>Ga0209777_10000230_pt1 | contig 97781 bp, 71 predicted proteins | sample FrelakmetHBP12HB_FD_187147 | JGI IMG/M metagenome (GOLD analysis project Ga0209777, IMG submission 187147) | Freshwater lake sediment microbial communities from the University of Notre Dame, USA, for methane emissions studies -HBP12 HB (SPAdes)... | ecosystem: Environmental > Aquatic >...
ATCAGCTTTAGGAAAGGCGTCAAGACAAATCTGGAATGCGAATCTGCTCCCGACCGGCTGGTCCCGTCAGCAAAATGCGGCAAAATGACTTACGAGCGATCCGGCTGGGCTACCTGCGGAACCGCTGATGATGGGCCATCTGATAATGAGTGCGTCGGAGGAACATCGAGTTATGACGGACCCGCGGCCGTGCGCTCGAACGGACCGCGGGTCCTTCTGGAGGCTCAACCGCACTGCTGCGCTACCTTGGAGGAATTCCCGACGGTTGAGCCACCGACTTAATCCAATCCTTCTCTATCAAGGTGCGTGCCAATGTTCGCAGGGCGCGGAAACACGCCCTCTTGCGGAGATCAGGGACAGACGCCGGCCGATTCCAGGGTCACGTCTGTACCGTGATGTCCGATCTCGAGGGCCGATGTGTACGAATAGGGGCGGACGCCCGCGCCTGACTACCGGTTCTCCGCCGCGTCGAGCGCCTTGCGGACCCGCGCGAGCCGGACTTCGCGCTCGCGGACGAACCGCTCGATTCCTCGCAGGAGCCAGTAGGGCGAGAGATGCGCCTCCTCGATCACCTCGTCGAGCGTCCCGCCCGTCCGCCAGCGGTCATCGAAATCAGGGGACATGGCGTATTCGGCCGCGATCGGGGCGAGCTTCCAGTCGGTCATCAGGCGGCGCGCGCCGTTCGTGATGAACGTCGAGTCGAGCCGGTCCGCCGGGGAGAGGACCCGCTCGCGATATGCCTCGTCCTGGAGGGCAAACAGCTGCGGGCTGATCGCCGCGACGATCTTGACGTTCAGCCCCGCTCGATCGAGATCGGGGAGAATCTGAACGACGTTCGCGGTGGTCGAAGTCCCGCGGACGAGGATGCACCCCTGCGAGCGCTTGCCGCTCGCGTGGTCGCGGAGGACGTACGCCCCGCGCGCCGCCTCGAAGTGATGCGGGATCCCGAGCGCCGCCCGGTCGGGGATCGAGATCGCAGGGCGCGTCAAGTGCAGCGCGATGATCGGCGCGGGCGAGGCGAGCGCTGCCGCGATCACAACCGGCACCTCGTTGTACTCCCAAGGGTGAACGTCGCAGACGCGGCCGTCCGGGAAGAGTTGCGTGACGCCGGGCTCGTAGATCCCGAAATGCGTCCGGCTGTCATCGGCGGTCTCGGGGCCGGAGTGACCCGCGATCCACAGGACCTTGCCGAGCTTCAGGGGACAGTCCTGGGAGAGCTGGCTGAAGAGGCGCATCGGGCCGTATTTCAGATAGGAGAAGCTGCCGTACGTCGAGCACGCGGCGAAGAAGCCGTCGAAGTCCTCGTACGGGTTCTCGGAGAGATTCATCGCCGCGATCCCGACGCTCAGTCCCGCATTCGCGAACTCGGTGATCTCCTGAGGCAGGAGCACGCCGTCGGGGTTGTGATCGCGGTCGTACCAGCCCCATCCCGGGATGTCGTCCCACCCTTCGGCGAAGCCGGAAATGTTCGTCGAGCCGGCGAGATCCGCCGACATCGCGAGAAAGAGCGGGCGTCCGTATTCCTTGCGACTCAAGGCGTTCACCCAGGCGCCCCACTTGCCGAGCGCGGCGCGGTTCGGCTGCTTGTCGCCCGGCTTCGCCCACAGCGACTCCGGGTAGGCGCGGAAGTCGGTCACCCGCGGATCGCGGACCGGCGTGCGGCGGCTGTTCAGCTTGTAGCCCTCGATCTCGCGCGGGACCGAGTCGCCGATGCGCACGAGCGTGTCGGCGAGGTAGTCGACGAGGGCCGGATCTTTCGCCAGGACCTCGGCGACCTTGCGCATGTTCGCTTCCGTCTGCGCGCGGAAGGCGGCGGGATCTTCCGGCGCCGGCTGGCCGAATCCATCGAAATCGACCCCGTACTTCTCGGCGAACGGGCGCTTCGTCTCCCAGTAGATCTCGCTGTTCGTGGGATGCGGCGAGCCGTGGCTCTTGTAGTCGTACTTGAGATAGCCGCGGCCCTTGCGGGTCTTCAGCCATACCACCGTGGGCGCGGCGTCCGGATTCGCGCCGTGCGTCGCTTCCGCTAGGACCGGGTGGACGTGCGCGAAGTCGCTCCCTTCCTTGGAGCCGAGGACGCGCCAGCCGTACGGGCGGAACCAGTCCTCGGGCGTCCCGTGGACGACGCTCGACGTCGGGTGTTCGTCGATCCCGAAGTCGTTCCAGTCGACGACGTAGAGGAGGTTGTCGAGGCCGAGACCCCACGCGGAGTTCTTCGTCTCGTGGGAGGCGCCGGTGGTGAGTCCGCCCTCGCCCTCGAACGCGAAGACGCGCACGCCGGCGGCGCCCGCGCGTTTGAGCGCCATCGCCTCGCCGGCCGACGGCGGGCTCCCGTGCCCGGACGGCCCGGTGTTGAACTTGAAGAAGAGGGTCTTTCCCTCCATTTCGGCGTGGCCGGGGAGACCGCCCCGGCGGCGGAAGCCGAGGAGGTCCTCCCAGTAGAGGGCGCGGTGCTCGGCGTCCTGGATCAGGTAGCGCGGGTCGCCCGTCTGCTTGTGCTTGATGCGGAGCGCCTCGTTCAGGATGGGGAGGGTCGCGTAGACGAGCGGGGCGGTGTGGCCGGCGACGAGGACGAAGCGGTCCGCGAATCTCTGCTCGGGGCGGCGCGCGTCCCAGCGCATCACGTCGCCGAGAAGGGTCGCCAGAAGGGCATGGACTTTCGAGCGCGACCCGCCCGGGTGCCCGCTCTGACGGTAGTTCAGCATCATGTCGATGTACTGGTCGATCAGGTCGGCGACCTTGTCCCAGTGGGCGTAATGCGCGCTCGCCTGGCGGACGATCTCTTGCGTGCGGTCCATCCTTGTCAGCTCCTTGGATCGATGGTTCCGGGCCATGCCTTCTTGCGGGACGCAAGGGTAACCCGACAGTCTGCCATCGCGGGGTGGGGAAGATCAACCCGGGGAAGTCGGGGGGGGGGGGGGGGGGGGGGGCGGCGCGTATGCGGCGCCCTACGATCCCTCCCGCCGCACGAGAAGCAGCGTGATGTCGTCGCTCGCCGGCTCGTCGCCGACGAAGGCGCGCAGGTCGTCCATCACGCCTGAGGCGATCTCGTCGGTCGGCTGGCCGAGCCGGCGTCGCAGACCCTCGATCAGTCGATCCTCGCCGTAGAACTCGTCGCCGCGCAGTGCCTCGGTCACGCCGTCGGAGAACACCGTGAGGAGCGCGCCGGGCGGGATCTCGCAGCTTGCCGCCTCGAACACCGCCCCGTCCATGAGACCCACCGGCATGGAAGTAGAGTCGAGCATGCGCGGCGGATCGGCGCCGCACAGGAGGATCGGCGGGTTGTGGCCCGCGTTGACGTAGTCGAGGCGGTGCGCGCGCGGGTCGAGGCGCGCGATGAACAGGGTCGCGTAGTTTCGCGAGTCCGACGAGCGCAGGACCTCCCGATGCACCTTCTCCACGAGCGCGGGCAGCGAGAGCGCCCCTTCCGACAGGACGCGGATCGACGCCATCACGTGGGACATGAGAAGCGCCGCGCCGAGTCCCTTGCCGCTGACGTCCCCGACCGCGAACAGGATCATCTCGTCCGGCGTGCGCGCAGCGTCGTACAGGTCGCCGCCCACCTCGAAGCAGGGGATCTGACGCGCGTGCATGTCGTAGCCTTCGATCCGGGGGAGTTCCGCGGGGAGGAGATTCTGCTGGATCATCGACGCGGTCGCCATCTCCTGCTCCATCCGTTCCTTCGCGCGCTGTGCCTCCAGAAGATGCGTGTTCGTGATCTTGATCGCGATCAGGTTGGCGAGCATCGTGAACACCCGCAGCTGATCGTCGTCGTACTGGACGGTCGGATCGCTCGTGTCCGCGTAGATCAACCCGAGGATTCGCTCGTTGTCGAAGAGCGGCGCGACCATCGCCGACCGCACGTTCTGCATCACGATACTTTCGTGCATCCGCAACCCCGGATCGCGCATCGCGTCGATCACAAGGAGGGACTCGCCCTTTCGTAAGACCGCGTCGACCAAGGTGCGCGAAAGCATGATCCTCTCGCGATCGGCGCTCCCGCGCGGCCGCGCGGCGCGCACGACCGGCTCGTCTCCGTCTTTTTCGGAGAGCAGCAGGAGGATGCGCCGGGCGGGAATCACGCCGGCCGCAAGGTCGAGGACGGTATCGAACACGTCCTCGATCGGCTGGAGGGAGATCAAGACCTTCCCCGCCTCGGTCAGGGCGCGGAGGAGGCGGTGGTCTGGCCGGCGCGCATTCTCGATCTCCCGCATCACCGCATCGTGGCCCAGGCTCGTCGTCGCATGGATCTGGCCCGGCTCGGAGAGGGTTGCCCCGAGACTTCGAGTCGAGGACGACGAACCCGCGTCCCGCAACTTGAGCTCGACGCCGCCCACGCGGATCCGGTCCCCGGCCGCGATCGGGGTCGGCTCCACGACCCGTCGATCGTTGACCCAGGTACCGTTGCGGCTGCCGAGATCGCGGATTTCCACGCGGGCGGTCTCGATCACGATCTCCGCGTGGGCCTTGGAAACCGACGGGTCAGACAGGATGATCTCGCTCTGGGAGGCGCGGCCGATCCGGTGCGGACCGTCCGACAGCTCCCAGCGGAGGGCCTCGCCTCCCGCCGTCGTCGTGCTCTCGAGAATCCAGTTCACGTTCGGAGCTCCTCATGAAAGCCCGGAGGACTGGGACCTCAGTCTAGCGATCGCCGCCCCGCTCTGCTATCCTATTCTCCTAGGCGCGAGTATCGAATGGTCCTTGAAGAACGCACGCTAGTGCTCAATCGCCACTGGACGGCCGTGGGAACGACCTCGGTTCGAGCTGCGCTCTGTCTCCTGTATCGTGAGGCCGGCCGCGCCGTTCACCCGATCGACTCGAGCCTGCACGACTTCAGCTCGTGGGCGGGGCTCGGGATCGACGACGGCGAGCCGTGCGTCCGCACGATCTCTCTCACGCTGAAGGTCCCCGAGATCGTTCTACTAAACCATTACGAAGGATTCCCGAAGCGGAAGATCAGCTTCTCGCGACGAAACGTCTACCGGCGCGATCGCTTCACCTGCCAGTACTGCGGGTCGAAGCCTCCGCTGAACGAGCTCACGGTCGATCACGTCGTTCCCCGCTCGATGGGGGGACGCACGACGTGGACGAACAGCGTGGTCTCGTGCGTCCGGTGCAATCGGCGAAAATCAAACCGGACGCTCGCGGAGTCGGGCGTCCGGTTGATACGGGAACCTCGCGAACCGATCTGGTCGCCCTGCCTCACGATCCCGACCGGTCAGAGGAAGCAGTCCTGGGAGCCATTCATTCTCGAGCCGATGCGTCTGCTCGAGATCTGATCGATCAAGCCTCTCGATCCCTGATCTCGCCCCTCTCCTACATCCAACTATCCGAAGATTGTGTGCAGAAGCGGTTTCGCCCAATCGAACACGAGGAAGCTCACGCGCCCGTACAACAGGCTGACGCGGCTCATCACCGTGTAACCGAAGCTCGCGCCGAACCCGACCATGAGGATCCAGATCCCCGCTCTCGACATCCCTCCCAGGAATCCTTCGTGCTTCGCCGAGAAGAAGAAGTAGGCGAGCCCGCAGAGCACCCCGACTAGGACGAGGATGCTCGTGATCACCGCCCCGGTCCCGACCGAGTGGCCGGGGAGGAAGACCGACATCGTCGGGTAGAGCTGCTGGATCACCATCGTCTGCAGGACGAGCGGGATCGCGGCGCCCGAGCCGACGCCGAGGATGTAGGCCATCGAGAGCCGCGAGACCCACGCGATCCTCGGGATGAACCGCGTGAACAGCAGCAGGCCGATGATCATCGGGACGAAGACGAGGGGATCCTTGACCGATGTGGCCGTCCCCGAGAACGTGCGCTTCAGCGGTTCCAGAAGCTTCGGGACGAAGGATGTCTGATAGAGCACCATGACCCAGTAGCCCGCCGAGACGCCGACGACGAGGTGCTCGGCGAGCTTGTACAGGGGGTTGTCCTTCCAGAGGAAGGAGAAGATCGCGATCGTGAGGATCGCCGCAACCGTGTAGACGATCTGCTGCTCCATCGCCCTATCCCTTCTTCCTGCTGCGTTCGATCACGAATATGACGTTGCCCAGGAGGATCAGCCCGACGATCAACAGGTGCGCGACCGATTGCACGAACATCCCGCGGACCGCGGTGCCCGGGTGGTTGATCAGCTCCTCGTACTCCGCAGCGCCCCGCAATCCGCCGATCAGCCCGAAGAGCTGGCCGGACTGGACGTAGTTGTAATAGTTCGGCGCCATGACCGCGCTCGCGGCCGCGGCGAGGGGAAACTTGTAGCGACCCTGCCCGTACGTGATCCAGTAGTCGATGCCGCTTGTCGCGTTGATCGTGAGCACCACTGCCACGCTCTGGTAGTTCTTGACCCCCTTCATCATCGGGATCTCGTCGATCGCCGTGTTGTAGTAGTCGTTCGGGAACGCGAGCCGGTAATCCTGCCCCATCGCCATGATCACGATGGCGGGGTATGGCTTGTAGCCGAGGAAGACATAGTCCTCCCCGTACTTCTTCCCGTACTCGGCCGCGACCTGCTTCATCTCTCCCTCGACCAGCGACACGCCGTTCGACGACAGGCAGGTCGTGAGGACGCGGAGATTCTTCCCGAAGCAGTGCCTCAGAACGGCGATGTTGATCGGCGACATCTCCGCGCTCATGGACGGGTCGTACTCGCACGCGAGCATCACGATCTGTCCCGGCTTCAGCGCTTCAATCCGGTCGTAGATGACCTTGACCTCTTTCGTCACCCGAACCGCCTTCGGCGGCTTGAGGAAGAGCGGGATCAGCACGGCGAGGAAGATCAGGCCGAAGATGATCGGGCGGGCGAGGTCCGTCTTTGCGGCGCGGGCCATCGTGTCCTCCTCCTAGCGAAGGTGTGGGGCTTCGATCCCCAGCACGATCTTGAGCGCCGTGGCGCTGCCGCCCAGACCCAACCCGATCGTGATCGCCCGTTTGGCGGCCATGTTCGGGACGTTCAGGAGCCAGTCGGAGACATGCGCGATCCCGGGGATCATCGACTCGCCGACGGGAACGCGGCCCAGCATCACGAGGACCGCCGACAGGAGGAGGATCGTCGCGATCACGGTCCTCGCGCGGAACGCCCGGAACGCCGCCGAGGCGATGTAGAAAGCGAGGAGCGCGAACATCGTGGCGGAGATCGGGTTCAGGATCCCGGTGTATCCCCAGCGGATGAACTTGCTGTCCTGGCCGACGCCCGTCAGCGCGCCCGTCAGGATCATGAACAGGAGCCCCGCGATCAGCGCGTAGCTGTACGGATGGCCCGGCTCCTTGCGCTGGATCTTGTTCAGGTGGAAATGGACGAGACTCACGATCCCCAGGAAGATCGCGAAGATCCCGATGACCATGTCCCAGTCGAGCGACGTGTCGTAGACCGCCTGCGAGTAGCGGTGGGGAATGAAGTACTGGATCGCCAGGAACATCCCCCCAACGAACGTGATGACCTTCGGCAGCTCCCGACGCATCTCGTCCTCCTATTCCACCTTGAAGAAGTTGACGAACCACTGCTGGTTCAGAAGGGCGAGGATCGTCCCCACGATGATCACGATCGCGCCGATCGCCTTGCCGTAGTCCTGGGCCTTGAGCGTGCCCAGGAGCGGAGGTTCCTGCGAGAGGTACGCGCTCGATGCGTACAGCTCCTCGCCGATCAGCGTGTAGTCGCATGTGGCCACGAAGAACGGGATCTGGGTCACTTCATCGGTGCCGGCGATCTGGATCGACCCCGCGAGATTGCCCGTCTCGGCCATCACGAGACTCTCGGCATAGAACTTCCCGATGTAGAAGTTCGTCGCAGGGCGTTCGCGCAGCATGATCCCGTTGACCGCGGCAGCGTAGGGGAACTGGTCCTGTGTGACGAAGAAGATGTCGTCCTGCCGGTAGAGCTCGGGGCGGCCTGCGCCGAGGTAGGAGGACTTCACGATCTCCTGCGCGATCGTCATCACGATCGGGTCGTAGCAGGGGACCAGGACCTGCGTCTGGTACTCCGCCGTCTTCCTCGCCACGCGGCCGAGGAGGGTGAACGCGGCCAGGGTCGCGACGTCGGCGGCGGACCCCAGGCCGCAGACGAAGAGGATCGGCTTGCCCATTTCGGTCGCGCGTCCGATCGCCTCGTCGACGGCCGATAGCCCGGGAATCGGCCGGATGTAGAAGATGCGGCCTCGGCGCGCCTCGCGGATCAGGAGGACGACGGCCAGGCAGAAGACGAAGGTCATGAGGAGGACGGCCGCCTTCCTCGTGTCGAACCACTGCCCCTTCGAGACCGCCGGGCCGACGACAGCGCCCGCAGTCCAGGGCCCCGTGCCCGTGCCGATCGTGGAGACCTTGTAGTAGTAGCGGTTGCCGTCCTTGGCGGTGTTGTCCGTATATGCGGTGCCTCCCAGGGGGGCCTGACCGATCTTCTCGAACGGACCGTCGGGCGAGGTGGCGCGCTCGACATCATATCCGACGATCGTGATCGCGGGATTCGCCTCGTCCGGGCTCGCCTGCCACGAGAGATCGATGCTGTTCCCGGCATCGTTCGGCGTGTCGATGGCGGCGAGGCCGACCGGTGAAGCGGGCGGGGGCGATGGGGTTCCGGTCGCCGGGATCGTCAGTGTCGCGGCCGGCGGCGGGGAAGCCGTGGTCTCCTGCGCCCGGGCCGACCCAATCCCAAAGAGCCACAGGGTCAGGAGAAGAATAGCCGTGCGGCGAATCGCCGCCCGGCGTGAGGACCGGTCAGGGACCATGGACCACCTCCCGTACCCATCGACAGCCGCGCCGCGGTCCGCGGCCCCGGTGTATTGCGAACGTCGTCTACCAGGACGGGGGGATCGTATCCACTCGGACCGGATGTGGTCAATGCAGCCGCAGGAAGTTTTCCGCAGCCGCGGCCGCCGACATGCGGTAGAACTCGATCGATGGATCTCTTCCGCGACGGACCCGACCACCTGATCGAGGGGGATTGCCTCGAGGTCGCACGACGACTCGTGCCCGCTGGGTCCTTGGCCTTTGTCTACGTCGATCCCCCGTTCGGGACCGGCCGCGCGCAGCCGTATCGCTTTGGAATGGGAGGGACCGAGCCGCCGTTCGCGGATCGCGGCGATCCCATCGCCTGGCTCGGCGTCTGGCGGCCGCGCTTCGAGGCGATGATCGCGGCCCTGCGCCCCGGCGGGATCCTCGTGGTCCATCTCGATCCGCGCCTCGCGCCGCGCGTGCGCGTCGCGCTCGACGAGCGCCTCGGCGCCGCGAACTTCCTGAACGAGATCGTCTGGCACTACCGTTCCGGCGGGGTCGCGCGCGACCGCTTCGCGGCGAAGCACGACACGATCCTCGTCTATCGAACCGCTCCGGGACATGCGTTCCATCGGAGGACCGAGAAGCGCTACCTGGCCCATCGCGCGAACCGCCCCGGCGTCGAGGAGCATCGCGATGCGCGCGGCTGGTTCCGCTACGCGCGGATCGACGACGTCTGGGAGATCCCGTTTCTACCCGCCGATTCGCGCGAGCGCCTCGGCTACCCGACACAGAAGCCCGAGGCGCTGATCGCGCGACTCCTCGATGCGTTCACGAGTGAGGGCGACACGATCGCGGACTTCACCTGCGGAAGCGGAACAACGCCCGCCGCCGCGACCCGTCTCGCCCGACGGTGGATCGCCTGCGACCTCGATCCGCGCGCGATCGCGTGCACGGCCGGCAGGATCGCCCGCCTGCGCTCGCAGGAGCTTGCGGATGCGTGGGATGCCTCCGGCGTCGGGGGGCGGCGGCGCGATCTCGCCGAACGCCTGCGCCGTTTGCGCGAGGACCCCTCGTCGTGGGGGTTGAGTGCGGTGGAAGCGGATGCGATCCGGGCTGCGGAAATGACGATTGCGCGGCTCGATCCACCCTCGTCATACTTTCGCGAGTCGCAAACGTAGCTGAGGAATGTGGGGAAATGGGATGAGACTCCGGCCGGATCCTCGATGGGCGGGGGAAAGAAATGCCCGCACAACCTTTGGCCGCAAAAGGTCGCGCGGGCAAGGGTGGAGACTAGCCCCACCTTCTCGTTTCCGGATCCTGCCCTGCAGGTCCCCGAACCCGTCGGCCGATATCTCTCGGCCTCATGAACTACTTTCGACCGTTCGATCAGCTATGTCAATGGCGATTCTAGAAGATCATAATTCCTTATGCGTGTTCTTGCCGTGCGAAGGTCAGCTAACACCCCTATCTCCGTATCTCTGCTACGATGCGCGTGTCGCGCGGCCACCCGGACAGGAGATCCCAACCCGATGAAACCGAGCCCGGATTCGATTAGTCCCCGGACCGAGCCGGGGACCGCCGCGGCGCCGCTGCTCGTCCCCCGGGGAGCCGTTCCGCCGGTGGGGGACGCGCTCCGCCGCGCCTATTCCGATCGCGGGCTCGCGCAGATCCCGCGGCTGTTGTCGCTCGAGGACCGCAACGAGTTCTCGCGCACCTACGGCTGCATGAATCGCGAGTACTGGCTGTGCCGCAGTGTCGACTTTCCGTCGTCGATCGCGCAGTTCGGTGCGCACGCGCTCGCCCTTGCCTACGCGCACCCCTTTCCGGACAACCCGTACCAAGGGAGCCCGAAGATCCTGATGTGGGCGCTCGCCGCGATGGACTACTGGACGAAGATCCAGCGTCCCGACGGATCGTTCGACGAGTTCTATCCGAACGAGCGCGGGTGGGCGGGACCGACCGGTTTCCTGGTCTATGCGATGTGCGATTCGCACCGTCTGCTGAGCGGCCACATCCCGCCGGACCTGGACGAACGCTTCCGCACGTGCGTCGCGCGCGCGGGGCGTTTCCTCGCGAGGTACGACGAGCCCGGGGTGCTCGCGAACCATCACGCGATGGCGGTTCTGCCGATCTACGAGGCGTACGCGCTCACGAACGATCCGAAGCTGCTCGCGGGATTTCACACGCGCCTCGACGACTTCCTGCGCCACTGCCACGAGGAGGGGTGGTGCCTAGAGTACGACGGCGCGGATCTCGGATACCTCTCGGCGACCGTGTCGTTCTTGGCCAAGCTGCGGAAGCTCTACACCGATGAGCGGATCGAAGCGGTTTGCCGGCGCGCGATCGACTTCTGCTCGTACTTCGTTCTGCCCGGCGCGCAGCACTACGGCGGGGCGCTGGGCAGCCGGCAGACGCTGCACTTCTACCCGCACGGGTTCGAGCTGTTCGCGCCCGAGAACCCGACCGCCGCGGCCGTCGCCGAAGCGATGCTGCGCGCGCTGTGGTGCGGGCGGTTGGTGCCGCCCGAGATCCAGGAGGACCGCTACTTTCTCTACCGGATCCCCGAGCTGCTGCTCTCCTGGGTGGACTGGAAGCCGCGGCCGGCATCGCCGCCCGAGCTTCCGCACGCACGCACGCCGTTCCAGAAGAGCTGGCCGGCGGCGCGGATGCACGTTCGCCGCACGCCCGAGGCGTACGTCGCCGTCAACATGGCGAAAGGCGGGACGATTCAGGTCGCGCGCGCGGACGCCGGCAGGACGATCCTGAGCGACTGCGGGATCATCGGGCAGACGGCGGACGGCAAGGTCGTCACGTCCCAATGGATCGATCCGGATACGACGGTCCGCGAGGAAGGCGACACGATCGAGGTCGCCGGAAGCCTGCACTTCATGGTGATGAAGCTCTTCACGCCGATGACGATGATCGGCTTCCGCCTGTTCATGCTGGCGGCGGGCTGGAATACGGCGGCCGCGTACGGGATCAAGGGATGGATCCGCAAGCTGCTGATGACGAGGAGCGGCGCGGCGCGGGCGCGGTTCAGGCGCACGATCCATTTCACGGACGGAGGGTTGACCGTCACGGATCGGATCGAGCGCGGAGGGGGGGCCGCATTCGTCAAGGTGAAGATCGGCGACGATTTCGGCGTTCGGTACGTGCCGCAATCGCGGTACTTTCAGCGATTCGAGCTGGACGTCTTCGGGGCGTATCTGTCGGACGGAGATCTCGAGAAGCTGAACCGCGAGGGCGCGGTCGAGATCGCGCGCACGGTGGAGTACGCGAAGGGCGCGACCGGCTGGGCGAGCTCCGCGGCGGAAACGGGGAGCGCCGGGAGTTGAGCGTCTCCGAAGAGAAGGCGGTCCGGGAACCGAAGACCACGACGGGCGGCTGGGCGCGAATGGCCATCCTGGCCGCGATCACCGTCATCATCTTTGTCCTGCTGTTCCGCAGCGTCTCGTTCGTGGCGGTCTGGGGCGTGCTGCGGACGGCCCGGCCGATCCCGCTCGCGATCGGGATCCTCCTCACGGGGACGTTCCCGATCTTCTCGGCGCTGCGGTGGCAGGCCGTGATGGGCGGGCTCGGGCGCCGCATCCCGACGGGCGAGTGCGCATCGATGATCATGGCGTGCTTCACGCTGTCGACCTTCACGCCGTCGAAGGGCGGGGATCTGGGGCGCGCGTGGTTCCTGCACGGGCGCGTGCCGGTGACCACAGTCCTCGGAAGCGTCCTTGCCGAGCGGCTGTTCGACGTGCTCACCCTGCTCGGGTTCTGTCTCGTCGGCTCATTGGTTTACCACTGGCGCACGCTCGCGCTGATCTCGGGAGCGCTCCTGGCGGGCGGGATCATCGGGCCGGCGCTGCTTCTCACCGTGAGAATCCCGCTCCCGCGCAAGATCGGCCCGAGGGTCGAGCGGATGCTCGAGGCGCTGCGTATGCTCTTGCGGAGCCCAGGGTTGTTCTCGCTCGTGCTGCTGTATACCCTGCTCAACTGGCTCGCGAGCCTCGTTCAGGCGTGGCTGTTCTACCGGAGCCTCGGGGCGGTCGCGATGCCGTTCGGGCGCGTATGCGCCGCGCTGCCGGTCGCCGTCTTCATCGGTCTCCTGCCGATCACGATCGCGGGGATGGGGACGCGCGACGCGGCCTTGATCCGCCTGCTCACCGCGCACGCCGCCGCCCCGATTTCGCTCGGTGTCGGGATGCTCTACTCGCTGTGCGGGTACTGGCTGCCGGGGATTGTCGGGATCCCGTTTCTCCGCTGGGCGCTGCGCCGGCGCGGATGACGGAACCGCCCGAGGCTTGCCTGCCCCTCATGTGCGTATGTGATTATATAACAATGTCCTGCGTCTAATCAGCGTTTCTGCCGCCCTCTACCTTTCTATGCGTGGATTCGGCCTTGAACGAAAAGTTGACTTGGCAGTACAGATTTGCCAATCTACATCCGATGCCGATGGGCTTGGAAGAACCCGCGAGGGGATGGACCGTATGAGGGTCACGACTACTGAAGAATACGGGCTGCGGTGCCTGCTCCAGCTCTCGAAGGAGCACGAGAGCGGCAAGGCCTTGACGCTGCCCGAGATCGCGTCCCGCGAGGGACTCCCCATCCCGAATACCGCAAAGCTCCTGCGGCGCCTCCGCATCGCGGGGATCATCACGGCCGTGCGGGGGCGGAGCGGCGGTTACGCGCTCACGCGCCCGCCGAGTCAGGTCAGCCTGGCGGAAGCCCTGGCGGCGCTCGACGGTCCGATCTTCCAGCATGGGAACTGCTCGCAGTTCACCGGGATCGAGCAGGTCTGCGTTCACACGAAGGATTGCGCGGTCCGCACCGTCTGGTCGGCGCTGCACGCCCTCGTGGGGTCGGCCCTCACGAAGATCACGCTGGCCGACCTCGCATTCACCGAGAAGCTGACGCGCGAGCGGCTGCGCACCTCCTGGATCACCGATTCGGAGCTGCAGGCGGGCTTTCGCAACACAGAGCCGGTTCCCGTCGCCGCGATAAAGCGGCCGGTCCGGCGAGAAGGATGATGAGAAGGATGAACGACACGACACGACCCCTCTTCGCATGCGAAGACCTGCACGTTTCGGTTGCGGGGAAGGAAGTGATCCGCGGCGTGAACCTCACGCTCCGCGCGGGCGAGAAGATCGCCCTGATGGGCCCGAACGGCTCGGGGAAGAGCACGCTCGTCAACACCTTGATGGGGCATCCCGGCTACCAGTTGACTTCGGGGCGAATCTGGTTCGACGGCGAGGATGTCACGTCTCTGGCCGTGGACGAGAAGGCCCGGAAGGGGATGTTCCTCGCCTTTCAGTATCCGGTCGCGATCCCGGGGGTGAGCGTGGCGAACTTCCTGCGCGCGGCGGTGAACGCCCGGCGCGGCTCCGAGGTCCCTGTGCGCGAGTTCCGCAAGGAGTTGATGGACGCGTTCAAGCTCCTCGAGGCTGACTCCAAGTTCGCGGCGCGCTCCCTGAACGACGGCTTCTCGGGAGGCGAGAAGAAAAGGATCGAGATCCTCCAGATGGCGATGCTGAAGCCGAGGGTCGCGCTCCTCGACGAGACCGACTCGGGCCTCGACATCGACGCGCTGCGCGACGTCGCGAACGGGATCAACTCGGTGTGCGGTCCCGAGACCGGCGTCCTGCTCGTGACGCACTATCAGCGACTACTCAATTACGTGAAGCCCGATTTCGTCCACGTCCTCATGGAAGGGCGGATCGTCGAGTCGGGCGGGTCCGAGCTCGTCGGCAAGCTCGAGGAGCTGGGCTATGACTGGATCGAAAAGAACGGGGACCACAAGAACGGCAAGGACGACAAGAACGGCGTGGCCGCCGCGGCAGAACGAACGGAGGGATGATGCCCAGCGCGACCGGCCCCGAAATCCAGAAGAGCGCGAAGCGCCGGATGGATATTCGCGATGATTACGCGGCGAAGTGGGGATTCAGCGATCCCGAGAAGTACTTCCACAAGGCGCGGAAGGGGATCGATCACGAGATCGTCGAGATGATCTCGCGGATGAAGAAGGAGCCCGACTGGATGCGCCTCTTCCGCCACGAGGCGCTCGACATCTTCCTCGCGAAGCCGATGCCGCGATGGGGGAACACGGACCTTCTCGGCACGATCGACTTCGACAACATCTTTTACTACATCAAGCCGATGGAGGAGCAGGGACGCACCTGGGAGGAGATGCCCGAGGGGATCCGCAAGACCTTCGATCGGCTCGGGATCCCCGAAGCGGAGCGCAAGTTCCTCGCCGGCGTCTCGGCGCAGTACGAGTCGGAGGTCGTGTATCACTCCGTTCAGGAGAGCCTGACGAAGCAGGGCGTGATTTTCATGGACATGGACACCGGTCTGCGCGAGCACCCCGACATCGTGCAGAAGTACTTCGCGACCTTGATCCCGCCGACCGACAACAAGTTCGCCGCGCTGAACAGCGCGGTCTGGTCGGGCGGATCCTTCATCTATATCCCCCCCGACACGAAGGTCGAGATCCCGCTCCAGGCGTACTTCAGGATCAACGCGGAGCGGATGGGCCAGTTCGAGCGCACGCTGATCATCGCGGACCGAGGCTCGCGCGTGCACTACATCGAGGGCTGTACCGCGCCGGTCTACTCGTCGAACTCGCTGCACTCCGCGGTGGTCGAGCTGATCGCGCTCGAGGGCGCGTACATCCGATACACGACGATCCAGAACTGGGCGAACAACATCTTCAATCTCGTGACCAAGCGATCGATCGCCCACAAGAACGCGGTGATCGAATGGGTCGACGGGAACATCGGCTCGCGCCTGACGATGAAGTACCCCTGCGTGGTCCTCGCAGGGGAAGGGGCGCGCGGCGAGATCCTCTCGGTCGCGTTTGCCGGGAAGGGGCAGCACCAGGACACGGGCGCGAAGGTAATTCACGCGGCTTCGAACACGAGCAGCACGATCACCTCGAAGTCGATCTCGAAGGACGGCGGCCGCGCGTCGTACCGCGGGTTGGCGAAGGTCCACAAGGGTGCGCAGGGCTGCAGGGTGAGCGTGCAGTGCGACGCGCTGATCCTCGATTCCGAGTCGCGCTCGGACACCTATCCGACGATGGAGATCGACGAGGAGAAGGTGCGGATCGAGCACGAAGCGCGGGTCAGCAAGATCGGCGACGAACAGATTTTCTACTTGATGAGCCGCGGGCTGAACGAGCAGGCGGCGCGCACGCTCATTGTGAACGGCTTCATCGAGGCGTTCACGAAGGAGCTGCCGATGGAGTACGCGGTCGAGCTGAACCGCTTGATCGAGATGGAGATGGAAGGATCGGTGGGTTGATGACGACGCGGGCTGCGGACTGGCTCACGGGATCTCGTGAAGCGGCGAAGGCCGCGTACGGGGCGCTCCCCCTGCCCGATCGGGCGGGACACCTGTGGCGGTACAGCGATCCCTCGGATTTTCTGCCCGCCGAGGGTGCGGAGAGTTCCACGAGGGCGGCGGTTCAAGTCGGGGCGATCGCGCGTTCGCACGGCCTGATCGCCGTACCCCTCGATTTTGCCGCGGCCGAGATGCCCGACGTCGTGCGCGAATACCTCGGGCGGATCGTCCCGGCCGGGAGCGGAAAGGTCGAGGCGTTGAACGCGGCGGCCTGGTCCGCGGGGTACTTCGTGCGCGTTCCGAAGGGCGTGGAGTGCGACGAGCCGATCCGCATCACGACCGGGATCGAGGGCGGGTTCGGCGCGTCGCGCAACCTGATCCTGATCGAGGACGGCGCGAGCGCGACGATCGTCGAGGACGCATGCGGCGACGACGCGAAGGGGAGCCGGCGGATCGACGTGACCGAGATCTTCGCGGGTGCGGGGAGCAACGTGCGCTTGGTCTCGCTGCAGCGGATCGGCCGAGAGGGGACCCTGCACCGCACGCAGCGGGTCCACCTCGCGCGCGACGCCCGCGCGGCGATCGTGATGGCATCCTTCGGCGCGGGAATGTACAAGGCCGACGTCGGCTGCCTCCTCGAGGGGGAGGGGTCCGAGAGCAAGATGATCGGCCTTTGTTTCGGCGACGGCAAACAGCGGGCCGATCACCACACCCTGCAGGACCATCGGGGCCCGCACGCGCGCAGCGACATCGATTTTCGCGCCGTCCTCGGCGGGCGGGCGCGTTCGGCCTACACGGGACTGATCCGCATCGCGAAGGAGGCGCCGTACTGCGAGGCGTACCAGGAGAACCGGAATCTCCTGCTCTCGGAAAACGCGAGGGCCGAGTCGATCCCCGAACTCGAGATCCTGACCGACGAGGTGCGGTGCAAGCACGGAGCGACGGTCGGTCCGATCGACCCTGACCAGCTCTTCTACCTGCGCTCGCGCGGCCTGACGCCGGCCGGGGCGACGCGTATGATCGTGAGCGGGTTCCTCGAACAGACACTGACGCACGTCCCCGAGGAGCTGCGCGAGCCGATCCGCGAGGAGTTGGGGCGGCGGCTCGCCGAGGTCGTGCGCGGATGACCCCATCGTTCATCAAGATTGCGCGGGTGGACGAGATCCCCGAGGGGGCCGCGCGGGTGTTCGCGGTCGGCGATTCCGATCTCGAGGTCGCGCTCTGCAACGTCGGCGGGGCGATCTACGCGATCGAGAACGTCTGCACGCACGACGACGGGCCGCTCGGGACGGGGCGCCTGGCGGGCGCGACGATCGAGTGCCCCCGACACGGGGCGCGCTTCGATGTGACGACGGGCGCGGTCGCGCGGATGCCCGCCGTCGTCCCGGTGCGGACGTTCCCGACGCGCGTGACCGATGGCGACGTCTATGTCGGGATCGACCCGGACGAGGAGGCGTAGAGGACATGACCGCGACGAAAAGGGTTCTCGACGTCGCGAGGATCCGCGAGGACTTCCCGATCCTCTCGCGGACGGTCCACGACCGCAGGCTCGTCTATCTGGACAACGCGGCGACGACGCAGAAGCCGCGCGTCTTGATCGACGCGCTATCGACTTACTACGAGCGGACGAACGCGAACGTCCACCGCGGGATACACACGCTGGCCGAAGAGGCGACGGCGGCGTACGAGGCGATGCGCGCCCGTGTCGCACGATTCGTCGGGGCGCCCGACCCGCGCGGCATCGTGTTCACGCGGAACGCGACCGAAGCGATCAATCTCGTCGCGCAGGCGTTCGTGGCGTTGAAGGTGAAGCCGGGGGACGAGATCGTCTTGACAACGATGGAACACCACAGCAATCTCGTCCCCTGGATCATTCTCGCGAAGCGGACCGGGGCGGTCCTGAAGCACGTCCCGATCACGGATGACGGCCGGCTCGATCTCCGCGCGTTCGCCGAACTGATCACGCCGCGCACGCGGATCGTGTCATTCACGCACGCGTCCAACGTCCTCGGGACGATCAACCCGGTGCGGGAGATCGTCGGGATGGCGCACGCGGCCGGCGTGCCGGTCCTGCTCGACGGGGCGCAGAGCGTTCCCCACATGCCGGTCGACGTCGCTTCTCTCGGGGTCGATTTCCTCGCGTTTTCCGCACACAAGATGCTCGGGCCGACCGGCGTGGGCGTCCTGTGGGGGCGGCCGGAGCTTCTCGAGGAAGCCGAGCCGGTCCTGGGTGGGGGCGAGATGATCCGCGAGGTGTATCTCGATCGGGCGACGTGGAACGATCTGCCGTGGAAGTTCGAGGCGGGGACCCCGAACATCGGCGACGTGATCGCGTTCGGCGCGGCGCTCGACTACCTCGACGCGATCGGGATGGACGCGGTGCGCGCGCACGAAATCGAGCTCAACCGCTACGCGCTCGAGAAACTCCGCGCGGATCCGAATCTCAAGATTTACGGCCCGATGGAAGCCGATGAGCGGGCGGGGGTCATCTCGTTCCATGACGAGACGGTCCACCCGCACGATATCGCGACAATCCTTGATCTGTACGGGGTTGCGGTGCGCGCCGGACACCACTGCGCGCAGCCGCTGATGCGGCGGCTTGGAGTTCAGGCGACCGCGCGGGCGAGCTTCTACATTTACAATGACGCGGCGGACATCGACGCACTGGCGGCGGCGCTTTCGGAGGCGAGAATCTACTTTGGACAGACCATTCGCTGAGCTGGACGAACTATACCGCGAGGTTGTCCTCGATCATTATCGGAGTCCGCGCGGGCGCGAGCCGATCGCGGACCCCAGCGTGCAGCGCGAGGGGTACAACCCGATCTGCGGGGACGAGGTGAAGATCGCCCTCGAGATGGACGACGGCCACGTGCGGTGCGCGCAGGTCTGCAGCCGCGGGTGCGCGATCAGCGTGGCGTCAGGCTCGATGATGGCCGAGATCCTGCCGGGGTTGTCGCGCGAGGAGATCGCCAATCGCATAGAGATCTTCCGGAAGATCCTGCACGGTGAGGCGCCGCCGAGCGACCTCGAGCTCGGCGATCTGGAAGCGCTGCGCGGCGTGGCGAGCTTCCCGGTGCGTGTGAAGTGCGCGCTCCTCCCCTGGATGACGTTGAGCGAGGCGTTGCGCGCCATGTCGGAGAGCCGGGACGCGGCCGCGGCGGACGTAACCTCCACCGAGAGGGGTGACGGGGACGGGACGGCGGGCCCCGCCGGGGGGACCGAGGCGATCGCCGGAGCGAAGGTGGTCGAGAAGGAGCCGGGAAACCCATGATCACCGAGGAGCAGGTCCGCGATGCGTTGCAGCCGGTGACCGATCCGGAAATCAACCTTTCGATCGTCGATCTCGGTCTGGTCTACGGGATCGAGGTCGACCCGGAGAAGAAGTCGGTCGTCGTGAAGATGACCCTGACGAGCCCGATGTGCCCGATGGGACCCGAGATCCTCGCAGCCGCGGAGATGGCCGTGCGGCGCGTCCCGGAGGTCGAGAAGGCGAAGGTCGAGCTCGTCTGGGAGCCGCGGTGGGACCCGCGGAAGCACTGCTCGGAGGACGCCAAGTCCTTCCTGGGGATCTGGGATTAGCGTTACCACGGCGCGATGAGCTGCGGCGCCCTCGGCTCTACTTCAACTCGGCGATGAGAAACGCGCGATCGTCCTCCTGCGGCGTGCCATGCGTGTGGCGTTGCATGGCCTCCTCGAGCAACGCGCGGGCCTTTGCCGGAGGCAGGCCGAGCGCCCGCATCACCGCAGGATCGTAGTCGGGCGTCTCGTTGAAACGCGCGCCGTCCGGCGATTCCGAATCGCCGACGCCGTCCGTGAACATAAAGAGCCGGCTCCCGGCGCGCCGCGCGAGCGTGGACGTGGTGCGCCCGTGCGGCATCGGCAGGACCACGTTGAGCGGCAGTCCCTCGCTCTCGAGGGTTGCAATCGTCCCGTCCGGATTCCTCAATAGTCCGGCCGGATGACCGGCCCCGCAGAATCGAAGCTCGGCCCCGTCATCGATCACGAGGAGGATCGTGAGGAAACGGCTGAGAGCGAAGCTCCGCAGGACGCCGTCCAGCCCCTCGAGGATCCGGGCGGGATCGCTCTCCTGCGATGCGAGCGTGCGGATCTGCGTCTTCACGATTCCGGTCATCATCGCGGCGGATGCGCCGTGTCCCTCGATGTCGGCCGCGAGGAATGCCGTCCCGCCGCCCGGGAGAGTCCAGTAGTCGATCAGGTCGCCGCTCAGCCGGGCGCTCGGAATGTACAAGCCCGCCGCCGTGATCCCGCGTCTCGCCCAGTCGCGCGGCGGGAGGAGTCCCTGCTGAAAGACGCGCGCGCTCTCGAGATCCTCCTCGAGCGTGCGTTTGGTCTGCTGCAGCCGCTCCTCGAGAAGCTGCGTCTCGGTGATCCGGTCGACCAGGGTCTCGAGAAGGGTTGCCGAGAACGGCTTGCGTAGGAAGAAGAATGCCTTGCGGCGGATCGATCCCAGGAGCGCCTCGTCCGGGTCCTTCGTCGAGCCGGTCATGATCACGACGTCGGTCGAGGGGCTCATCACTTTGATCGAGGAGAGAAGCTCTAGCCCGCTCTGGCCTTGCAGCCGCAGGTCGACGAGCGCAATGTCAAAGTGGCGATCGCCGAAGCGGTCGATCGCTTCCTCGCCGCTCGCCGCCTCGACCACATCGTAGCGGGCCTCGAGCACGCGACGCGCCATGTAGCGCATCCCCGGCTCGTCATCGACGACGAGGACGGTGCGGCGGTCGGGGTCCTGCGATGCGTTCATTCGGCGGGATTCTCCTTCTCACCTGGTTCGGACCTCGGCGCGGATGCGGCCGGGGTCGCGGACGCGCGGATCGGAAACCGCACGTGGGCCGTCGATCCCACCTTTTCAGCCGACTCGAGCCAGATCGCGCCATCGTATTCCCAGACGATCGAGCGGCAGATGTCGAGCCCGAGCCCGGTCCCGCCGCTCTTCGTCGTGAAGAATGGCTCGAAGATCCGCTCGAGGAGGCGCGCGGGGATCCCGGCGCCGGTGTCGGCGATCGTGATGTGGATGGCTTCGCCGCCGCGCGCTACCGGGCCGGGGCTGTGGATGGCTTCGCCGCCGGCGGGGCCGCTGGTGCGTCCGCCACCGTCGGGCTCGACCCAAGCGCGGATCGTGAGGCGTCCGCCCGCCGGCATGCTCTCCTTCGCGTTCGTGATCAGGTTCAGGAGGATCTGCTCGATGTCCTGCCGGCGCGCTTGGATCTGCGGGAGGCCCGGTGTGATCTCGCGAACGACCTCGATCCCCTGCGCGCGAAGCCCGCGCACGAGAAGCGAGAGGACGGCATGGAGGCTCGCGGCGATGTCGACAGACAGGATCCCGTCCGAGGTGCCCCGCGAGAAGCTGAGCAGGCCCTGGAAGATCCGGAGCGAGATCCCGACGTACTGATTCAGCATATCGAGATCACGCTTCAGGTTATCAGGCGTGATCGTCCCCGCGCCGACATCTTCTTGTAGTTTCTGCAGCAAGGGCTGAATCACGCCGAAGGCGTTCGAGAGATCGTGTGAGATCGCCCGCGCGATGTTGCCGAGCGCGGTGCGCCGCTCCGCCTCGAGGAGGCGATCCTGCTGCTGCCGGAAGACCTCGGCGTGGAACGCGCTCGCCGAGAGGATCGACAGAAACGAGTCGATCGTCTCGATGTCGGCGGCGACGAACGCGCCGGGCGCGATTGCGCGAACCGTGAGTAGCCCGACGACCGCGCGGTCCCTCCGCAGCGGGGCGATGATCATCGAGCGCGGCGTCGGCGCGTCGGTCGAGACGGTCGCGAGGTCCGTGATGATCGCGGCGGGCGGCGCGGGCCCGCAGGGGGGCAGGGACGATGGGGACGCGGCCGCGGTCTCGATCAGCCCCGGATCGACGGCCGCGCAGCATTCGAGCCCCTCGATCCACGAGATCGCCGCAGTGTCGAGATGCATCGGCCGCCCGATCCGCGGGCTCTTCCCCTTCGTCCACGCGATCGTCTCTGCGCGCACGGTCAGCGTAAGCGCGGTCGAATCGAAGGTCTCCACGCTCGCGCTGTGGTCGTAGCGCAGCAGGCGCTTCAGCCCGTGCAGGACCTGATAGAGGATGTCCGCCGGCCGCAGCTGGAGAAGAACCTTGCGAACGATCCGCTCGCGGACGGCGTACCCGCGCTCGCGCTCGCGCTCCTCGAGATGACGCCCGAGGATCCCGGCCCCATCGGCCGCGAAGTGCGCGTCCCTTCGGGCGAAGCGGCGTCCCGGACGGATGAACGCGAACACGGCGACCGGCCGGCCCGCCACCTCGATCGCCGTGTAGAGGATGTGCGGGTCGCTTCCGGCCGTCGTTCGCTCGGCCACGAAGCGGACCGCCTGCTCGCGGATGTCGGGCTCGTCCGTCCGCGCAAGGATCTGCTCGCCCTTCGGCGTCCAGACCCAGTGATAGCACGCCTCGATGAACGCGCCGCGGCTGAGACGCCAGACAAATCCCGCATCGCACCCGAGCAGGGCGCCGATTCCGCGGTGGACATGGCGGAGGAGCCGGTCGGGTTCCTCGTCGCGCGAGAAGCGGCCGAGATCGCGCACGACCTGCAGCAGGAAGGTGAGGCGTTCGGCTCGTTGCCGATGGTTCAGGTTCGGCAGACTCGATCCTCCTTGCCGCAAGATGGTCCGCGCATGCGATGGGCGCGCGATGAAACCCGTGTCGGATGTCGATGATCGGGCCCCGGACGCCGGCCGAACGGTAGCATCCCGCCGCCTCGGCCGCCCCGGTTTTCTTGTCGCGCGCCGCCGCCTATCTCCGGCACGTCGGACCAAGCGTTCGAGCTCACGTACGGGAAGCTGGTTCCGAAGCCGATCTGCTCGAGCGGGCCGTTCGACTACGTCTATGTCGAGGGGCCGATCGACTTCTCGGGGCACGTGGAGGTCAGCCTGGCGGGGCAGTATCGGTTCCTCTCGTCCTTCACGGCCAACCTGACGGTGACTCCGTGGGACGTCGAGCACAACGTCCCGGCAGGCGATCCATATCGGGCGCAGGTCAAGGGCCGGCGGAGCGGCCGCACGGCGGGCGCGAACAGCCTCGTGGTCATGGAGGACACCCGGCTCGCGCGCGAGTCGGCCGGAATGGAGATCGTCACGAGCTGGCTCAAGACTTCGATGGACGGGACCAACGCGTATCACGTCCCGAAGCACTGCCTCACGCCGGCCACGCCCTAGATCCCCAGTTCCTTGATCAGGCGATTCAGGAAGCTCCGTTGGATCCCGAGGAGAGCCGCCGCGCGGGTCTGGTTTCCGCCGGTCTTCGCGAGGGTGCGATTGATGTACTCGCGGCGGAAGTTGTGGACCGCCTCGCGCAGCGGCAGGTCGTCGCCCTGATGCTCTTGGCTGCCTACGCCATCCTGGATGAAAACCTCGGGCGGAAGGAGATCTGGCGTCAGCGTGTCGGTGCGCGCGAGCACGACCATCCGCTCGATCGCGTTCTTGAGCTGCCGCACATTGCCGGGCCACGGATACGCCTGCATGATCTCCGCCGTTCGCGTCGCGAGCTTGAGCTTCCCGTGGCCGAGTTCCGCCGCGTAGCGATCGATGAACGCAGCCGCGAGGATCGGGATGTCCTCGGAGCGTTCGCGCAGCGGCGGGATCCGCAATTGCACGACGTTCAGCCGGAAATACAGATCCTCGCGGAAACGCCCTTCCTTGACCGCCGCCTCGAGATCGCGATTCGTCGCGGCGATCAGCCGGCAGTCGACCCGGATCGTTCGCGTCCCGCCGACGCGTTCGAACTCGTTCGTCTCGAGGAAGTGCAGCAGCTTCGTTTGCAGGCGCGCCGTGATGTCGCCAACCTCGTCGAGGAACGCGGTGCCGCCCGCGGCCGCCTCCAGACGCCCCTCCTTGCGTGCGAGCGCGCCCGTGAAGGCCCCCTTCTCGTGGCCGAACAAACTCGATTCGATGAGCTCGTCGGAGAGCGCGACGCAGTTGACATAGATGAACGGACCGTTCGCGCGCGGGCTCCGACGGTGGATGTGCTCGGCGAGGACCTGCTTGCCGCTGCCGCTTTCCCCGGTCAGGAGGATCGTCGCGTTCGACTGCGCCGCGCGCGTCGCGAGGTCGAGGATCTCCTGCATGCCCAAGCCGGAGCCGCCAACGAACCCCTTCGGCTCCGCGATCTGTTCGGTCAGGGCGCGGTTGATACGCGCGAGCTGTCTCTTCTCGAGTGAGCGGTCGACGACCGCCTGCAGGACCGCGAAATCGGCCGGCTTCAGCAGGAACTCGGTCGCCCCGAGCTTCACCGCCTCGACCGCCGTCTCGATCGAGCCGTGTGCTGTCAGGATCACGACGTCGGCGCCGCATCCCGACTCGCGCAGGCGCTTGAGCGTATCGAGCCCCGAGATGCCCGGCATCGACAGATCCAGCAGGATGAGATCGAACTCGCGATGCGAGGTCGCCTCCAGCGCGGCGAGGCCGTCCTCCGCCTCGGTGGTCGCGTGACCCCAGAAGGCGAGCCGGTCGGCGAGCGCCCTGCGGAGCGCCGCATCATCATCACAGATCAGAACATGCGCGTTCATTTGCGGTCACCGCCCATTTGTTTGCGTCCCATCGGGTCCGGATTCCGCGGCGTCCCAGACGTGGAATGTGCAGATGAACTCCGCGCCGCCTTCCGGATGGTTGCGCGCCCGCACGGTGGCGCGCATGAAGTCGATCAAGGTGCGCACGACGTACAGGCCGAGTCCGAATCCCGCAGGTCCCGAATAGGGGCTCGGCGCGCCCTGCCGGAACCGCTCGAAGAGCCGCTCTCCTTCTCCCTCGGCGAACCCGGGACCGTGGTCCCGCACCGAGAGGCGCAGAGCGCCCCCGTCTTCCGGCGCGATCGTGATGTCCACCGATGCGCCTTCCGGGGAGTACTTGAGCGCGTTCTCGATCAGATTGTTCAGGATCTCCATCATCTTCGCGCGGTTCCCGCGAACCGGGTGCGGCGCCGCTTCGGGCAGGTCGAGGGAGAAGCGGATCCCGCGCGAGCCGGCGATCGGGGTCAGGCCGACAACTGCCTCCCGCACGGTCGCGGGGAGGTCGACCGGCTCGAGCGGCGTCGTGTGCAGCGCTGTCTCGCGGCGGCTCGCCTCGAGGAGGTTCGTGACGAGCCGACCGAGCTGATCCGCGGAGGCCTTGATCGCGCGGAGCGATTCCATCTGCCGCTCTCCCGGGGGGCCGACGACCCCGTCGAGAAGGTTCTGCGAAGACCAGCTGATCGACGCGAGCGGCGTCCGGAGGTCGTGGGCGACGCGCGACAGGAAATCCGTCTTCAGGCGGTTCAACTCCTCGAGTCGATGGCGCTCCGCTTCCTCCTCGTTTGCTTTCTTGACGAGCGTGATCCGATCGAGGGCGGCCGCGGCAATCGACGCCGCCCCGTCGAGGAGGTCGATGTCCTCCTGCACATATCGGCGCTCGGACCGCTTCTCGCCGATCAGGACGACCCCGAGCGGGCAGTGCTCCGCGGAGAGGGGGATCAGGATCGGGAACCCCGCCGTCGAGATTTCCGGCGGGAACGAGGGGCTCTCGAACTCGGGCAGGCTCGTCGAGTTCGGCGCGGCGAGAGGCCGCACGAGGGCGCGCGCCCGGTCCAGGGCAAGGCGGAGGACCGCAGGTGGAACCCCGTCCGTGGCGTCGCTCACCAGATCCGCATCCCCGTCCGCCTGAAGCGTGACGCAGATCCTCTTCGGCTCGATGCTGGTGACGAGGATCGACCGCAGGAGGTCGGCGACGTCGCGCCGTCGCGACGCGGAGAAGACGCTCTCGCGAAGGGTCCCGATTGCCTGGGCATGGTTGTAGCGGATCCGGAAGAACGTCCGATCAACCCATCTCCCGATTCCGCGGCGCGTCGGGTAGAACAGGGATACCGCGATGATGGCGGCCGCGAACGGGATGTACGGCCCCGCCGCGGGCACGCGCGCGCGGATCGCGTTGCCGAGAAGAACGGCGATCAGCAAGTAGACCGAGACGATCAGCCCCGTGAGAACCGAGTAGATCAACCCGCGCCGGATGATCACGTCGATGTCGAGGAAGCGATAGAGGACGACTGCGAATGTAAAAGCGATCGGAATCGCGAGCTCGAAGAGGCGATCGAACGCGGGCGGGATCGGGGACTGAAGTCCCAGGATCGAGGGGAGCGTTCGAAGGAACACGTAGGGCGCGACACCGATCGTGAAACCCCAGAGAAGCCCCTTCATCTGGCGCCGCTCGCGATCGAGGACGAGGCGCCGGCTGCGCGCGAAGAAGATCACGCACGCGGCGGCGACCTGCATGACGAGCAGGATCTGCGCGACGAGCCGCGCCGGCCCGATGACGCTCCACGCGGCCGGGACGGGATTGTGAAAGTAGCAGAGATACGCGGCCGTTTCCCACGCGATCACGACAAGGGCCGCGATCCACAAAGGGATCAGGAGCCGTGGGCGGCGATCGAGGATCGAATGGCGGTGCGGAAAGGTGAGGCTCATCTCGACGAAGAAGACCGGGAGGATCACTAGGCTCGAGAGCCAGAGGAAATCGAGGAAGGCCTCGTGCCAGGGCGCCTCGCGGGGGAAGTAGATTCCGCCGAGCAGGATCGCCATTCCGAAGAGCAGGGTGCACCAGTAGAAGGGACGCGTCGATCCGCCGCCGGAGCCGGGTCCGCCGGCTTCCATCCAGCCGACGCGCGGGCAGAACACGAGCAGGTTGACGAGGAAGAAGATGAGTCCGCTCAAGACTACAACCGTCAAGTGGGTCCGCGAGAGCTGGTGGGGAAGGGTCAGGCGAAGCGCCGGATCACCACCCGCGGGGGCGACCTCGATTCCGCTTCCCGCAGGCAGGGACTGCAGGCGGAAGAGCATCTCCTGCGGCGAGCGAACCTCCATCGTGACGGGCCCGACCGCGGCCCCGCTCGGTGACAGAGATCCACGGATCAGAACGGGAAACCGTACATCGGCCCCGGTGAGCTCCCGCGGAACGCCCGAAAGCGCGCGCAGGCCGTGGACTCCCCAGATCCCCGCGGCGAGTGCCAGGAGCGAGATGGCGAAGAATAACGAGCGCCGTCCGATTCCCAAGAGATCGCGTCCCCCTTGCCCACACGGTCGTTTCCGGCGAGCGGAACGATAACCCACGGTACCGCACGGGAAAAGGGGAGATGCGGCCCTCCTGTGACCTGTCGGATACACCGCGGTACACCCCGGGGCACGGCGGAGCGGGCGGCCGCTGTTCGCCCCCTTCCCGGACCGACGCAAGCGACCGGAACACAAGCGGTTGTCGGAGAGGCTGGCGGAGGGGGCGTGCGGCACGTTGCTGGCGTCCTTACACGGTCGAAGCCCGAGGGATCTGGGAGGCAACCATGGAAGCACAACGGATCGAGCGGCGTGGATCGTTCTCCAGAGACGATACGGCCGGGAGAAAACGAGGAGAACGCGCGGCGGGACGCACCGCCACGATCGGGTGGGCCGCCATCGCCGGCGGCACCCTCATCCTCCTCTTCTGGATCCTTTACATGGCCGGTCTGCGCCCCGACGACCCCTCGGCCCGTGCCTACGAGGGGGCCTTCCCGATCGCGGATGCGGCGCTCGGGCTCACCCTCGTCGGCGCGGGGATCGGTCTCACGCGCGGCCGACCTTTCGGATCGTTCCTCCTCGTGGCGGCGGCCGCGGCGGCCGTCTATCTCGGGATCCTCGATGTCACGTTCTATGCCGGAGCCAAGGCGTACGCCCCGCTCACGCCGCAGGTCGCGATCGAGATCCTCGTTAACGCGGCCTCGATCGGAGGGGGAACGGTCGGCCTGATCCTCGGCTGGCGATTCTGGAGGGACCGATGAACGGGACCGCGCGCCCGGCGACCCGCGCGCACGCAGAGATCGCCGGCCGTTTCATTCGTGCCTACTGGATCACGATGCGGCCGTACCTCCTGTTCGTTTCGGGAATCGTGGGGATTGCCGGAATGGCGTTCGCGCCGTCGCTTCCCGCGTGCAAGACCGGTCTCCTGGCGGCCGGGTTCTCTCTGACCTACGGGTTCGGCCAGGCGTTGACCGACGTCTTCCAGACGGACACGGATTTGATCAGCTCGCCGTATCGCCCTCTCGTGCGCGGCGTGATTCGCCGTCGTGACGTTCTCGCCGTCAGCGCCGCCGGTCTCGGCGCGACCGGGCTTCTCTTTGCGGCGTGCAACCCCGCGACGATCCCCTTCGGGCTCATAGCAATCGCGGGGCTCGCCACCTACACCCCGTTCAAGAGGCGCTGGTGGGGCGGTCCCTTGTACAATGCCTGGATCGTCGCGGTCCTGTTCGTCGTGGGATTCCTGTGCGGCGGCGGCAATGTCCACGCCATCCTGGGGTTGCGGACTGCGGCGATCGGGACGGTCTTTTTCGGTTACTCGAGCTTCGTTCTCGTCGGCTACTGCAAGGATGTGTCGGCCGACCGGGCGACCGGCTATCGGACGATCCCCGTCGTCTGGGGATTCCGCACGAGCGCCGTCATCGCGGACGTCCTCGCCGCGCTGACCCTCGCCTCTTGCGCGATCGTGTTGGCCGCGCGCCCCGATCCTGCTGCGGTTGGGTTCGGCCTAGCGGGTGCTACAGCGACGATCGCGGGCACCGTCCGTCTCCACTCTCTGCGCGATGAGCGGCACGCGCACCGCGCGATCGTTCCGAACCTGCACGGGTACGTCCTTCTCGTATCGGCGATCTGCGCCGCGGCGCGCCCGCGATGGGCGATCCCCCTTGCCCTTCTCTACGCCGGCTTCGTTTTCACGATGAACCGCCGTCCGACGCGGGAGCAGATCTGATGCTGATCTGCGTCAATCGCGCCGCGCACGGCGGGCAGGGGCTCGAACGCTGGAAGGCGATCGAGCGGGCGGTTCTCCGCGAGACGGGACCCGCTGTGATCATCGTGACGGACGACGCCGATTCGGCCGAGCGGAACATTGCGCGCTTCCTGGCCGCCGGTGAGCGGGATTTCATCGCGGCGGGCGGGGACGGGACGGTGCGCGCCCTCGTGCAGTCGATCCTCGACAAAATCGACGGCGAGGATCGACCCGGCCGGAACCGCCGGATCGAGGACGTGCGCATCAGCGCGATCGGCCTTGGCTCGAGCAATGACTTCCACAAACCGGCCCGCGGCGCCGTCACGATCGGCGGGCGTCCCTGCCGGATCGTGCGGATCGGCGTCGAACCGCGCGACGTCGGGGTCGTCGAGTACCTCGACCCATCCACCGGCGCGACGCGACGCCGCTACTGGCTCCTGAACGCTTCGATCGGTCTGACGGCCGAAGCGAACCGGATTTTCAACCAACCCGGTCAAGTTCTCAAGATCCTGAAGCGCGCGAGCACTTCGTCCGCGATCGCCGGCGCGGCGCTACGGGCACTTGCGGCTAACCGGCCGCAGGCGCTCTCCATAGAGGACGGCGCGCGCGGATTCACGGATCCGGACGTCGTCAACCTCGCCGTCGTCATCAGCCCGCACTTCACGGGCGCGCTGCGGTATGACTCGCCGTTCGATCCGAGAAGCGGAGCTTTCACCATTCACCTCTGTCGGGAGACGACCCTGCGCGGCAAGCTCCGCACGCTGGTCGATCTGGCGCGCGGGCGTTTCACGGGGCGCGGTCACACGCGCTCCTGGCGCGCGGACCGGCTGACCGTTCGATCGGATGTCCCGTTCCCGGTCGAGTTCGACGGCGAGGTCGCGGAGACCTCGCGAGTCTCCTTCTCGATCCGGCCGGGAGTCTTGAGGTTCTGCAGATGAGCGAGATTCACGAGATCTCCCGGATTGATTCGCTGACGCGTCTCCTCGCGCGCTACCCGCGACAGATCAATCGGTCCCACGAAAGTGACGCCGAGCTGGTTCGAATCCCGGGGATGAGCGGCATCCTCGCGTGCACGACCGACGTCATCGTCGAGGAGATCGAAGCGGGGCTCTATCGCGATCCAAACCTGATCGGATGGATGGCGGTGACGGTCAACGCAAGCGATCTGGCGGCGGTCGGCGCCGACCCGATCGGAATCCTGATAACCGAGGCGCTCCCGGACGACCTCGGCGCGGCCGCGCGCGACGCCATGCAGGCCGGCGTTCGCGATGCCTGCGCGGCCTACGGGATGTATGTTCTCGGCGGCGACACGAGCCGTGCGCGATCGATGGCGGTGGGCGGTTGCGCGATCGGCGTCATCCCGGAAGGGGAGCAACCCCTCACGCGCCTCGGATGTCGCCCCGGCGACGGGCTCTTCGCGACGGGCTTGCTCGGCACGGGCAGCGCGTATGCCTTCCTGCAGCTTTCGCGTCGTGCGGGCATCCGCGACGCTTGCACATTCCGTCCCCGCGCCCGAGTTGCCGAGGGGCGGATCCTCCGTCGATTCGCATCCGCGTGCATCGACACGAGCGACGGTGTCCTGGCCGCATGCGGCGAGCTTGCCCGCCTGAACCGCATCGGCATCGAGATCGAGGGGGAGACGGAGCGCCATCTCGAACCGTGCGCGCGGCAGATCGCGGTCCGGGCGGGCCTGCCCGCGTGGACGATGCTTGCAGGGCCGCACGGGGAGTTCGAGCTGCTCTTCACGGTCCCCCGGGAGTCCGTCGATGGGATGATGGACGCAGCGGCCGCCCACGGATGGCGGCCGCTGCGTCTCGGACGGGTCACGGGGAAGCGAGCCATCGTGGTCCCCGGGCCGCATGCCGTTCCCTGCCGAATCGACACGACGCGTCTGCGAAACATCGAGTTTGGCGGGCAGGACGGATTCGATCGATCCGTGAAGGAGGTCCTGTCCTGCGCCTCTCCCGCCGTCGCCTCGTGAACGCGATCTTGCAGTCAAGCCCGTTCCATGATATTCCGCAGCCGGAGGGAACGTGAAACCAAGCCGGCCTCGCCTGTTGCGCATCCCGCGCACGCTTCGTCATTTGTCGTCGTTCCGATCCCGTGCAGTCTCGGCATGCCTGGTTCTAGCCGTCGTCGTCGCCTTTGGTTGTGAGGCGCGCCCCGCGTCGGCGCTCGACGTCGGCGCGTCCGCGCCCCCGTTCGATCTCGCCTGGCTGACCGAAGAGGGAACGATCGCATCGACCGAACTCTTCGCGCAGAGCCCGCTTACCGTCCTCGTGATCTGGAATCGGGGGTGTCCGCGATGCACGAAGATCGCGCTCGGTGCGCCCGCGTTCGCGGACACGCTCGAACCGCGCGGGGTGCGCGTCGTGGGGATCCTGTTCGGTCCCGACGATCCGCAGGGACTGAAGGACCTCCTCTGGGACCACGACGTCGCGGTCCCGCATCTCTGGGACCCGGACGCGCGGATCGCCGCCGCGTACGGTCTCGGCTTCACGCATCTCGGGATCTTCGCGGTCGATCGCGCGGGGTTCGTGCGCGCGGCGTTCGACGACAAGGTGGAGGACCTCCCCGCGACGATCCCCGCGATCCTGCGGGCGATGGCGGAGGGGCCGACGCCGACGGGAACCGTCACGCCGCCGCCCTCCGGAGCCGCGCCGGGCGCCGTGCTGTCACCCGCAACCGCCCCGGCAACCCCGGCAACCCCGACGCCGCGCGCCGCGTCCGCGCTGCCCGCTCTACAGATCGATGGTCGCATGCGGGTGCTCTCCGCGAGCGGAGTACGAATCGCGGACACGGGGCTCTCCGGCGAGCAGATGGAGAACGGCTCGCTCTGCCTGTTTCGCGCCGACATCCGCATGGTGTGGCCGGTCGCGCGGGGGATCGACTTCATCCCGTGGCTGCGCGTGAGCGATGAGCCCGAGGATGTGCTTACCGGCGGCGCCGAACAGCTTTCGAACGCGCGCGGGACCGCGAGCCTGCGCGCCCGCTTCGATCGCGTCTCGGCGACGGCGGGGGCTTTCCCGCTCAGGATCTCGCCCCTGCTGCTCCAGAGGTGGGACGCACAGGATGCCCCCCCTCTGGGCGGGGTGTCCGGCTGCGGCTGTGGGGCGGGCGCGTCGGGTCTGAAGCAGCGAAGCCTCGAAGTCCTCTCGCCCCTGTACACGTTCGAGGGGTTGACCGGGGATTATACAAATCGACCCGTCCGCTTCCGCGCGTTCGGCGCGGTCCCGCGCTGGGAGCAGGCGGGAGTTCGCTACCGGCAGGTTCTGGGCGGGGCGACGGCCGACATCGGATTCGGCGACGGAATCGATCCCCTGTACGAGCTCCCGTCGCCGGTCGGCCTTCGCATCGGCTACCTCGACACCGGCGACGATCGAAGGACGCTCCCCACGGCAATGAGCGCGACTGACGAACGGGCGGGGGTCGCGCTGGGGCGGATCGGCCCGTGGCGCGGCCTGAGCGCGGACGGCGAGTACGTCGGCTGGCATCGGACCATCGCCACCCCGAACCGCCCGGACGACAAGGTCGATGCGGGGGGATTCCGCGCGGGGATCCGCGCCGACGCGCGCCGGGACGAGATCGGGGTGTGGGGGAATCTCTACCGGCTGCGCACGGACGCGGAGTTCGCCCCGCAGTATCGCGCCCTGACCTATTCGCCGAACCAGGACGGCTGGAGGGGGGCGGTGGGCGTTCGCGTCTTCCCCTCGTCCGGCGATCTGCGCGAGCGCGTCGGATTGATCTTCTTCGCCCGCCGCGTCCAGGAGACGGAGATCCTCCCCGGAGAGGACCGCCGCGCACTTTCGACGATCGTGAGCGTGAGCCTCTCCGGGCGCCCGATCGCCGATCTCCTCGCCGAGGCGCACGTCATCCAGATCACGAATGAGAGCCCGTTGCAGTCCGGGACGACGGCGAAGACCCAGGGCTTCTCGTTCGATCTACGCTGGGAGCGCATCCCGGTCCTCGATCCGGTCCTTCGACTCGACGCGATCCGGGAAGGCGTGGGAGCCCCCCGGCGGCACACCCTGTGGCAGGGCTATCTGACGCTGCGGGTCCTCGAGTAGCGGGGGATCCCTTCAGGCGGACGAGGATCTTCCCCTCCCGTTCGGGATCGGGGTTGTGCGCGAAGTAGAACTCTCGAAACTCATCGTAATCGCGCCGGATCTGATCGATCGGCATCGACGGCAGGCGGCGCAACCATTCGTCGAGGTATGCTTCGAAATCGACCGAGCGGACATCGTCCGGGAACCGCTCGCGCAGGTGCCGCATCAGATCGCGATCGTAGGTGAACAGGCATCCCGCCGCGATCTGGTCGCCCGCGCGGAAATAGACGAGCCGGTACGGGTCCTTCTTGAAGGGCGGGCGCAAGAACTCGAACTGCACGCCCCGCGCGAGGAGGTAGTCGACCGGCGCGACCTTTTCATGGCCGGGCCGGGAGCGATGCGGGACCGGCAGATGGGCGACGTACGGGTCCGTCAGGCCGTAGCGGTCGATGCAATTGTGAAAGCGGCCGTAATAGGCGAGCGCGGCCTGCCCCCCCTCGACGACGCGCACGTTCGTCCCGTTGAAATAGACGGCGAGATGTCCGCCGATCTGCCTGAGCCCGTCGATCAAGCTCCGCCCGGCGCCGAGATCGTGCGTATAGTACCAGCGCTCGTCGGTCACGCTGTGGGGACCGAAGGGGGAGCGGTCCCTGCCGCCCTCCTCCTGGAAGATCGCCTCGCGGCCGAGCTTCCCCTGGACCGCGAAGAGGATCGGCAGGACGATCAGCGCCAGGGCGAGGAGCCGAATCCGGCTCGAGAGCGCGTCGCGGACGAGGACCTCGATTGAGAAGTACATGAGCGGGATCACGGGGCAGACGAACCGCGCGTACATGAAATCCCCGCCGACCCGGGCGACGAACAAGACGAGGTATGCGAGAGTCCACGCGAGCGCGAGCACGACGGACGCGGTGGTCGGGTCGGTGAGAATGCTCCGCCGCTTCCCGGTTCCCCGGATCGCCAGCCAGGGTATCGCGAGAACGAACAGGAGCGACAAGGGATACGCGCGAAAATAGAGCCACAGGTAGACGAATCCCTGGCTCCAGTACGCGAGATTCGCGGATTTCGCGTAGTACGTGTTGGGAAGGATCTGTCCGTAGTAGCTCACCTTCCAGAGGAGGTAGGGGAGATAGATCAACGCAAACGGGAACAGGATCGCACCCTTCGCCCGGAGGACCCGGGCGATCGAGCGGCTCTCAGCCCACGCCTGCGCGGCGACGAACAAGACGCCGACGGCGTAGAAGACGGCGCCGTCCGGGCGCGTCATCATCGCGAGGGTGAGGACGAGGCCGGCCGCGGCGAGCCGTCCGGGGTGCGGATCGCGCCGCACGGCGAGCAGGTAGAACGCGACCGAGACCAGGAATGTGAAGGCCGCGGTCTCGAGCCCCCCCGTGCCCCAGACCGCGAAATCGTAGTGGAGGGCCAGGACGATCGCGGTGAAGGGGATGGCCGCCGTCGATGAGTCCGGCGTTCCGGTGCGGGGCCGCCATCCGGCCGAGATCCACGCGAAGAGCGCGATGGTCGCCGTGGCGGCGGCGATCCCGAGCCACTGGGATGCGATCACGGGGTCCGTACCGAGGCGGCGCAGGAGGGCGACCGCACAGAGCCACAGGAAGTGCGTGTAGCCCTCGACGCGCTCACCGGGGTTGTACACGAGGCCGAGACCGGCGAGCCAGTTGTCGATGTAACGGAACGTGATGAAGGCGTCGTCGCCGACCCAGCGGAGACGGTAGACATTCAGGAAGCCCAGGATGACGGCGGCGGCTCCCGGGATCCACCGCACCGCGCGTCTCACGATCCGTCCCCTGGTGACGGGGTGGCGGCATCGCGCTGTGCGCCTCGCTCGGCTCCGGAGCACGATGCCGCCGCGGCGATCCCGGCAACGAACCCGCTCGACCACGCCCATTGGAAGTTGAAACCGCCGATCCGTCCGTCCACGTCGCATATCTCGCCGCACAGGAAAAGGCCGGGCGTGACGCGCGATTCCATCGTCTCGAGCCGGATCTCGCTCAACGGGACCCCGCCGGCCGTCGCCTCCGCGTGTTCGAATCCCCGGTCGCCCGAGACAGTGACGACCATGCGGGTCAACGTCTCCGCGAGGGACCGGCGCGCATCACGCGGGATCTGACTGCCGGGGAGCGCCGGGTTGACGCCTGCCTCGTCGCAAAGCGCGACCGCGAGGCGATCGGGGAGCCGGCGCGCAAGGACCGCCCCCGCGCCCGCGTTGCCGAGGTCGCGCAACCAGGTATCGGCGCTTTCAAACGTCTCGCCGGGGAGCCAGTTCACCACCAGCCGGGCGGCGCCGTCCCCGGCGCGCGCCTCGATCCAGTAGCGGCTCGCATCGAGAACGGCTGGTCCCGACACGCCGAAGTGCGTGCAGAGGAGCGGCCCCTCGAACGAGGCGATCCTTCGCCCCGTCCCCGCCTGCACCTCGATCGCGACGGGCGCACTCAGGCCGCTCAGGCCCCGCAGGAAATGCCTATCGGGAAGGACCAGCGGGACAAGCGCGGGCGAGAGGGGGGTCGTCGTGTGGCCCAGGCTTCGCGCGATCTCGTATCCGTGTCCGTCTGACCCGCTCTTCGGAAGACTCCGTCCGCCGGTCGCGAGGATGACGCGCCGGGCCCGCAACCCTCCCCACGCGCCGCTCAATGTATAGCCTTGACCGTCGCGGACCACGGATTCGACCCGGTGCGCCGGCCGGAGGTCGACGCCCGTCTCGCCCGTCGCGCCCAGAAGCGCGTCGAGCACCGTGCGCGCGTCGTCCGTGACGGGGAAGAGCTTCCCGGTTTCCTCGCGCTTCACGAAGACCCCGATCTCGCGGAAGAAATCGACGGTCGCCTGCACGCCGAACCGGAGCAGGACCTTGCGGATCGCCTTGCGCGAGGAACCCGCGAAGGCGGACTCATCGACGCGATCGTGCGTCAAGTTGCAGCGCCCGCCCCCCGCGACCAGGATCTTCGCGCCGGGCTTGCGCGCGCCGTCGAGCGCGACGATCCCCGCGCCGGCGCCGGTCCCGCCGCGCGCTCGCGCGAGACGTCCCGCCTGGATCGCGGCCATCAATCCCGCCGCGCCGGCCCCGACGACGGCGATGTCCCACCCGGACGACGCGTCCACGCTCCCCGGAATCTCAGGCATGATGCGGGAGTATACGGCCGGCGGGTCCGCCGCGGCGCCCCCCGTCGGGAAGCCCTCGAAGGGCGGGACCGCTCCGCTGGCGCCGGTCCCTAGCGATCGACGGCCCGCAGGATCTTCTTTCGCAGGCGGATCGACTTCGGCGTCACCTCGACCAGCTCGTCCTCGCGGACGAACTCGATCGCCTGTTCGAGATTCAGGGTGCGCGGCGGCACGAGGCGGATCGCCTCATCCGCGGTCGACGCGCGCATGTTGGTGAGACGCTTTTCCTTGGTGATATTGACGTCGATGTCCTTCACGCGCGCGTTTTCGCCGATGATCATCCCCTCGTAGACCTCGGTGCCGGGCGCGATGAAGATCACCCCGCGCTCCTGGATGTTATGGATCGCGTACGAGGTCGCGCGGCCCGCGCGATCCGCGACGAGCGATCCGGTCGCGCGCATCGGGATCTCCCCCTGCCATTCGGCGTACCCGTGAAAGAGGGAGTTCAGCATCGCGGTGCCTCGGGTATCGGTCAGGATGTCGCCGCGGAGTCCGATCAGCCCCCGCGACGGGATGTGGAACTCGAGCCGGACGCGACCCGAGCCATGGTTGACCATCTTCGTCATCTTCGCGCGCCGAGCGCCGAGCTTATCCATCACGACGCCGACGAACGTCTCGGGCGTGTCGATGACGAGCAGCTCGATCGGCTCGTGCAGGCGGCCGTCGACCTCGCGCGTCAGGATCTCGGGGTTCCCGACCGCGAGCTCGTAGCCTTCGCGCCGCATCATCTCGATCAGGATCGCGAGCTGCAGCTCGCCGCGCCCCATCACCTTGAACGTGTCGGTGCCTTCGCCTTCCTCGACGCGGATCGAGACGTTCGTCAGGAGCTCCTTCTCGAGCCGCTCGCGGACGTTTCGCGACGTGACGTACGTCCCCTCGCGCCCGAAGAAGGGGGACGTGTTGATCGTGAACGTCATCGCGATCGTCGGCTCGTCAATCACGATCCTCGGCAGCGCGCGCGGCTCGAGCGGGTCGGTGATCGTCTCGCCGATCGTGATCCCTTCGATCCCGGCGATCGCGAGGATGTCCCCGGGGCGACCGACCGTCTCGTCGATCCTTTTCAGCCCCTCGAAGGAGTGGAGCTTCGTGATCCGCGTCTTTTGGAGTGACCCGTCGAGCTTCACGATCCCGACCTCATCGCCGATCCGCATCGTCCCGTTCACGACGCGCGTGATCGCGAGGCGCCCCAGATAGTCACTGTAGTCGAGGTTTGCGACGAGCATCTGGAGTCGGTCCTGCGGATCGCCAGCGGGGGGCGGAATGTGCGCGAGGATCGCCTCGAAAAGCGGGCGGAGGGTCTCGTCCGGCCCGTCCGGGGTCAACCGCGCAGTGCCGGCACGGGCGTTCGTGTAGATCACGGGGAAGTCGAGCTGCTCCTCGGTCGCGTCGAGGTCGATGAAGAGGTCGTAGATCTCGTTCAGGACCTCCTGGATCCTCGCGTCGATCCGATCGATCTTGTTGATCACGACGATCGGAGGGAGCTTCGCCTCGAGCGCCTTCATCAGGACGTACCGGGTCTGGGGCAGCGGCCCCTCGCTCGCATCGACCAAGAGCATCACGCCATCGACGATCTTGAGCGAACGCTCGACCTCACCTCCGAAGTCGCTGTGGCCGGGCGTGTCGACGATGCTGATCTTGATCCCCTTGTAGTGGATCCCGGTGATCTTCGCGAGGATCGTGATCCCGCGCTCGCGCTCGAGCTCGTTGGAATCCATCACGCGCTCGATCACCGCCTCGTTAGATCGAAAGACGCCGCTCTGGCGGAGCATCGCGTCGACCAGGGTTGTCTTGCCGTGGTCGACGTGCGCGATGATCGCGATGTTGCGGATCGCCGCGTTCTCGATCTTCGGCTTCGGGGGATGGCTGGGCGGCGGAGCGGTCAATGCGAATCCTCCCGGCGCGCGGTGCGCGTCCATGGAACCCGAACGTGTCCGGCTGTGATCGCGCGTGCTGAGGCAGGCACAGGACCGGCTGCGAAAGCTCCACTCTATCGGGGCGGGTACGGGGACTCAACCCGCGAAAAACGGCGCGAAGAACCGCCGTTTGCAGGTTGCCGGTCAGCCGCTACCCGCGTCCGGCGCCTCGATGGCGGAAGCAGTCTACGAGGTGGTCGTTCACCAGGCCGGCCGCCTGCATGAGCGCGTAGCAGATCGTCGGCCCGACGAATCGGAACCCGCGCCGGACCATGTCCCGGCTCATCGCCTCGCTTTCGGGGCTCGTCGCGGGGATCTCGCTCAGCCGGCGCCACGCGTTCAGCTTCGTCTTCCCGCCGACGAACGACCAGATGTAGGCGTCGAAGGTGCCGAACTCCTTCTGGACCGCGAGGAACGCCCTTGCGCTCGCGACGGCCCCCTCGACCTTCCGCCGGTTGCGGACGATGCCCGCGTCCTGCAGCAGCGCCGTGATCTTCCGCTCGTTGTAGCAGGCGACCTTCCGCGGGTCGAAGTCGTCGAACGCGCGACGGTACCCTTCCCGCTTGTTCAGGATCGTCCGCCAGGAGAGCCCCGCCTGCGCGCCATCGAGGACAAGGAACTCGAAGAGCTTGCGGTCATCGTGAACCGGCACTCCCCATTCCTCATCGTGGTAGGCGACCATCAGCGGCTCATCGCCCGGCCACGGGCATCGCGTTTGTCTTCTCACGGCGTCTCCCTACCCGAAGAAAATGGGGCCGCCATCACAGATGGCAGCCCCCGCGTCATGTCTTCTCTTTGCGCCTCGTACTACCAGCGCTCGCGTCCGCCTCCTCGACCACCACGGCCCCCGCCACCGCCACCGCCCCGGGGCTCCTGGGGTCGCGCCTCGTTCACCGTCAATGTCCGGCCGCCAAGCTGGGTGGCATTGAGGGCTTGGATCGCCTTCTTGGCCTCCTCGGCCGAGGTCATCTCGACGAAGCCGAAGCCGCGCGATTGACCGGTGATCTTGTCCGTAATCACGCGCACCGACTCCACAGTGCCGTACGGAGAAAAGAGGTCAGTTAACTGCTGCTCTGTCGCGGAGTACGGCAGGCCACCCACGTAGATCTTCGAACCCATCGGGTTCCTCCTTGAATGGTGACATTGTTTCTGTCCACAGAAACGACGGACAAAGGGAAGGGACGGCCGAAGACACGCGCACTCCGGGCGGCTTGGGTCAGGCTTCCAGTCGGATTCTGAGGCAAAACAATATCTCAGGGTTAAGGGCCTTTCTATTCGATCCCCCGTCACCAGGCCCCAAGCGACGAAGTAGTTGGTACGCTAGCAGAAGGCTTGCCAGGTTGCAAGCGAAGATGACGCGGCCGGCGGGTACCGCGCGAATCATCGAGCCTGCGCGTCCCCCGATTATTTTTTCACGGTTCTTCCTGGATCACCGGGTCCGCGCGCCGGTTCTTCGCCCGCCCGGCGTCGCTGCCGTTGTCGGCAGCCGGACGGGCCATGCCGTATCCCTGCACGGTCATTCGGTCGCCTGCTCATTCGGTTCCCCCGCGCGAGGGTCGTCTCTTCCCCTCCTTCTTCCCGATCCAGCGATCCAGCCACGAGAGCACCTCCCCGTACCAGAGACGGCTGTTCCGCGGCTTCAGGATCCAGTGGTTCTCGTCGGGATAGTAGACGAGACGCGCCGGGAGCTTCATCGCCTTGTAGACGTTGTAGATCGCGATCCCCTGATCGTGCGGGACCCGGTAGTCCTTCTCGCCGTGGATCACGAGCATCGGCGTACGGAAGCCGGACGCGGACCGCATCGGGTTGTACCGGTCCATCCCCTCGACATTCGCCCACGGTTCGCCGCCCATCGAGCGTGCGCGCCCCTGCGTGACGTCGGAGGCGTACTGCGTCTGGAAATCGCAGACCCCCGCGTGGTTGATCGCCGCCGCGAAACGGCCGGTCTGCGAGGCGATCCAAGCGACGAGATAGCCCCCGTAGGAGCCGCCGGTCACGGCCATCCGTTTCGGGTCGGCGAGGCCGCGGTCGATCAAGAAATCCGTCGCGGCCATGATGTCCTTGTACGGCTGATCCCCCCAGCGGCCGAGGATGGAGGCGGTGAACTTCTGGCCCCAGCCTGTCGATCCGTGGAAGTTCACGAGCGCGACCAGGTAGCCCGGCGCGGCGAAGGCCTGCGCGTTCCAGCGCCAGTGCCACTCGTCGTGGAACGCAGCGTGGGGCCCGCCGTGGATCATGTGGACGAGCGGGGCCTTGCGCACGCTCTTCCTCCCGGGCGGCAGGACGAGGAACATCTGGACGGGGTGTCCGCGGGCTCCGGTCAGGATCCACTCCTCGACCCCGGAGACCTCGATCGATGCCATGAGGGAACGTGTGAACGCGGTGAGACGTCGCACCTTGTGCGCATGCCGCCCGCGCAGATCGAACGCAACCGCTTCGGGCGGCTCGCGCAGGCTCGAGAGGCCCGCGAACGCGCGCCCCGCCGCGATGCGAACTGCCGAGAAGCACCCGCCTCTGGCGACCTCCTGCGGGATGCGGGCGGCGGGCTTCTTCAATGCGTCCTGCAAGTCGAGCGTGAAGACGCCGATCCTTCCCTCGATGTCGGCGTTCACGTAGATCCGCATCGACTTCGCGTCCTCGGCGCCGTCCCCAAACGTCCAGTGATCGGCGGAGAGCTCCCAATCCTCGGTAAGGACGGTCGCGCGTCGCGTCGCGCGCTCGTAGGCGACGAGCCGTACCTTGTCCGCGTAGAAGTCCAATTCGCGCTGCATCCCGAAGACGATCCACCGGCCGTCCGGGGAATACACGGGGTGGGCCGCATCGGCCTGGTAGTCGGGCGATGCCGTGAGCGGGGTCACCTTCCCGGGGGAAGCGACCTCGACCGTGAAGACCCCCACGAGGAGCGGATCGTGTGGCGGCTCGCTCCGCACGGCCGAGAACGCGATCTGCCGGCCGTCCGGGGAGATCCGGTAGTGACCGGTCGGATCGTCCGGGTCGAACAGGCGCCGGGAGTCGGGGGTCAGATCGACGATCGCGCGGGTCTCGAGGTCGATCACGAAGATGTGATGGATCTTCCCCTCGGTGAGCCAGTGGTCCCAGTAGCGATAGAAGCGGTCCTCGGTTACCGCGGCCTTGACCGGGTCGTCATTGCGCTCCTTCGCACGCTTGGCGGTCGCCTCGATGGACGGAGCGTCGGCATAGACCTCCGCGATGAACGCGACGCGCCTGCCGTCTGGGAACCAGCGCGGATCGGCGGCGCCGAAGCGGAGATCGGTCAACCGTTCGGCCTCGCCGCCGTCGACCGCGATCACGTGGAGCTGCGGCAGATCCGTGTACTGCGGTCGCGTCTTTGCCGAAGGGCCGCCCGCCGCTGTCGCGCCGCCGCTTCCGCCTCCCGGCTTGCGCACGAACGCGATGCGCCGGCCGTCGGGGCTCCACGCGGCCTGCGTGCTCGACGATTCCGCGGTGGTCAGCGGGCGGGCCGGATCGTTGGGCACGCCGGTCCCTGCCTCCACCGCGTCCGACGGCACGAGCCAGAGGCGGGTCGTACCCTCGTTCGCTTCCATCGAATAGGTCGTCACGGGGACGATCACGTGCTTGCCGTCGGGGGAAGGGACCGGCGCGCCGACGCGCGGGAGGGCCCAGAGATCCTCGACCGTGATGGGACGCTTTGTCATGGCTCACTCCTCCCGTTGCGCCCGATCGCAGGGGCGCGAATACGAGAAATGTGGGGAGACGGACGGCGGAGGTCAAGGGGAGCGTCGTGGGGGGAAGGATGCGTTGTCTCCGGTGACGGACATGCCCGTGAGGGTCAGGGCGTGGGGAGCCGCTCCTCGGTGACGGAATCGAAGAGGTGGATCCGGTCGCGCTTCAGGCGCAGGCCGATGAGCGAGTCGGGGCGAAAAACCGTGCCGGGCGAGGTCAGAACCCTAAGTTCGGCAGCCGACGCCGACTTCGGGTCGCCCGCGACGACGTGGAGCAACAGGTCCCTCCCGAGCGGCTCGACGACGTCGACGCGGGCCGGCACGTCGGCGCAGCCCGGATCGACGACCTCGATGTCCTCGGGTCGGATCCCAACATCGACTTTCCCGTCCGGCTGCAAGCACGGATCCGCGCTCTCGCCGTCCGCCCCCCCCGGGATCTCGATCGAGGCGCCGAGGACGAGCAGACAGGAACCCTGACCGTCGCGGGCGAGGGTCCCCTCGATGAAGTTCATCCGCGGCGACCCGACGAAACCGGCAACGAAGTTCGTTGCGGGACGGCGGTAGACGTCCATCGGCGGCCCGATCTGGAGGATTCGACCCCCGCGCATCACGACGACGCGGTCGCCCAAGGTCATCGCCTCCTCCTGATCATGGGTGACGTAGAGCATCGGGACCTTGAGCCTCCGGTGGAGCCGCGCAAGCTCCATCCGCGTGCTCACGCGAAGCTGGACGTCGAGGTTGGAGAGCGGCTCGTCCAGCAGGAAGACCTTCGCCTTCCGCGCAATCGCGCGCCCGAGCGCGACCCGCTGCCGCTGTCCGCCGGAGAGCTGAGCCGGCTTGCGATCGAGGAGGTCGGCCAAGCCGAGGATCTCCGCCACTTCCGAAACGCGCCGGACGATCTCCTCACGTTCGCAGCCGCGCATCCTGAGGCCGAAGGAAAGGTTGTCGCGGACGCTCATGTGCGGATACAGAGCGTAGCTTTGGAAGACCATCGCGATGTCGCGCTGCTGCGGCGGCTGGTCGGTCACATCCTGGCCGTCGATCAGGACGCGGCCGCGCGTGGGGGTTTCGATCCCGGCGACGATCCGGAGCAGCGTGCTCTTCCCGCACCCGGAAGGACCGAGGAGGACGACCAGCTCGCCGTTCGCCACCTCGAGGTCGACGCCAACGACGGCAGGATTCCCGCCGGGGAAGATCTTCTCGATGCCTTCGAGGCGCAGGGCCTGCATCCGCGATTCCTCCGGTCCGAAGACCCGGGACACAACGGGCGCGCGACGCAATCGCGAAAGCGGCCGACCCGGTCGAGGTCGGCCGCTCTCTTCACCCACTTCGGGTAACGAATCCTCGCACCGTTAGCGGTACTGGGCCTTGATCTTGCCCCAGGACGTCGCCCGGACTGGAACCGGATTGATGATCTCATAGACGATGTTCGTCCATGTGGACTTGATGGTTCCGCCGGAGGCGACGAAAACCTGGATATGTGCGCCGACGCGCGCGTCATTCAGCATTCCCCAGGTGCCGTAGCCCTCGCCCTCGTTCCCCTGATCGAAAGCGAGCGGACCGCTCGTGTAGTCGGTGCTGTTGTAGGTCAGCTTGTACTCCATCGTCGCCGGGCCGACCTCCGTCAGTTCGTGCGGGAGATAGATCATCTCGAGATGGATCATGTCCCCCTTGACATAATGAAGGCCGTAGGTCCCCGTGAAGGTGTAGAACGGGAGCCGACCGCCGAAGCAGGCGATCTCGCCGTCCGTCGACCGGACGTTGAACCGCCCATCTGCGTCATGTGACCACCACGGAGTGACCTGAAGACCGGACTCGGCATCGCCGGTCCCGCTGATCACGAGGTCCGCCGCGATCCGGAACGAGTCATTGTTGTTGAAGACCGCGTCGTTGACGCCGTCCTCGGACAGCCTCCAGTTGTGGAGGTTCGCGTAGCCGTTCTGGCAGTTCACCGAATCCTGGATCCAGATCGACCCCGGATAGCTGTTGTCGTACGTCAAGATCGAGGTGGGGCAGTCGTTCCAGATGCGCGTGTGCACGACCGCGCTGTTGATGTTCGGCGTCGCCCAGACCACGCCGGCGATCGAAGCCAGCGTGAGGAGGGCAAGTAGCATGCGCCTCATGTGTCGATTCCTCCTTCAGGAATGAAATGGTACTTCCACGGAACATTCTTCGGACCCGAAACTCAGCCGATACGCCGCCGGACGAGTATCACAAGGCCCTTCATACAATCGCAAGTGTCATGTGCCCGAGCTCCGGGCCCACCACCTCCTTTCATTTCACGAGCACGCACCGTTTCCGGAGCGCCCGGCCGTCAAATTGCAGTTTCACGTAGTAGATGCCGGCGGGGAGATCCCGGCCGCTCAGGACCGCCGGATGGGGTCCCGCGTCGAATTCCCCGTCCGCGAGCCGCGAGACCACCCTCCCGGTAACGTCCGCCACGACAAGGGTCACGCGACCGGGGGCGGGCAAATCGAAGGTCAGGGATGCGGACCGCCGGAAGGGGTTCGGCGTGAGATCAAGCCGGACGTCCGATCGGCCCGCGTTTCCGTCCCCGGCGACGCCGGCGGCGAGCGCGAAGCCGGCGTGCTGGAGTCCCCGGGCGATGTCGGCATTGCCGCTCACGCGATCCCAGATCCTTCCGTTCAGATAGTTCTCGCTCATCAGGATGATGGGGCCCTCGTCGATTCCCAGGTAGTCGGTGTCCCACCAGTTCGCCGCGAGGTTGAACGCGTCCTTGAACCCGTACCGGCCCCAGAGCTGCGAGTGATACGTGTCGTACATGTTCTGCAACGCGGGGATGACCGCGTCCGGCGCGAAGGCGATCGACCCCGCGGGGGCCGTTGGGGCGAGCGTCCCGTTGTCGTTCTGCCCCGGCGGGGCGCCGTGCGCGAGATAGCCTTGGTAGGGATCGTCGCAGGCGGTCAGGCCCCACAGGTTCTCCCCGTAGCCGGGGAAGTGCCCCGGGTTGTACACGCAGTAATCCCGTTGGGCCAGGGTCGCCCGGCGGGAGTTCTCGAAATACGTGATCCCCTGGGCCTGCATATAGACGTCGCGGATGTACCGGAAATCGATCCAGCAGTGCGAGTACTGATGCCCGAACAGCGGCGGGAAGCTGACGAACGACCACCCGTTGTAGTTGAGCCAGCGATACCCGCTCGTCCAGGCGGACCACGCGTTGTCGGGGACGGCGTGGGTCGGCGAGCCGAGGGCAAGAATGTACAGAACCATGGCCTCGTTGTAGCCGGTCCACTGCCCGAATCCGCTGAAGCCGGTCCCCGGCTTCCAGCCCATGAGGATTCCCTGGTTGCCGTTCCGGAAGAAGTTCCAGTCCGCGCGGCGGTAGATCGAATCGGCCAGGGTCCGCACCTGGACGTCGCCCGGTTCCGTCCTCCAGAAGTATTCCCTCGCGTGGATGATTCCCGCGAATAGGAGGGCCGAGTCAATCGTTGAGACCTCGGAGCTCCAGGTCCGCGTCGCCGTGTTCATGTCGAGGAAGTGATAGTAGAGCCCTTTGTACCCGATGGTGCCGCTTGCGCCGCTTCCCTGGGGCTGCGTCCAGAACGTGCTCAGGGCAGCGAGGATGCGTGCGCGCCCGTCCGTGCGGCTCACCCATCCGTGGTCGATCCCGACGCAGATCGCCGACAGGCCGAATCCCGTTGAGGCGATGCTGCAGGGCGATCCCGGCGTGCTCCGATCCTTGATCATGCCGTTCGAGGGATTGGCCTCGTTCCAGAAGTAGTTGAAGGCCGTGTGCTGGAGTGAGTCGACCAGCGCCTCGGTCGTGAGCGCCCGAGCGGAGGAGGCCCCGGTCACGGCCAGCAGCAGCGCGCAGATGATGCGGATCATGTCTCTCCTCATTGCTCGCCCCTACATCAGAAACCAAGGACGAACGTTATCCGGTGCGCTTCCTGGAGCCGGTTGAAATCCGCCCAGGCGTAATCGAAGCTATAGCGGTAATCGGCGATCTTCCCCTGGAGTCCCGCGCCCAGCGTCAGCCCCGACTCGGCGTCACCCTGGAACAGGTTCTGGCACCCGCCGCGAACGCTCAAGGCGTCCTTCCACGTCCATTCGCCGCCCAGACTCATGCTCTCCGTGTTGTCGTTCGGATGGAATCCGTCGACCGCAAGGAGAAGCCGACTCGTGTCGTTCACCCTGTACGGCATGCTGACCCCGACCCTGAAGAGGACCGGGACCGAAAACTTGTCTGTGTACTGATCGGCGGGGAGCGCGCTGTTGTCGCCGTGCTGCGAGGGGTCCCCGTCGTACTGGATGGCGAGGTCCCGTCCGCCAAAGCGGGCCATGAGGCCGTAGTTCGAGATGCCCGCTCCGAGCTGCGCGCCACGTTTCGTCAGCTTGTAGATCGTCCCCACGTTGAATGTAAAAGTCGACAACGAGCTGTGCCAGATCGACTCCTCGACGTAGTTGACCTGGAGTCCCGCAGCGAAGCGGTCCGTGATCGTGCGCCCGTATCCGAGGCCGAGCGCCAGATCCCGGACCGAGTAGCGCTCGCCGGTGCCGAGGGGCTGGTCCACCGTGCGGACATCGATATCGCCGGAATTCAATGCGGTCAGGCTGGCGAAGAGGCTGCCGTAGGAGCCTGCGGGATACGCCACCGCCGCATACTCGTAGCCGATGTCGGCAATCCAGCTGCTGTGCGTGAACTGGAACGTGAGCGCGTCGATCCGGCCCAGAGTCCCCGTGTTGTAGTAGACGGACTGGATTCCCTCGGGGATCGACACGCCCGCGTTTCCCATGCCGGCCAGCCGGGCGCCGGGCTCGATCAGCAGGAACTGCCCGATCGATGTCCCTGTCTTGCTCTGCCCGAGCGCAACGGCGGGGACCAGGCTCGTCAGGGCGAAGAGGATCAGCACTGCCTTCCTCATGGAGATCCCTTTCATTTGATGATCGCGAACTTCCCGATGCTCGCGCCGTACTTGCCGCCGTCGACCTGGAAAACGTACAAACCTGGCGCGACGTCCAGGTTGTCCTTCGTCCGGAGGTTCCAGGGAACCATGCCGTCGTTGGAGCCGTCATGACGGAGGGTCTGCACGAGGTCTCCATGGACCGTGTAGATCCGGATCGTGCAGCTCTTCGGCAGCCCACGGAACTCGATCCGGCGCTCGCCACGTCCCGAGACGGCGAAGCGTTGCGGCTCGAAGCTGGCCGACCCGACGTAGGGATTGGGGACGACGTAAGGTTTGAGCTGCTTCGCGCCCGCGGCGGCGTCCCCGACGTACTGCCCGCGGCTGCGGAAGAGGAAGACGTCCTCGACCGTGAAAGGCTTCTTCATGTGGACCTGAAGGACGTCACCGCGCCGGGGCGGCACGATGACCCCATGCGTGCCGGTCGTGTCCACCTGGATGCGCCAGGTGACGTGCGGCGTAGCCGTGTCGGACGGTGCGTAGCTGACGAGGTCGAAATACTCGTCCGTGCGGCTCAGCGTGCCGTCGCCGTCGCGATCCCGGAAACGGAACTTCATGTGACGTTCGCCCGCCGGCGTGTGCGCGGTCGCCACGAACTTCGCCGGGGCGGGATCGATCGGGAAGATGTACAGCCCCATGTCGACGACCGAGTCGGAGAACTCGACCGTGAAATCGTTCGGGAACACGTCCCGGTACTGGTTGATCGGCAGGGAGTTCAGGTACGAGACCTTCAGGTGGGTCCCATTGCTCCCCGGATCGTACCCGGCGGAATCGATCGTCACCGCCTGTTGCGTCTGGACGAGGGGAAGCATCCCGCTTCCCACCGGACCGATGCCCAGCGCGTTCAGGTCCCTGCCGGTCCTAAAGATCAGAGTGCCGGTCGTGTTGTCCGTGAGCGCGTATGTCGAGGCGCGGATCGATTCCGGCGAAACCGTCGCGAAGGAGAGCTTGAACACGTGGTCGTCGGGCACCTCGTTCGAATTCACGATCCTGATGCGGACCGAGCCGCTCCCATCACCCAGGCTGCGCGTGACGCTGTCGGTCTCCGCCGAGACGAACCCGATGACCTTCGGCTCCGGCCGCGCCGCCACCACGTTGATCGGCATGACGGCGCCGCCGCGCGGGGTGTGGGAGACGGCGATCGCGCTCTCAGACGGGTAGAACCCGAGCGAATCGGATCCGTAGTCGTAGGAGCAGACGGCGTAGTAATACTGCTGACCATTGACGACCGTCGAATCGGTCCAGGTGTGCCGGATCCCCGTTTCCTTTCCGAGGTAGTAGGACACCCCCTCGACGGTCTGATCCGAGAAACCCCGCTTGCCGTCCACGAGGTCGAACTGCGCGATCGGCTTGCCGTTGCCGATCGGTCCGGATCCGGTCCCCGTCGAGATCACGCGCGGGTCCTGGAACTCGGGGTCGGTCGATCGATAGATCCGGTAACCCTCAAAGTCGTTGGTGAGCGAGACCGGATCGGTGCTGCGTTCCGCCTTGTCGTCCCAGGAGAGACGGACGTATCTGTCTCCCGCCTCGGCCGTCGCGGTCGGCATCGGGGGCGGGACGGCGAACTGGTAGTTCGCGTTGTAGATCGCCTGAACGGTCCGCACCGTGCGCCGCAGCTCGTCCAGGTCCGCGCCCGCGGCCAGGGCGAGGCTGAACCGCTCGGTCTTGCCCGCCAGGAGCTTGAACGGGCCGGATGCGAAGAGGAAGCCGATGTTGTAGTTCTCGGCGAGCGGCGGATCGAAGCGCGCCGTCGGGTCGGGATCCGTGAACTTCTCGTAGAGCTCCTGCGGGCCCCACCGCGTCTCGGTGGTCGTGAAGAAGAGGACGTTGTCGACCTCGGGATTCGGGTTCCCCAGACCCGCCTTGATGCGATTCAGCTTGAAGCCGGTCAGGCCGATCTGGTCCGACTCGTGGAGGTCGGTGCGATCGAAGTTCGGTTCCCCTTCCGTCGGAATTCCGTCCCCTTCTCCCGTATCGTGCGTGTCGGGGATTCCGTCGGCTCCGAGGTCGTGCAGTTCGGCGACCCAGTCCATGTCCTCGTCGCCGGTCCACCAGCGGCCGGCCCTGTAGGCGGGCCGCTTCTCGAGGGGACCGTATTCCGCTTCGAAGCGGCGCATGTCGTAGTTGGCGACGGCATAGGCGCGGATCTCGTCCTTGCCCACGATCGGCTGGCCGTGGCCTCCGTCACGGTTCTCGTCGATGATCCCGTCCTCGTCGTTGTCGATCCTGTCGGTGGAGTTTCCCGGCGTTTCGAGGTAGGCATAGCCGAGGTAACCTGTCGTGCCGCAGTTGCCCGAGAGATCCCTTCCGTGGCCGTACCTGTCCCAGGTGTAGACCAAGTTGATGACGTTCTGATCGAACGTCCGGTTGAAGTACGCGTTGTCGTCGTCCGATTCGTAGATCTGATCGCACGACAGCGCGGACCCGCCGACGCCCGAGTCCATGTAGAGGCCGAAGATGATGTTGTCGTCGTAGTCGGTCGTCCCCTCGTTCGTGATGTCGTAATGCCAGAAGATCACGTTGCCGGCCTGGGGGTTCGCCCACTGGAAGCCCCGGACCTCGATCCGCAACCCGAGGCCGCGGCGCGAATGGTCGGTGCTGTCCGGGTAGAAGTCCCAGGCGTCGTAGTAGTCGTCGTCCATGACCGTGAAGCTTTCCTGGTCCGCGGCGGCGCGCTTTCCGAAATAGCCGTTCCACTTTCCAGGCCAGCCCGGATCGTCCGGGTCGTTCATCTTGTCCGGCCAGAAGGCCGGCCACGTCCGGGGATCGTTGCTGAGCGCGGGGGACCGCGCCGGGTTGATCCCCGGGTCCGGCTCTAAGAATCCGGGGCGCGGCTCGAACCGCATCACGCGGTAGTGGGACGGGCTGTTCGCCTGGCGCTCGCGGAATCCGGTCTCCATGATGTAGGCGTCATGGCCGTTCTCCGTGATCTTGGCCAGGACGAACGGGGTGATCCCGTCGCTGTAGTTCATCCCGCTTCCCTTCGGCACCTCGACCGAGTGGAAGACGGACAGGTCGACGTTGCCGGGATCGGCCGGGTAGTCGCCGACCATCCCGTAGTTCCAGAACACGGTGCGGATGTTCGCCGCGTCGTGCGTCCCGGACCTCTCGGCATCGAGTGTCCCGCGCTGGTCGGGCGGGACGCTGCCGGCCGCGGGGACCGGTGCGAGGGCCCCCGCCGCAAAGACCGGCAGGAGCAAGGCGATCAGGCCGCGTCTCGAGATCTTCATTCCCATCCCACTCCCTCTAGAGCTCCGATCCCAGCCGGAATCCGATTTCGATCCGCCGGGGCGGGTAGAACCGCGTCGGGTCCGCGAGCGCGACGACGTCCTGCGCCGGAAACCTCGTGTAGTAAGGGCTTCCCGTGCTGCTGAAGACCGTGCCGTTGAAGTACCGGGTGTCCAGGAGATTGAAGACCCGGCCGAAGACGCTCAGATTGAATCCTTCGAAGCCGAAGTACCTCTCAGCCCGCAGGTCGACAACCATCGACAACGGCTTGCGGCCGGAGTTCTCTCCGAGCGCCCCCCCGAAGCCGGAGTAGATCGCCGGGGTGAATGGCTGCCCGCTCGCCGCGCGAAGCACCATGCTGGCCGAGTAGACACTCGGCGCCGAAGCCATGACCGTCAGATTGAGCGTGTGGCGCTGATCCCAGTTCAGTGGGATCTGCTGGGGTCTGCGGTCCTGGTGATTCTCGGCGCGCGTCGCGGTCTCGCGGGGGTCGCTCGAGTTCCCCTCGGCCTGCTGGAATGTGTAGTCGAGCGTCGTGCTGATCGGCCCCGCGAGTTGACGTTGATCGATGGTCGCCGTGAACCCGATCACGTTGCCGAAGTCGACGTTCGTCAGTCGCGCATACTCGGCGTCGTTGTACGTGGAGATGAACTCCGTTCCGAGCAGGTCGCGGATGTCCTTGTAGAAGACGCTCAGATCGAATCCGAGCTGGTCCGAGAGGGAGTACTTGTACCCCAGCTCGTACTGCACCGTCTGCTCGGGCTTCACGTCGGGATTCCCCAGCACGCCGAATCGGCTCGTCCCCGCCTGGAGCGTCTTCAGGATCGAGTAGTTCGCGTTCGAGAACATGTCCCCGAGCGGCGGGAGCTGGTAGAAGTGGCCGTAGGCGAAGTGGATTCCCGATCGGTCCGTGATCGGGTACGCCACGCCCAGCCGCGGCGCGAACGAGACCTTCCGGCTCGTCGCCTGAGGATGCGAGAGGGGGACCCCGCTGATCGCGTTCGCCGGATTGTGCAGGTCGCTCGGGATCGTCGAGCGGGCGTCGAAGTACTCGAGGCGCCCCCCGAGCCGGATCGTCAGGTCGGTCCACTCCATCTGGTCCTGGCAGTACGCCGCCCCTTGAACGGGCCGGTAGGTCTGCACGCCGGGGAAATCCGGCGGCTCGTTCAGTCGGCGGACCAGGATGCCCGTCGTGTAGTCGAGATAGCCGGGCGACCCGAACTCGATCTTCGGAAACTGCATCTCGATTCCGCTCTTCAGCAGATGATTCGTGCTGACCTGGCTCGTCATCGAGCTCTTGATAAGGAGCGCGTCCGTCGTCTGCTCGAACCGGCCGAGGTCGACCCCCTGGATGTAGACTCCCTCCTGGGCCCAATCCGCCCGCGGCGGTCCGGCCGCGTCGTATCGGGAATCGTACAGGCTGTCGTACGCATGATCGGTGTAGCGCTGGTAGTTCTGCCGGAAGCTCAGGCTGTAGAACGTGGTCTTGCTGGGGGTATGCGTGAGGTCGAACCCTTGGCTGATCGCGAAGGTCTTCTGCCTGGACAGTCCGTCCGGGTTCAGGTGAAACGAGTAGTTGCTGCGGCGCCCTTCGATCCGGTTGGCGATCGCCTGGTAGCTCATCGTGAGGTTCGGGAGCGACCTGTTCGTCAGCTTCACCACGCCCGACCACTGGCCGTCCTGTTCGAGCGGCATCCGCTTCCCGTCTCCCGTCGGATAGTGGACCCCGTGCTGGAAACTGTTCGTGTCGGCCGGCATGTACACCCGCTCGGCGATCACGTAGTCGTCGTTCACGTACCGCTGCCCGCTGAGCAGGAACGTGGTCTTGGGAAGCGGTACCGGACCGCTCAGATTGAGCTGGTAGTTCTGGAGCCTTCCGGGCTGGACGTGGTCGCTGACGAGCCGGTCGTTGTTCCCCGGGAAGTAGTAGCCGCCCGAGAAGATCTCCACCCCCCACTTGAAAGCCGGCGTCCCCTCCTTCAGAACCGCGTTCACGACGCCGCTCATCGCCTGTCCGTACTCCGCGTCGAAGACGCCGCTGATCACCTGGACCTCCTGGAGGAGGGAGCGGTCCACACGGAGGCTCGACTTGTTGTCGTACGGATTGTTCACGCTGATGCCGTCGACCTGATACTGCACCTCGCCGAGCCGGCCGCCGCGAACATGGCCGTCGACGACCCCCGCCTGGAGGTTGACGACGTCCTGCAGCTCCTGGACGGGAAGCGCGGCGATCTGCTTGCTCGTGACGGTCGAGCGGCTGCTCGTCAGGTGCACGTCGACGATCGGGCGCTCGGCCTTCACCTCGACCTGTTCCATCGCGACCGCAGTCTCCTCGACCTTGAGGTCCTGTCGGGTCGTGTTGTCCGCGGAAACCTCGACGCCGGTGATGAGAAGAGGCTTGTACGCGACGTGGCTGATCCGGAGATCATGGGTTCCCGATGGAACGTTGATGATGTTGTACGTTCCCTGGAGATTGGTGAAGGCGCCGAGCTTCGTCCCCACGACGAGGATCGTGACGCCCGGAACCGGCTTGCCGTCCTTGTCCAGCGCCGTCCCCGTGATCTTGCCGGTCGTACCCGCGAGGAGGATTCCTGGAAGCGACCCGGCCAGCAGCCACAAGACGATCCAGGTCCTCAAGAGCCCCCGCTTGACCTCAACTCGATCCAAGATCGCGTTCCCTCCTCGTTTGCGAGCGGGGCGGGCATCACGCGAATCCGCCCCGCTCGGATCCATTCCCTCCGCCCGTTACTTGAGCAGGACGGCCCGCCCGTACGGTCCGGAGCGGACCCCGCCGGTCCAGGGATCCGTCACGCCGATGCGGTACAGGTACATCCCCGCCGCCAGTCCCTTCCCGTCGAGGGTTGCCGTCCGATTGCCGGCCTGCTGGACGCCCAGCGGGCGCTTCTGGACGAGCCGGCCCTGCACGTCATAGACCTCCAGTGTGACGATGCTTGCCTGCGGTAGCGAGTAGTGGATCGTCGTCGCGTCGCGGAACGGGTTCGGCTGCGCGGCGCCGAGCAGGAGCGATGCCTGCCGTGGTTCTCCCACGTCCGCGACCTTGAGGTTCGGATTCATGTAGGCCCATACCGGGCAGCAGTCCCCCTCGTACTGGCGGAACCACCAGGTGCGCGTCCCGTAGCTGTCGCTCGGCGGATCGAACGAATCGCCGTCGAGCAGATCGACGCCTAGGAAGAGCGTGCCGTCGCCGAGGTCCGGCGGATAGCCGAGCTGCGTCAGGTCGACGGCCATCTCGGCCTGGTAGCCGTGGTCCGGAACGAGGCCGAGCGTGTCGACGGTCGTCCCCGCGTTCAGGTGGATCGCAACCTGCGCGTACCCGGACTGCACGAGCGTCGCCAGGTAGTCGTGCGGCGCCGCGGTCCCGTTCTGGGCCACCTGGAAGGAGAGCCTTCGCGGGAGAAGGACGTGATCGGGATTGCGCTGAACCATGTCATTCATGAGGACGAGGAAGCCGTCCCAGCGGTCGAAGTTGGGGTGATACTGCACGACGCGGTCGCGCACGTCGAACCCCATGTAGAGCGTGCTCCCCTTGAAGAACGTCTTGACGGTGCAATCCCCGGGATCGGTGACCGCCGCCTGCCCGCCGTTCACATTGGGCTGGAACTGGCCGGAGCGGTACGGGCCCACGCCGGGATACGTCTGCCGGAGCGCGCTGTCCCCCCAGCGAATGTCGAAACCCTTCAGCTTCGACCAGATCGGATCGTTCAGGTTGCCGTCGATGACCGGCGTGGTCTCGCTCACCCCGTTCGGAATCAGGATCTCCGGTCCGACCGCGGGAAGCGGGGTCGTGGTCGTCACGGAGGGATTCACGAAGACGTGGACCTCGTCGTACCACATCGCGTTCCCCCAGGGCCCCTGCCACCACACGCGGTTGACGCTCATCTGGTTCTGGAACGGCCAGAACCAGTCGCAGTCGTAGATCGAGATGTTCCACTCGACGACGTCGCCCTGGGGCCGGGTCACGTTGTAGCCCATCGGGGTCAGGTTGAACCGCATCTCGACCGTGTACCCGGTATCGATCACCGAATCGTCATTCGAGAGCCCGTGGACGACCGTGACCGCGTCCCACGCGTCGATCTGTTCCTGTGTGCGCGGCGATCCCGGAGGCGAGGTCGCCCACCGTCCCGCGAACGCGGGGAGCTCGCCGGGAGGCTGGGGATCGTCTGTCGACGGGTACCACCACGAATAGAAGTACTCCGACGGCGGTTTCGGGAAGTTCGGATCGAGATGGTCCTTGAGCGCCATCAGCAAGCCGTCGAAGCGGTTGAAGTCCTTCGACCCGCCGACGGACTGGTCGCGGATCACCGCTCCCAAGTACATCTGGTTGCCGTAGACCAGGAGTTTCAGCGTCGCATAGGTCGGATCGATCGCGTCCGCGCCCGCCTCACCCTTCCATCCGCCGCCCGGGATCCCCGAGTCGAATGGGTACCGCACGACGATCGACTCCGCGTGGCTCCACTCCGGCTCGGTCAGGCGGCCATCCAGCGTGATCGGGTAAAGCGAGGTGCGTGCCCAGATATAGTCCTGGCGCGGCGCTTGGCCGAATGCGGGCCATGCGACGAACAGGGCCATGCCCAGTAGCAGCGCGAGTCTCAGTCCTGTTCTCATCTTGCTTCCTCCTGCAGACCCGCCGGCGACAGCGGGCCCTGCGCATCGAGCCGGGCGGGCAATCGGCTCACTCCCCACGAAACGAAAACTTGCGTATATCGACAGCGGCTCATCATGTCCCCGATCCCCGCCGCCTCTGCCGCGGCCGGAGGTCCGCGGCGACCGGCTCTCGGGTCCCACAGGAGTTCCTCACGACGAGCGTCGCGGGAAGGGTCTCGTGTCCGTCGACCGGGCCGCCTTCCTGAGCGGAGCAGATCCATTTCCGTACGGCGCGTTCACCGAGCTCGTAAGCGTCCACACGAACCGTCGTCAGGGGCGGGTTCAGGTACTGCGCCAGTGCGATGTCGTCGAAGCCGGTGACGGCGATGTCCTGCGGCACCCGCAACCCCGCGTCCCCGATCGCGCAGATGAGCCCGACCGCCATGTAATCGTTCGCGGCGAAGACGGCGGTCGGCCTCGGCTGGCAGCGGAGGATCGCGCCGCCACACTGATAGCCCGAGGACTCGGTGAAATCCCCCTGGAACTCGAGCGCCGGGGATGTCTCTTTCCCCGCGTCGCGGAGCGCGGTCCGGTACCCCCGGAGCCTCTCCTCAGCGTCGATGTTCCCCGGCGGGCCCTTGATCATCGCGATCGTTTGATGCCCGATGCTGAGGAGGTGCTCGATCATCGCACACGCCCCTTCGAAGTTGGCGATCGAGATCGTGTCGCACGTCTGAACGTTGAAGCGAGGGCTCATGAGAACGACGGGGAAGTTGTCCGTCATCTGGCCGATCGCGGCGGCGGTCCCCTCATCCGGGGCCATCGCGATCAGACCATCAACCCTGCCGCGCAACGAGCGCGCGATCGACACGAGCGCGTCGGTGTCGGCGTGGGAGCTGGAGACCAGGATCCGGTAGTGCTCCTGCCGCGCGGCATGATCGATCCCGCGGATGACCTCCGAGAAGAACTCGCCGTAGAGGTCGGGGAGGACCACGCCGAGGGTAGAGGTCCGACTTGTGGTCAGGCTGCGGGCCGTTTCATTCGGGCAATAGTCGAGTTGTGTCGCGGCGGATCGTACGCGCTGGTACGCCCCTTCCGAGACGCGGGAGCTTCCGTTGAACACGCGCGAGACCGTTGCGATCGATACTCCGGCGGCTCGCGCGACGTCGCGAATGGTCGCCACTGGCGACACCTCCTGGCCCGGTGGATTCGAGACATGTAAACGGTTACACGAATTGAGGTAAATGTCAAGATTCTGTTTTCCGAAAGCGACCGTTCAATGAACAAAACTTATGCATACGCAGCGCTCCGTCGGGTTGCCCGGGAAGGGGTCGATCTGTATGCTTCGCGTCGCGATGAACGAGGAATCCCGCATCTCCACTGGAGTTCGCCGCAGGGCCGCGGCCCCGCCCGGCCGCATCCTGGCCTCCAATCTTTGCCTGCTTCTTCTCCTCGCTCTCCCGCTCTCGTCGTGCCGCTCGGGCGAGAAGCCGCGCGACATCCCCGTCGGGCATTCTGCCGGGCCTTCCGTCAGGGAGGCCGCCTTCCTCGACACGCTCGAAGCGCGGACGTTTCGCTACTTTTGGGACCTGAGCGACTCGAAGACGGGCCTGACCCCCGATCGGTGGCCGACGAAGTCGTTCGCCAGCGTCGGGGCGATCGGTTTCGCGTTGACCGCCTACCCGATCGGCGCGGAGCGCGGGTATGTGACCCGGGACGCCGCCGGGGACCGCGTGCTCGCGACCCTGCGCTTCCTCCGGGACGCGCCCCAGAACTCGAAGACCTCGGGAAGCGCCGGCTATCACGGCTTCTTCTACCATTTCCTGGATCCCGAAACCGGCCGTCGCTTCAAGGACGTCGAGCTCTCGACCATGGACACGGCGCTCCTCGTCGCCGGGGCCCTCTTCTGTGAAACCTATTTCGATCGGGAATCGGCGCCCGAGGACAGCATCCGTTCCATTGCCGCCGCAATCTACGGCCGGGTCGACTGGAAGTGGGCGCAGGTGCGCCCGCCCACGATCGCGCTCGGATGGCTGCCCGAGAGCGGATTCCTCCCGTACGACTGGCGCGGATACAACGAGTCGATGCTCCTGCACGTACTCGCGCTCGGCTCGCCCACCCATCCCGCGACGGGGGACGTCTGGAACGCCTGGCTCGAGAATTGCCGGTGGGGATCGTTCCAGGGAACCGAGCATGTGGGTTTCGCGCCATTGTTCGGACACCAGTACGCGCAATGCTGGATCGACCTGCGCGGAATCGGCGATGTCTTCATCCGCGGACACGGGATCGACTACTTCGAGAACTCGCGGCGCGCCACCCTGGCCCAGCAGGCCTACGCCGTGTCGAACCCGGGGGGATGGGCCGGCTACGGCGAACGCCGCTGGGGGCTGACGGCCGGCGACGGCCCGGTGGATCGCACGCTCGACATCGACGGGAAGCGGCGCGAGTTCCACACCTACTGGGCGCGGGGCGCTTCGTTCACCGAGGTGAACGATGACGGGACGCTCTCCCCATCCGCCGTCGGGGGATCGATCGCCTTCGCGCCTGAGGTCGTCCTACCGACGCTGATTTCGATGCGGGAGACCTACGGCGCTCGGCTCTTCTCGACCTATGGGTTCCTGGACGGTTTCAACCCGACCCTGAAGCTCCCGATCAAGGTCCCACAGGGGCGCATCGACCCGGCGCTCGGCTGGTTCGACACCGACTACCTCGGGATCGACGAGGGACCGATCCTGATCATGATCGAGAACTACAGATCCGGTCTCGTCTGGAAGACGATGCGCCGTAACGCCGCCATCGCCCGCGGCTTGAGGGCCGCCGGATTCCGCGGCGGCTGGCTCGACCCGGACGGGAGCGTTCGATGAAGCTCACGCCGCGCGCCCGCAGGCATCTTCCTCTGCTCGTAGCGGCGGCGCTCGCGCTGATCGCGACGGCGCTCCCGGGTTGCGGGGGAGCGAGGGGAAGGGGCGAGAGCTTGCGCTTCTGGGCGATGGGCCGCGAGGGCGAGGTCGTTCAGGAGCTGATCGCGGATTTCGAGCGCGAGAATCCGGACGTCCACGTGCGCGTGCAGCAGATCCCCTGGTCGGCCGCGCACGAGAAGCTACTGACCTCTTACGTCGGTCGGTCGACGCCCGATCTGGCGCAGCTCGGGAACACGTGGATCTCCGAGTTTTCCACGCTGAAGGCGCTCGAGCCGCTCGATCCCAATCTCGCCTCGGCGCACCCGGTCGATCCGCGCGCGTATTTTCCGGGAATCTGGGACACGAACGTGATGGACGGCGTTCTCTACGGGATCCCCTGGTACGTCGACACGCGCGTCCTATTCTATCGGAAGGACGCCCTGGCGAACGCGGGATACGCGACGATGCCGCAGACCTGGGATGGGTGGCGCGCCGCGATGGAGAAGATCAAGGCGGCGGCGGGTCCCGGCCGCTACGCGATCTTCCTGCCGCTGAATGAGTGGAATCCGCTCGCGATCATGGGGCTTCAGGCGGGATCCCCCCTGCTCTCACAGGACGCGACACGGGGGGATTTCGAGGGACCCGAGTTCCGGCGCGCGTTCCGGTTTTACATCGATCTCTTCCGCGCGGGGCTTGCGCCGTCGATGGGAAACAACGAGATCGCGAACGTTTATCAGGAGTTCGGGCGGGGACTTTTCTCCATGTACATCACGGGGCCCTGGAACCTGGGCGAGTTCGCGCGGCGGCTCCCTCCGGAGATGCAGGGTCGGTGGGGGACCGCGCCGATGCCGGGACCCGACGGCCCGGCCTCCGGCGTCTCCCTCGCGGGGGGGTCGAGTCTCGTGATCTTCCGCGGGTCGCGCCACAAGGAGGCCGCTTGGCGGGTCATCGAGTTCCTCTCGAGGCCCGAGCAGCAGATCCGGTTTAGCCGCCTGACGGGGGACCTCCCCGCGCGCCGCGAGGCCTGGGACGACAGCACCCTCGCGGCGGACCCGAACACGCGGGCGTTCCGCGAGCAGCTCGAACGGGTCGTCGCGACCCCGAAGGTCCCCGAGTGGGAGCTGATCGCGACCCGCCTGCAGGAGCGCGCCGAGGCCGCGGTCCGCGGCGCCATGCCCCCGGACTCGGCGCTCGCCGCGCTCGATCGCGATATCGATCGGATCCTCGATAAGCGCCGCTGGATGATGGCGCACCGGCCCCGAGCGAGCGCATCGGCGGGGGACGGGTCGTGAAAGCGGTGTACGAGCGTCGCGAGGCGAGGGCCGCCTGGCTGTTCGTCACCCCCGCGCTCACGCTGTTCGCCGTGTTCTTCCTCGTCCCGGTCGCGGCGGGGCTCCTGCTCAGCCTGACCGATTTCGACCTCTACGCGATCGGATCACCCGGCGCGGCCCGTTTCGTGGGTCTGCGCAACTACCTCCAGGCGCTCACGAACCCGGTCTTCTGGATCGCGCTCAAGAACACGCTCTACTTCGTGCTTGTCGGGGGACCGCTGGCCGTGGTCGTCTCACTCGGCGCCGCCCTTCTCGTCAACGCGCGTCTGGTCCGGCTGAAGGGGCTCTTCCGCACGATCTTCTTCGCCCCGGTCGTGACGACCCTGGTGGCCGTGGCGATCGTCTGGCGCTATCTCTACCACCCGCACTACGGCCTGCTGAACCACGCGCTCGGCGTCGTCGGGATCGGACCGATCGACTGGCTCGGCGATCCTCACTGGGCGATGCCGGCGATCATCCTGCTCGCCGTCTGGAAGAACTTCGGCTACAACATGCTGATCTTCATCGCCGGGTTGCAGAGCATCCCCTCGGAGCAGTACGAGGCGGCGGCGATCGACGGCGCCGGCGCGGCGGGCCAGTTCCGGCACGTCACGCTCCCCGGACTCGCGCCGACCTTCCTCTTCGTCGGCGTGACGACGATGATCGGCTACTTCCAGCTCTTCGCGGAACCGTACGTGATGACGCAAGGGGGGCCGCTCAAGAGCACGACGAGCGTCGTCCTTCTGATGTACGAGGAGGGCTTCCGGTGGTGGCGGATGGGGATGGCTTCCGCGATCGCCTTCATCCTCCTGGCGATCACGCTGGCGGGGACCCTCGTCCAGATGCGGCTGCAGAGGGAGAGGACATGACGATGCGTCTGCGGGGTGAGTGCCGATGAACGCGCGCCGTCGCCTGAATCCGATCCTCCTGCATGCGGCGCTCGTCGCCGGCGCGATCGTGACGCTGACGCCGTTCGCCTGGATGCTCGCCGCCTCCTTCATGCGTCCGGGGGAGGCGAGCGCGATCCCCCCGCACTTCCTTCCGCGCAGCGTGACGTTCGAGCACTACGTCGCGCTCTTCACCCGGCTCGATCTCGCCCGGCATTTCCTGAACAGCGTCGTTATCACGGTCTCGGCGACGGTCCTCTCGCTCCTGATCAACACGATGGCGGGGTACGCATTCGCGAAGCTCCGATTCGCCGGCCGCGACCGGCTGTTCCGCGGTCTGCTGCTCGCCCTCGTGATCCCGGCCCAGGTCGGGATGCTCCCGATGTTTCTGCTCCTGCGCGAGATGGGGTTCGTGAACACGTACATGGGGGTCGTGATCCCGTATCTGTCGAGCGTCCTCGGGATCTTCATGATCCGGCAGTACATCCGCGGGATCCCCGACGAGCTGCTCGACGCGGCGCGCGCCGACGGAGCGGGCGAGTTCCGGATCTTCTGGGAGATCGTCGTGCCGGTCGTCAAGCCGATCCTCGTCACGTTCGCGGCCTTCACGTTCCTGAGCGCATGGAACGATTTCCTCTGGCCTCTGATCGTCCTGAGCGACAACCACAACTACACCCTGCCGGTTGCGCTCGCCAACCTGGTCGGGGAGCACGTGCAGGACGCGGAGCTCATGATGGCGGGCTCGGTGCTGACCCTCCTCCCGGTCATGATCGTGTTCCTGGTGTTCCAGAGGGCGTACATCCGGGGGATCATGGCCGGCAGCGTCAAGGGCTGAGCCGTGGGGCGCCGCGGACCCGTCGTGTCGTTGCGCGAGGCGCTTGCGGTTCTCCTCTTCGCCGTCTCGGCGGCGGCCGGATTGGCTGCCGCCGTGCCCGCCGCGAATGCGGGCGTTCCGGCGACGATCGTCGACCGCTTCGAATCGACCGACGGCTGGTCGGCGCATCCGGCGGACGGCGTTGATCTGTCGATCCGCCCGGATGCCGGACCGGGGACCGGCGGTTCGATGCGCCTGGATTTCCGCTTCGGCATGGGGAGCGGCTACGCAGTCGCGCATCGGGTCGTCTCTCTGGATCTCCCCGACAACTACGCCTTCACCTTCCGCATTCGGGGAAATGCCCCGTCGAATCACCTCGAGTTCAAGTTGATCGATTCGACCGGGGCGAACGTGTGGTGGTGCGTCCGCCGGGACGTGCATTTCCCGGAAGCGTGGGAAACGTACAGGATCAAGAAGCGACAGATCTCGTTCGCGTGGGGCCCGCAGGGAGGCGGGGAGATCCGCCACGTCGCCGCGATCGAGTTCTCGATCACGGCGGGGAGCGGCGGGACCGGATCGGTCTGGATCGGCGATCTCGAGATGGTCCCGCTGCCGCCGCCTTCCTCGACGTCCCCTCCTCCGATCGCGACGGCCACCTCCTCGCGGGCGGGCGCGGGCGCCCCGTGCGCGATCGACGGGGATTCGACGAGCGCGTGGCGCAGCGCGCCCGCGGATCGAAGGCCGGTCCTCACACTGGATTTGCGAGAGGACCGCGAGTACGGCGGGCTCGTCCTCGACTGGAAGCCGCGGGGACGCGCGCGCGCGTATGCGGTCGAGGCATCGGATGACGGCGCGTCGTGGCGGCTCCTGCGCGAGGTGCGCGACGGCGGTCGCGATCGCGACTACCTGTTCCTGCCGGAGAGCGAATCACGATTCCTGAGAATCCGCGCGACGGAGAATGTGGGGAGGAACGGAATTGCGCTGCGCGAGGCGGTGATCGAGCCGCTCGCGTGGGGAGCCTCGCTCGAGTCCTTCTTCTCGGCGATCGCGCGTGACGCGCCGAGGGGATGCTACCCGCGCGCCGTCGCGGGGGAGCAGACCTTCTGGACCGTCGTGGGGGACGATGCCGGCGATCGCGAGGAAGGGCTCCTCGGCGAGGATGGTTTGCTCGAGACGGGGAAGGGGTGCTTCTCGATCGAGCCCTTCCTGTGGCTTCCGCCGTCGCGGGGAGGCGCCGGTCCGAAGGCTGCGGGCGCCCGCGGCCGCTTGATCACGTGGAACGATGTCCGAACGTCACGATCGCTCGATCGGCCCGCTGTGCCGATCCCGACGGTCCGATGGGAAACGGGAGACTTGGGTCTCGACATCACGGCTTTCGCGGTGGACGTCGAGACCGCGGCGCATCTCCTCGGACGCGCGGACTCGTGCGGCGCATCGATCCTTGCGCGCTACCGCGTGACGAACCGCGGGAGCGCACGGATTCGCGCGACCCTCTACCTCGCGCTGCGTCCCTTCCAGGTGAACCCGCCGGCCCAGTTCCTCAACTCGCCGGGAGGGACGGCGCCGATCCGCGATCTCGCGCGCGAAGGGGATTCGAACGGCCGGGGCGCCGTGATCCGCGTCAACGGGGATCGGGGGATCGTGCCCCTCGACCGGCCGTCCGGCTTCGGCGCCGCGACGTTCGACGAAGGGGACATCGTCGCGGACAACCTCCGCTCGGGCCGTCTTCCCGGCCGCCCGCGCGTGCGCGACGCGTTCGGGCACGCATCCGGCGCCCTCGCGTATGACCTCGATCTTGCCCCCGGCGCCGATCGGGAGGTTGATCTTCTCGTCCCGCTCCACGGAGGGCCGATCGCCCCGCTCGGTCAAGCGAGGCTCTCCGGGCCGTCCGCCGAGGCTGCAGAGCGGGCCTGCCGCGAGAGATGGCTCGCGCACCGGCGTGGAATCGAGATCGCCGTTCCCGATTCCGTGCGGGACTTGATCGACACGATGTGGGCGCAGCTCGCATACATCCTGGTCAATCGCGACGGAGCCGCGATCCAGCCCGGCTCGCGCTCGTACGAGCGCTCGTGGATCCGCGACGGCGCGCTGACCTCCTCGGCGCTCTTGCGGCTCGGCCACTCCGAGATCGTTCGCGATTTCATCGAGTGGTTCGCGTCGAACCAGTACGCGAACGGAAAGATCCCGTGCGTGGTCGATTCTCGCGGCCCGGATCCGGTCCCCGAGCATGACTCGAGCGGTGAGTTCATCTTCCTGATCGCGGAGTACGATCGCTACGTCCCCGATCGCGCGTTCCTGGAGAAGATGTGGCCGCGGGTCCGCCGCGCCGTTTCCTACCTCGACTCGCTGCGCGCGACGCGCCGGACCGCCGAGTACTTGACCCCCGAGAATCGGCGATTCCGGGGCCTTCTCCCGCCGTCGATCAGCCACGAGGGGTACTCCGCGAAGCCGATGCACTCGTACTGGGACGATCTGTGGGCCCTGCGCGGATTCAAGGACGCCGCGCGAATTGCGGGCGAGCTGGATCTCACCGGCGAGCGCGACCGGATCACGGCGATCCGCGACGAGTTCGCGGCGGACCTGACCGCGTCGATCCGGGAGACGATGGGCTTCCACAAGATCGATTACGTTCCTGGATGCGCCGACCTCGGGGACTTCGACGCGACGTCCACGACGATCGCTCTCGATCCGGTCGGCGCGCAGGCGATCGTCCCCGAGGAGCCTCTTCGCAGGACGTTCGAGCGATACTGGGAGTTCTTCATCCGCCGCCGCGACGGCATCGAGAGCTGGGAAGCCTTCACGCCTTACGAGATCCGCAACATCGGAGCCTTCGTGGAGCTGGGCTGGCGGGACCGGGCTCTGGACCTCGTGCGCTATTTCCTCGAGCATCGCGTTCCGCCGGAATGGGAGCAGTGGCCCGAGGTCGTGTGGCGGGACCCGCGCGTGCCGAAGTTCATCGGCGACCTGCCCCACACCTGGGTCGGCTCGGACTATGTCCGGTCGGTGCTCGACATGTTCGCCTACACGCGCGACGCGGACGGCGCGCTCGTCATCGGCGCGGGGATCCCCCTCGCGTGGACGCGCGAGGCGCCCGGCGTCATCGTGCGAAACCTTCCGACCCCGTACGGCCCCCTGAGCTATTCGATGCGAGGCGATCGGGATTCGATCCTCGTGAGCGTGGAGGACGGGCTCCGGATCCCGCCCGGCGGGATCGTGGTGCAGGCGCCCGGGCAGGATGCCGGGACGGTGATCGCGAGTCTTCCCGCGACCGTCGTCCTGCGTACGCAGCGGCCGATCAAGTGAAGACGCGCCAGCCGATCAGGTAAGGACGCGGCCCCGGCTGCGAATCACGTCCCGGTAGAAGAGCGCGCTCGACTTCCATGTCCGCCGCTGCGTATCGGGGTCGACCGCGACGATCCCGAAGCGCATCGCGTAGCCGCTCGCCCACTCGTAGTTGTCGAGGAGCGACCATGCGAAGTAGCCGCGCAGATCGACGCCGCTGCGCATCGCCTCGTGCGCGGCCCGCAAGTGATCGCGGTAGTAGTCCTTCCGCAGGGAATCCTCGATCGACTTTCCCGGCGCGGAGGGCGGATCGGGGAACGCCGCGCCGTTTTCCGTAATGTACAAGGGGATCCTACCGTACGTGTCCGTGATCCACCGGAGGATCCGCGTGAGACCCTCCGGATGGACCTCCCACCCGGTCTCCGTGTACACGCTGCCCGGCACGCGGACGGCGCTCGCGCGCACGGGAGGCGCAGCGTCATCGTGGCAAACGACGCTGCGCGTGTAGTAGTTCACGCCGAGGAAATCGATCGGCTCGCGGATCCGCTCCACTTCCCGCGCGGGGACGACCGGCCACGCCTCGCCGAAGATCTCGCGCATCCGCTCGGGCGTGCATCCGAGGAAGACCGGATCGAGATACTGCCGGTTCATGTACACGTGATCGCGATCGCAGGCGTCCAAGTCCGCGGGGGACTGCGAGGCCGGGTCCTTCGGCGCGAGGTTCACGACCAGGCCGATCCGGCCCCGTCCCATGGAGCGGTACGCGCGCACGGCCTCGGCGTGCGCGCGCAGGAGGTTGTGCGACGCGAGCGGCGCCTCGAACACGTTCGCGTGACCGGGGGCGTGCACGCCGTGCAGGTACCCGGCATCCGCGACGACCCATGGTTCGTTTAACGTGACCCACATCGGCACGCGATCGTCGAACGCGCGGAAGACGGCGCGCGCGTAGTCGGCGAACCATCCCGCGATATCTGGATTCAGCCATCCTCCTCGGTCGTCGAGAGCGGCGGGCAGGTCCCAGTGATACAGGGTCACGAGCGGCGCGATCCCGTTCGAGAGGAGCAGATCGATCAGGCGCGCGTAGAAGTCGAGTCCCTTCGGGTTCATCGCGCCGCGTCCCTCGGGGAAGATCCGTCCCCACGCGATGCTGAAGCGATAGGCGTTCAGGCCGAGGTCGCGCATGATCGCGACATCCTCGGAGAATCGCCGGTAGTGATCGCAGGCGATGTCGCCGGTCTCCCCGTTCGCGGTCCGGCCCGGGGTGTGCGAGAAGCGATGCCAGATGCTCGGACCCGCGCCGTCGGCGAGCGGTGAGCCCTCGATCTGGTACGCGGAGGTCGCGGTCCCCCAGAGGAATCCTTCCGGGAACTCGATCGTCCGTGGGTCTGTCTGTTCGCCGCTCATCTCGCGCCCCCCTTCTCTCGCGTCCCCTGATCCTGCGCCCCTCACGCCGCGCTGCCGGATCTGGCCCCCAAGATGATCTCGATGCGATGCGCGCGCCCGTCGCGCGTGATCGGGATCCGCGCGCCGCCGTCCTCGATCGAGACCGCTTCTCCGTCGAGCAGGGCGATCGCGGGGAGGCCCCCGCTCCCGTGCGGATTCTCGACGCGGACATCGTAGGTCGTCACCCCGTCGGGGAGTCGGTACACAAGGGTGAATCCCGGCCAATCGTCGGGGATGCAGGGTCGGATCCGCGCGGTGATCCCGTTCTCCAGATGGAAGCCCAGGATCGATTCGATCGCGACACGAAGCATCCACCCCGCGGATCCCGTGTACCAGCTCCATCCTCCGCGGCCCACGTGGGGCGGCGCGCCGTAGACGTCCGCCGCGACGACGTAGGGTTCGAGACGATAGATCGCGACCTGCTCGGGCGTTTGCGCGTGCGAGATCGGATTCAGCATGCGGAGAAGGCGGGCCGCCCGGTTGTTCCGCGCGAGCTCGGCGACGGCGCGGACGACCCACAGCGCCGCATGCGTGTACTGGCCGCCGTTCTCGCGAACCCCGGGGGCGTACCCCTTGATGTAGCCGGGATCCTCCGGCGTGGAATCGAACGGAGGGATGAGAAGCCGGATCAAGCCGTCGTCTTCCGATACGAGGTGACGCTCGACGGAGTCTATCGCCTGCCGTGCGCGGTCCGGCGGCGCGGCGCCGGAGATCACCGCCCATGCCTGGGCGAGCGCATCCACCCGGCACTCGTCGTTTTGATGGGAACCGAGCGGCGCGCCGCTGTCATAATACCCGCGGAGATACCACTCGCCGTCCCATGCGTGCTCGTTCAGCGCCGTGCGCAGATGCCGGCGGAACGCGTCGTACCGGGCGACGCGCTCCCGATCGCCCCTCTCCTCGCAGATCGGGAGGAAGTCCCCGATCACGCGGTAGAGGAAGAAGCCCATCCAGACCGATTCGCCCCGTCCCTCGCGCCCGACCCGATTCATCCCGTCGTTCCAGTCGCCCGTGCCGAAGAGGGGAAGGCCGTGCGCGCCGGTCGAGAGCGAGCGATCGATCGCGCGGCAGCAGTGCTCGTAGACGCTGGCCGAGCTGCCCGATTCGCGCGGCAGAACGAGCGCCTCGTCCTCTCCATCGCGAAGCGGGCGCGCCGTGAGGAACGCGGGGGTCTCTTCCAGCACGCCGCGGTCCCCGGTCGATGAGACGTAGAACGCGGTCACGTAGGGGAGCCAGAGGAGGTCGTCGGCGAAGCGCGTTCGAATACCCCGGGAAAGCGGGGGATGCCACCAGTGGAGGACGTCCCCCTCGACGAACTGGTGCCTCGCGTGAAGAAGGATCTGCGCGCGGGTGAGATCCGGCCGGGTGTAGATCAGGGCCGCCGCATCCTGGATCTGATCGCGGAAGCCGAACGCGCCTCCCGACTGGTAGAACGCCGCGCGCGCCCACATCCGGCAGGCGAGGGTCTGATAGGGGAGCCAACCGTTCACCATGACGTCCAGCGCGGGATCGGGGGTCTCGATCCTGATCCCGGACGTCGCGGCCGCCCAGAACCTGCGGACCTCGCGCAGCCCCTCCTCGATCACGCCGGGCGCGCGGTAGCGCGAGGCGAGCGCACTGGCCTCCGCCGCGCTTGCCCCCTCGCCGAGGAGGAAGGAGACTTCGATGGTCGCGTTCGCGGCGAGCTCGATCTCGATCCGCTGCGCGAAGCAGGGATCGAGCCCGGCGCCGCAGGCGCCGTCGAGCGGCCCGCTTCGTAGAAGCGCCCCCGGGCGGGCGGGACTTTCGTCCCTTCCGATGAAGGACGCGCGGTCGCAGGTGAACTGGACGGCGCGCGCATCTTGCGGGGTCAGCGTCGCGGCGAACGCGACCGCCTCGGCGAACTCGCCGGCCATGCGGTTGCGGGCGAAGACGGCTCCGGTCTCCTCGTCGATCTCGGTGACGACGAACCGTCCATCCTCCTCGGGGAGCCGCCCGAGGACGAGCCGCGCGTACGAGTAGATCGAGAGTCGCCGCGCCCTCTCCGTCTGATTCGTGATCCGCAGACGCGTGATCCGGAGCGGATCCTCGCGGGGGACGAAGACGAGCGTCGCCTCCTCCAGCCCGTCATCAACGTGAAGGAACCGGCTATGCGCGAACGCGTGACGCGCCTCGTATCGGCCCGCTCCCGGGACCGGTCCCGGGAGCGGGGACCAGAACGCGCCGGTCTCCTCGTCGCGAATGTACAAGGCCTCGCCGTGCGGATCGGTGACGGGGTCGTTCGACCAGGGGGTCAGGCGGTGCTCCCGGCTGTTCCCGGACCAGGTGGACGACGAACCGGTCTCGCTCAGGATCAATCCGAATCGCTCGTTTGCGATCACGTTGACCCACGGTTGGGGAGGGGGCGTGAGCGGCAAAGTCCCTCCGGAACGGAGATCGATCACGTACTCCGTTCCGTCGGGTGTGAACGCGCCGTAGCCGTTGCGGAAATCCTTTGAACTCATGGCTGCAACCGCGGCGGGGGCATCCCGAGATCCGGTAGACGATCGATCACGACGAGTCTGGCGGCTGCCGCGATCAGGTCCCGAAACGCGGGAGCGATGTCGGCGGCCGGAGCGAAGCGTACGGTCTCGCGCACGTTGCCGGCCTGCGCGCGCGAGCGCTCGGCGTCATCGCACAGGACGAGCAGATCGATCCCCAACGCCATCGATTCCCAGTATCGATGCATTCGGAGAAGATCCGGCAGAAGCCGGGCCCCCGCGGGATTCACGGCATCGATCAGGGCGAACGGACGCCGCTGCGACAGGCCGACGTTCTCGAGATCGCTCAGGCAGCCATGCGCTCGCGAGAGCACGTCCGGAGCCGCGCGAAGGGCGGGATGCCCGTAGAGCATCGCGGCCGCGATCCCCTGCGCGTACTCGGCCTCCGGCTCGCCGAGGCCCATCTCCCGGAGGGCGCGGGTCTCGTGCTCCCGCGCGCGCTCAAGGGAATCGCGCGCGCCCGAGGTCGCGGCAAGGCGGCGGAAGATGTCGAGGGCCTCGTCCCGGTCCGCCGTGGCGCCGAGCAGGAACGTCGCGACCGCCGATCCGCCGGCCGCGAGGTCCGCCGTGCGCCGCAGGCAGAGCGCGGGATCGAGGACGTTTCCGGTCGACCCGGACAGAGGAGCATTCGACTCGAGCGCAATCGGCGAGGCCACATCCCGGAGGCGTCCGAGGAAACGGGCGCGATCGGTCTCGCATTGGACTTCCGCCGGCTCGAGCAGCGCATGGATCATGCACGGGTGGGACTCTCCGCGGGCGCGAGGCCGCCGCGTCGCGAGGAGCGCGCGCCCCTCCATCGCCGCCGCGGTCTGGACGAAGAGCTTCGAGAACGCGGGGTGCGCCGCGTAGGCGGCCGGGGCGCCGAGGCATACCTCCACATAGCTTGTCAGCTCGATGCGGCGGGGCCGCGCGTCATCATTGACAAGGGTGATCCTGCGTAGCTCGACGGGAAGGTCGGGGGGGATCCAGATCTCCATTCGGCTCGTGATCCCGTTGTCCGTGCGCGCGATCTCGAACGCGCCGCGCTTCCGGACGGCGGAATAGCGCGCGGGGGGACGGGCGACGGGTTTTCGCCCGGCGGACCAGACCGCGCCGGTGTCGAGGTCCCTCAGGTAGACAAAGAAGCCGTCGCGATCCTCGATCCGATCCCCCGACCAGGGATTCAACCGGCAGTCGTCGACCGACGTGAATCCGGTCCCGGCGTCCGTGATGAGAACGGTCACGCGCCCGTTCGACAGGAACCAGCCCCGCGGCGCGGGGGCTTCGGGATGTTCGACGGGCGAAGCGTCCGGAGGCGTTGGCATGGACGGCGGCAATCCTCGCTTCCGCTGTATTGGTTGAGGGACTCGTTACCGGCCGACGCGCGCAAGCATAGCGCCTCTGGAAACCAGCAGGAATGAGCACTACCCGCGCGTGAGCTTTTCGATCACCTCGCGGTGCTGCGGGTAGGCGCGAAGGAGATCGGCTCGCCCTCCCAACTCCCAGTCCGCGAACTCGAACCCGGGGGTCGTCGTGCAGCCGACCAGGGCCCAGCCGCCCGGGGAATCGAGCGCGGCGGCGAACCAGGATCCTGCCGGCACGATGGCCTGGAACATCTCGCCGCGCGCCGGATCCCTCCCCAGACGCGCGTCGGTCCGCGCCCCGCCGGGAGCGATCATCGTGAGGATCAACGGATTCCCGGCATGGAAGTGCCAGATCTCGTCTGAGTCCAACCGGTGAAAGGCGGAGAAGTCCGTCCCCTCAAGAAGGAAGTAGATCGCGGTTGCGAGCGATCGGCCGGAAGAATCCCGCGCATCCGATCGCCAGGTCTCGCGGTAGTAGCCCCCCTCCGGATGCGGGACGAGCCCCAGAGCGCGGATCCAGAGCGCGGCGTCGGATGTATTCACGATTCCGAGATCCTCCATTGGCCGGTGGGAGTCTACATTAAAAACCGGAGCCCTCTCCGGAGCCCTCGGCGCCTGTCGCGCCGGTTTCCGAACCGTCTGAGATGCGCTATCCTGGTTGACGCGTGGATCGACCGCCCGGTCGACTTGGAGGCTAGTATGACAGACCCCATCAGGTCTTCCCGCCGTCTCATCATTATCGGCGCCGCCCTGTTGGCCGCCGCCGCCGTTGCCCTGGTCCTGGCGGCCGTGTTCAAGGTTCATGCGGGGATCCTCGTCCTCTTGGCCCTCACGCTGGTGTTCGTGGCTGCCCGGGCCGTCGACCGCCCGCGTGCCTCGATCGCGATTCTCCACGTGATCAGCGCTCTGGTGTTCGTGCTAGGGATTATCCTGGTGGGCATCGCCACCGCGCTCGTCCAGGGCCCCTCCCCGCACGCGGCGGTCTTCGTCATGTTCCTATCCGGCGCAGCAGAGTTCGCCGCCGCAGGGCTGGCGGTTGCAGCGGCGTCTCGCCTTCCGGGACCAGCCACGTCGGAGGACACGAGTGCGTGGAAGATGAGGGTTGCCCCGGCGGCCCTGCTTGGAGTCGGCTCGTTCCTCCTGATGTTTCTCTTGGGGGGAGTGAGGTTCGCCGCCAACGATACGACAGCAAGATACGTCGGTGGGCTCATTCTCGCAGTTATCCTGGGCGGATATTCCCTCCTCGTGACCTATGTGCTCTTGCGTGGCCTGCCCCGGGCGCGCCGGAATCTCTGGATCGTCTTCGCCGTAAACGCCGTGCTTCTACTCACGGCACCCATCGTTCTGATCGCCGAACAGAACGACAAGTCAGCGGGGCCGCAAGCGCTGGGAATCGCGATCATCTCGATCGCGTGTTCGTACGGCGGGCTGGCGCTGGCAGCCCGTGCCAGCAGGCGTCACGAGACGGCTTGACGTCGGCGGGTCTCAGGTCAAGTCAAGGGCACCCCGGGAGAATGAATCGTACCGGGATTCCCGGAGGCTCCGTTTCCTGAGGCCGGGATAGTGGGAAGACCAGCAGGTACTCACCGAAGGTCCGGGAACCCGCCGTGGCTGCCCACCTTCTCCCCGGAGTTCAGGCTGCAGCCAGGGCGGCCGCGAACGCCAGCGCGGTTCGAGCAATTTCCTGTCTGGGGAGCCAGTTTGCAGGCCACGAGCGTGACGTGGCGAGTGGTGAACGGAGCCCTGGTGGTGAAGGCCATCGGGGCTCTTGTCGTCGTCGTGCGGTGAGACGACGGCCGAGACACCATAGATACCGGGGTAAGACTGGATCGAATCCGAGCGTGATCCGAACACGCGAGGCGATCGGGTGAATCGCGCCGATCCCCGTCCGAATGTGTGACGGAACGGCGCGGGTCGGACTCTCGCGCGATCCGAACACGTGACGAAGCCGCACGGATCGGGCCTTCGTGCGGTCCCAGCGTGTGATGAAACTGCCCAGATCATGCCCTTGTGCGGTCCGGGCAGGCAGCGGAACTGCGTAGGTCGGGTCCTCACGCGATCTGGGCGCGTGACGGGACTGCCTGGCTCGGGTCCTCGCGCGATCCGAGCACGTGACGAATCTGACTGAGTCGAGCCCTCTAGCGACCCGTGCGCATGACGCATCTGCATGTGTCGCGTTGGATCCCGAACACCTGGAACCGCATAGGTTGCGCGGCGGAGCGTGCTGCCGGACGCAGCCCACCGGGCGTCTCCACATGTCCAGCCCGATGGCGATTCGCGCGCAAGCGGTGGTTCACCCGGCGCCCTCCATGATGGGCCAGGGTCTGGCTGCTAGCACAGCCTGCTGAGGCGTGCCATGGTTCAGACGCTTCAGGCCATTCGGTAGCGCGGCTGCTGAGACTGCTCGAGCGTGCCGGCGAAGTGTGTATCTCGTTCGTGCAAGCGAGCCGAGCCTACCGTCTGAACCCACTGGATCGTCTCGCGCCACGATCCGAACGCGCACCCTGGATCAACAAACGTGCCGGGCAACGACGCCGAGTCGATGGCGTGAATCGGTCGGTCCGATCGCACCATGGTCCCCGTGGTTACAGCTATCCACGCTCAAGCATGCGAAGCACGGTCCGTGTGCGCCTGTGGAATCGCGTCACGCACACCGCAAGCCAACCGCGACTGCTGTGTAGTTTGGGCGCTGGAGGGGGTTCACGATTCAAGTGCATGTAGCTACCCGCGCGGCAGCTCCGATGCGTGATCCGATGTGACCCCCGGAAAGTGGTATGTCGGACCCATGAACGAGCCGACCCGACCCAGCGAATTCACCGACCGGCAGTGGTGGGTTTCAGAGGCGAGGAACCGGATCTCGTCACGTGTTGTGCTCGCCGTCTGCATCGAGTGATGAAGGCTCGTCATGCGTTGTGCGATCGCGCCCTTCCGGCGAACGAAGGCTCGGCGCTTGCAGCACAGGGAGTTAGCGGAGGTCACGGGCTCTCGCGGCGTGCTTCGCAGAGCTTCATGTTCAGGCGAGAGACCCTGGTCCACGCTCGGCGCATCGCGACGACAGAGGACCGGAGCCCGGTACGCTCACGTGTAGAGGCAGGACTTGCACTGGCAGGCTTGGGACGCTCACGCATACAGGCAGGATCCGTACCGGCAGGCTCGGGACGGGCCAGGCCACGGACAAATCCGGGTGAGGAGGGCTCGGGACGGGCCGTGCCACGGAAAAATCCGGATAAGGAGATCTCGGCACGAGCCGCGATCTCGACCCGTTCCTGCGAGGTAGACTCGCGATGCGTCACGACGACGGCTTCACCCAACCGCGGCGCTTCGTCGCCGCCACCCCCCGCGAACCCTCACTCCCAACTCCTTCATCCGCTTCGACAGATGGCCGTACGGGTCGGCATAGACATTCTCCTCATGGCAACAGTGCGCGCTCACCGCTGCCGAGCGATTCCCAGTTTCGCAATAGTCCGCGGTAAGGCGGTAGGGGAGCTTCTCCCTGGACGGATCGCGCGCAAGCGCGAGGTCGAAGAGCGGGATCACTTCTTTCCATGCGCGGGCGTCGGCGAGCAGCCAGAGAAGCCGACACGCGCCCTGCGCCCACTTTTCCCGGAGGTGTGACGCTCGGCATCGAGGCGTTCCTCACCGGGAATCGCTCCCGCGACATCATCACGGTACAGGGTCGGAGTCTTGCGGAGTTGCTCGATCGCAAGGCGGCCCAGCAATCACCCCAGGTGGGCCCAGCCGAGACCGTCCCCGGCAATTCCGCCGCCCAGCGCTCGAATTGCAGCCATGACCCACGCTACTTCTCGTTGTACCGACCGGATCGCTGGACAGCCTCTCGGTCGTCCTCCTTGCTGGCGGTCGCCGCATGATCGCGGTCATCTCCGGACCGCCCGTCTCCCATGCGGTTGAACGAATCCCCATGGATTCCGATTCGCCCGAAGGGCCGCCCGGTACTCGGCCCGGACCCGCGTCCAAGAGATGGACCCGAGCCAGCGCAAAGCAGGTAGCAAGAAACCGAAGTAGCGGTCGCGACGAACGCCACCCCAACCGGGAAGTCGTGGGGAAAGGAGAGGCGATCCACGATCGAGGGATTCTCGGGATTCGCGACATCGACCACGACCGTTTCGGCGTCGCCATTCGGGGGGGGGCGAGCGTGAGGCAGGCTCGCTTGTCCCATACCGCCACGACCCAAGGCCACCCGGGCGTATCGACGCTCCCGACCTGGCGGCGGGTGGATGCCCCGTCCACACCGTGATACTGTTGCGATCCGACCGGGCGCGCCCCGGTTCCGTCACGGCTTCGGTCGTAGATCGAGAGGGACGATGGCGAGCACACTCGGGACCCTGTTCCGCGTCACCACCTGGGGGGAGAGCCACGGCTCGGCGGTCGGCGCCGTCGTCGACGGATGCCCCCCTCGACTTCCGCTCGCGGAGAATGATCTCCAGCCGATGTTGGATCGCCGACGCCCCGGCCAGAGCATTCTCACGTCCCAGCGTCGGGAGACCGACAGGGTCCGGATCCTCTCCGGTCTCTTCGAGGGACGGACGACGGGAGGCCCGATCTGCCTGTACGTCGAGAACGAGGACGCCAAGAGCGGCGACTACGAATCGTTTCGCGATGTCTTCCGCCCGTCGCACGCCGACTACGCCACCCAGATGAAGTACGGCATCCGGGACTGGCGCGGCGGCGGCCGTGCGAGCGCGCGCGAGACGGTGGGGCGCGTGGCGGCCGGCGCGATCGCCGACCGGCTCCTTTCCATCGCCCTCAAGATGGAGATCGTCGGCTGGGTCGAGCAGGTCGCCGACATCCACGCACCCGATGTCGACAGCGCGACGGTGACGCGCGCGGCCGTCGACGCGCACCCCACGCGGTGTCCGGATCCCGCCGCGGCCGCCGAGATGGCCGAGCGAATCGATCAGGCGCGTCGCGACGGCGACTCCCTGGGCGGGGTCGTCGCCCTGGTCGCGCGCAACGTCCCGCCCAGGCTGGGCGAGCCCGTATTCGATAAGCTCGAGGCGGACCTCGCGCGCGCGATGCTCAGCATCCCGGCGGTGAAGGGATTCGAGATCGGCTCGGGTTTCGCGGGGACGCTGATGAGGGGTTCGCGCCACAACGACCCGCTGTACGTCGAGGAAGGCCGCGTGCGTACGCGCACGAACCTGAGCGGAGGCATTCAGGGCGGGATTTCGAACGGCGAGCCGATCCTCCTGCGCGTCGCGTTCAAGCCGACGGCGACGATCCGGATGCCGCAAGAGACGATCGACGATCTCGGGCATCCGCGAACGCTGGAGGCGACGGGGCGCCACGATCCGTGCGTCCTGCCGCGCGCCGTCGTGATCGTCGAAGCGATGGCCGCCCTCGTTCTCGCGGACCACTGGTTGCGGCATCTCGCGATCGGCGTGGCCGCCGACCTGATCGACGAGGCGATCGGTTGATCCGACGCTCCGGTGGCCGCTCCAGCCCTGCGTTCGCCTTCGCGATTCTCACCGCTCTGCTCGTTCCGCTCCTCCTCTCCTGTGCGCGGAAGGGATCCGAGGGCGGCGGGACGACGCCCGCCGAGGGCTCCGGCGCGCATCCGCCGATGGCCGTTGTCGCCGTCCCCGGTGAGCCCGATCAGCTCCTTCCGCCGCTCGCGCGCAGTCCCGCGTCGACCGCGCTCTGGACCTGGATCTTCCCCTCGCTCGTGCGGATCGAGGCCGATTCGCTCATGCGCGGCAGATTTGTCGGGGATCTCGCGGCGAGCTGGCAGATCGACGACGATCGGCGCGGGATCCGTTTCCATCTCGACACGACGCGGCTCTGGGACGACACGACGGCGGTCGGCGTCGCGGACGTGCTGACCTCCTATCGCCTCTATCGCGATCCGACGATCGCGGGGAGCTGGGCGCGCCGCCTCGACGAGATTGTCTCCGTCGAGGAGCCGCAATCGTCGCCGGGGACGATCCTCTTCCGCTTCCGGCGCCCGCTTGCGCTCGCGCGCGCGCTGCAGCTCGCCTCGCTCCCCGTGATCTCGTCGGCGCAATGGGCGCAGAACGTGAATCGCCGTCCCGCCCTCGGAGAGCCTGGCCGCCTTCCGCACGCCGCGGGACCTTTCCGTGTCGAGGAGTGGAAGCCGGGGGACTCGATCCGCCTCGCGCGGCACCCTTTCCCGCCCGCTGAGCGCGTCCCGCGCGCCGAGCGCGTCCTCGTGCGCTTCGCGCCCGGCGGACGCAGCCGGAGCATCCAGGTCGAGCAGGGCATCGCGGACGTGGCGATCGACATCCCTCCGGAAGAAGCGCAGCGACTGCGGGAGGAGGCGGCGGGAGGGGTGCGGCTTGCGCGCGGGGGCGCGGTCGAGGTCGAAGCGCTCGTCTGGAACTGCGACCATCCGATGTGGGGGCGATGGGACCTGCGGCGTGACGTCGCCGCGCACCTCGACGCGACGCGTCTCCGGCGCGCCGCGTCGGGCCCCACGGAGGACGCGCGGGATCTCGAGGCGACGGGGCTCTTCGAAGCGCGCGTCCCGCCGCCCAACCCCGCCTCGCCCGACAGCGCGACGGATTCGATCCCATCGTTCTCGTTCGGGATCTACGGCAACCCGACGCTCGAGATCCTCTACGACACCGCGAATCCGCGGCGCGAACGGATCGCCGTCGAGATCGCCGTCCAGCTCGATCGCTTCGGCATGCCGGTGCGGCTCACCCCCGCGCCCGGGGCCGAGTGCCTCGCGAGGATCGATCAGCGTCGCTTCGACGCGGTCGTGGCCGGCTTCGCGATCCCCGCGATCCATGACGTCGGCGAGGTGTGGGGGGCCGGAGGCATCTTGAACGTTTCCGGCCTGCGCGCCGCCGGCGTGGACAGCCTGATCGCCGTCGCACGCTCGGCGGCCGCGGACACCATCCCGGACGCATGGGACCGCGTCGAGCTCTCGGCCCACACGCAGTTCCCGTTCATCCCGATCGACCGCCGCGTGCGGATCGACGCGATCGGACCCGCGGCCCGCGGCTATCACGCGGACCCGTTCGACGCGTACGGCGATCTCTTGAGCCTCGAGCACGAAAGCAACAAGGGGATTGACAGCGGGCGCGCGAATCGCCGTTGATTCGGGCATGGAATACGTACGACTCGGGAACACGGGATTGAAAGTTTCCAGGATCGCCCTCGGCTGCATGAGCTACGGCGATCCGCAATGGCGGCCGTGGGTCCTCGATGAGGACGCGGCCCGCTTCCACTTCCGCACGGCGATCGAGGCGGGGATCAACTTCTTCGACACCGCCGACATGTACTCGGTCGGCAAGAGCGAGGAGGTCACCGGGCGTCTCCTGCGCGAGATGATCCCGGCGCGGGACGACTACGTCCTCGCGACGAAGGTCTTCTGGCCGCTCGCAAAGGGACCGAACCGCGGCGGGCTCTCGCGCAAGCACGTCCTGGCCGCGTGCGACGCCTCCCTGCGGCGCCTCGGCGTCGATTTCATCGACCTCTACCAGATCCATCGCTGGGATCCCGCGACCCCGATCGACGAGACGCTCGACGCGCTCGATTCGCTCGTCCGCGCGGGCAAGGTCCGCTACATCGGGGCGAGCAGCATGGCCGCGTGGCAGTTCGCGAAGGCCCTGTCGACGTCCGACAGCCTGGGCCTCCACAGGTTCGCGTCCATGCAGAACCACTACAACCTCGCGTACCGCGAGGAAGAGCGCGAGATGATCCCGCTCTGCGTCGACCAGGGGATCGGGGTGATCCCCTGGAGCCCCCTCGCGCGCGGCTTCCTGACCGGCAGCCGCACCCGGCAGGATCCCAAGGCGACCGTCCGTGCGAGCTCCGATCCGTTTGCCGATGAGCTGTACTTCACCGAGCCCGACTTCCAGGTACTGGATGCGCTGCTCGAAGTCGCCCGTGGGCGCGGCGCGAAGCCGGCGCAAGTGGCCCTCGCCTGGCTTCTCTCGGTCCCGGGGGTGACCGCCCCGATCATCGGGGCGACGCGGGAGGAGTACATCGACGACGCCGTCGCCGCAGTCGACATGCAACTCTCCGCCGAGGAAATCGTATCTCTGGAACGTGCGTATCAACCGCACGCGATCCTGGGGCACCGGCAGCCGTCCCCGCGGGAAATGGGGACCTGAGCGGCAATCGGTTCCGGTCGAAGATCGATCACCCGGAGGTTTGGACCCATGCGTACCGTCGCGATCCGCTCGATTCCGTTGTTGCTCATCGTCTTGGCCGCCTATTCCGGTTGCACCTCCACGCGCGCGTCGGGGAAGACCGGAGGTGTCACCGCCGGAGACCCGGGCGCGGCCGGCGCGACGCGGCACTTCTCCATCTCCGGGGACGACCTCGTCCTCGGCGACCTGATCGGCGAGGTGCGGGTCGAGCCCGCGGACGGCGCAACGTATGAGATCGACGTGACCGTACGCGGTCATGACGCCGCGCCCGACCGGATCAAGTTCGATGAGAAGTCCGGCGGGGACGCCCACCTGTACGTCCAGTTCCCGGTCAAGGACGCGGATCACTTCATCTATCCCCCGATGGGGAGCAGTTCGACGCGGATCTCGCCGAAACAGGTGGAGTCCGGTGGGGGTGATTCCTGGGACCTGCTCGACTGGGTCCTGCCCGGGCATCATCACACGGTTCGGATCAGCGGCAAGGGGAGCGGCCTCGAGCTCTGGGCCGACGTCGTCGTGAAGGTGCCGCGGGAGAAGAGCATCAAGGTGCGGCAGGGGGTCGGCGCCATCGAGGCGGAAGGGACGACCGGCGCGATGGACCTCGACATGAGCTCGGGATCGGTCACCGCACGGCGGATCACGGGCAACCTCAAGATCGACACGGGGAGCGGCGACGTCCGCACCGCCGAGACGAGCGGCGACCTGAACATCGATACCGGGAGCGGTAGCGTCGACACGGGCAAGTGCAAGGGCGCGAGCGTCCGGATCGACACCGGGAGCGGTTCGGTCCGGGTGGCCGATCTCGACTGCAAGGACCTCCGGATCGACACGGGGAGCGGGAGCGTCGAGGCGGCGAAGATCGGCGCCGATGCCGCGAGGATCGATACCGGAAGCGGCCACGTGGCGGTCGGCTTCGCGAGACTTGGAGCCGGGGACTTCCGGATCGACACCGGAAGCGGTCGCGTCGATGTGCGGGTGCCATCCGATGCATCGGCCAAGATCCACGCCGAGACGGGGAGCGGCGGAGTCGAGGTGGACATCGCGAACGCGAAGGTGAAGCACAAGTCGGACGACGAGATCACGATCGTCCTGGGCGACGGCGCCGCGAAGATGCGGATCGAAACGGGGAGCGGCGGCGTGCGCATCGGACAGGACTAGGAGTCTGCGGGACATCGCCCGGCGTGCCACCCGACCAGTTGAGTGGAAACTCCATGCGATTCAAGTAGATGGCGAATCGGCACAATCGGACCCGGCCGCGTGCCGAAGGCTTTGAGAGATCGGCCAATCGATCCAGATTGCCATCCGAATCCATTATGAGATCGGTCAGCCGGTCCTGACCGCGATCCGAACACCCGACGATATCGGGAAAACACCCTCCGATCACGCTCCAAGAGCATTTGGAGATCTGCCAACCGGCTTTGCCGGCAAGCAGAGAGCGCTCGCCAACCCGCCAGTGGGGTGCCATCGCAGTCCGAGAGCAAGGAGCGAATTTGCGCATGCCCTTCGCTTCCAAGAATGGTCGACAAGCCGATTCATCAATCGACCCGCATTGCGACCGAAGTGGACGAGTGGATCGGCTCATGGGTCGGGATCACGATCAAGATCGACACAGCAGATCCGCTCACGGGCTTTGCTCGCGGTCCGGGGCGATTGAGAGATTTGCTCGGCGGTCGTTCTTGCGATCCGGGTGCCCGAGCTGTTCGTGCAATGCCTACAGCGCGCGATCGGACCAGAGCCACGTTTCAAGCTTCTCCGCACTCATTCCCCGCGGAGCGGAGCTGAATTCCGGCTGGATTCCCCACCGTCGTGAGGTTCAGATCCGATGCAGCCGCCGTCCCCTTGACGGGAACGACTACGAAGTGTAGTTAATCGACTACAGATCGTAGTTTTTGGAGGACGTCACTGATGGTTGCGGGAAATAGGGGGAGGAATCTGCTCACCTCTACAGGCAAGCGCACCCGTTCGAAGAAGGTCGCCTCCTCCATCACGAAGCTCTTTCCGAACTCGACGGTGCCGTCCGTGCTGTCCCTCTTCTGTCTTCATCCGGACCGGGAGTTCTATCAGCGGGAGGTCGTGGAACGAACCGGAAGCACAGCTTTGCAGGTCCAAAGAGCTCTCGCGAGGATCGAACAAGCGGGACTCCTGCGAAAGGTTCGACGGGGGAATCGGGTCTACTACTCCGCCGAACAGATGCATCCTGCGTTCGAAGACTTGAAGAATGCCCTGATAAAGACGACCGGCCTAGCGGATCTCCTGCGTGAGGCGCTTTCCACTGTTCGATCCCGGGTCGAACTTGCATTCCTGTTCGGTTCGATTGCAGCCGGGACAGAGAGAGCGGCGAGTGACATCGATTTGATGGTCGTGGGAGATGCGGGGAGCCGGGAGATTATCAGTGCCCTCGGCCCGGTGGCGGCTCGAGTCGGCAGGGAGTTCAACCCTGTGGTTTTCAGAACTGCGGAGTTCCAGACAAGGATGAAGCAGCGCGATCATTTCCTGACCACGGTCCTGCGCAGTCCGAAGATATGGCTTGTCGGGCGAGACGATGACATTGCAGAAGTGGATTAGCGAGGGCCGACTTCGTTCGCACCAGTCCTCGGCGAAGGAGATTGCCGAGCTTTTCCGGGTCGTGGAGAGGGATCTCGGGGATGCGGGTCTCGTCGTCTTGTCCGCGGACCGCCGCTTCGCGACCGCATACAACGCCGCGCTTCAACTCGCCACGATTCTTCTTCGGGCTGCCGGATACCGAACCACCGGTACTGCCCACCATTGGGTTACGTTTCAGGCACTGCCGGAGATCCTCGGGGAGTCGCAGCGGGGGCGGGCCGGCTACTTCGATCGATGCAGGGTGAAGCGCAACTTCGCGGACTACGATCAGGCGGGCTTGACATCCGAAGGGGAAGTGGACGAACTCCTGGAGGAGGTCACTGAGTTCAAGCAGATGGCGCTTGACTGGCTGAGTCGGCACCAACCGACTCTTTGCAGCCCGAGAACCTCATCCTGAATCCATAGCGACGGTTTCACGCGCTGCCTCTCTGTTCACTCCGAACGCTCTTGGCGCGAACCTGTCATTGATAGGGGTCGGGAGTGTGGCGGCAGGATTCCATCCAGGCGATGAAGATCCTCCTCCTACGATGTCCTGGCGGGCGAGCATCGCTCGCCCGTTACAACACCTCCGACGGATGGCCTACCATCGCCCCATGCGACACCGCCGGACCCGGCAGAACGCTCTCCTGCTCCTGGCGGTCATTGGCATCGCGGTGTCGTCCGCAACGGCGACTTCCCCTGCCCCCGACAACAACGATCCGTACCTGCGCGCGGTGATGCGGGCCGACACCCTGTTGAACTCCGGGAAGAGGCCCGAGGGATACGCGCTCCTGGAGCGGCTGGCTGCGGAAGCGAAGGAACGCGGGGATCTCCGGCTCGAGCTGCGCGCGCGGACGCGGCTGGGAGGCCGGCTCGCATGGTTCGGGGAGCCGCGGCGCGCGATCGCCGTGCTGCGCGAGGCGATCCCGCGGATCGAGGTGCTGGGGGACTCCGCCCTCGACTGCGAAGCGATGGCGTGGCTCGGCATCTCGCTCGGCCTCGTCGCATCGTTCGACGCCGCCGACTCGGTCTACAGAAAGGGGCTTCCGCTCGCAGCAGCGATCGGTGACCGGGCGAGCGAGGCGAAGATGCGGCACGGCTCCGCCTACGTCTACCTCCAGACCGGCCGTTCGGCGCGGGCCCGCGACACCTACCGGGAGGCGATCCGTCTCTACCAGGAGACGAAGGATATCCGGGGGGAGCTGGACTCGCGCACCGGCCTCGGCCGCGCGTACACGGAACTTGGCGACCTCGCGAACGCGCAGGCCGAGTTCGAACGGATCGCCCTCCTCGCGAGAGAGAACAAGCTCCGGAACAACGAGGCCGACGCGCTCAACAATCTGGGGAGCACGGAGTTCCTGCGCGGCGATCCGGAAGCGGGACTCGAGTTCTTCCGCGGCGCGCTCCGGATCCGTCGCTCCCTGGGGATTCCATACGCGACGATCATTCCGGCTTACAACGTCGCCTGGGCCCTCACCGATCTCGGCCGGTACCGCGAAGCCCGGGCAAGCCTCGATTCGCTGCTGTCGGTCTGCGTGGAAAACGGCTTCCGGGATCAGGAGGCCGGTGTGCGCCAGGCGCTTGGGAATGTTCTCGAGAAGGAAGGATCCTTCGATGATGCGAAGCGCCAGTTCCGCTCGACCCTCGCGACCGGGGAGGATCTTCGCGCCAAGAGGATCCTCGAAGCGTATCGCGGGGTCGCCCGGTGTCTGGCCGGCCAGGACAGCATCGCGGAGGCGGTCGCCGTCATTCGCGGCGCGGGTTCTTCTCTCGAGAAGAGCTCCGCCGATGACCGTCTCGCGTACGATCTCGATCTCGTCGACTGCCTCCTGCTCAGTCCGTCGGATCTCGCGGAGGCGAGTGCGGTCGCCCTGCGGGCCGATCGCGAGGCGGAGGCGCTGTCGCGTTCCGCGGAGCGCGTGCGAGCCCTCACCGTGGCGGCGACCGCGGAACTCCGCCTCCGAAGGATCGAATCCGCCCGCTCGCTCATCGATCGCGCGACCTCGCTGTGGGAGGAAATCCGTGCCAGGCCGGTCGACTACGAGTGGCGGGAGAATTACTCTCGAGGAGAGGCGCTCTGCGCGCTCCAGATCGAGGCGATTCTTGCCGACTCGGCCCGGCTGGACCACCCGGCTCGCGTGGCGCAGGCGTTCAACGCGGCCCAGCGCTTCAAGGCCCGGACATTCCTCGACCGCGCGCAGGGTCCCGCGGGCCTCCATCTCGCCTCGGGGGCGGGTCTGACCGGGGTGGATCTCGCCTCGTTGCAGGAGCGCTGTCTTCGCGATGGCGAGATCCTCCTCGACGCCTACGTCGGGGGATCCCACTCCTACCTCTTCGGGGTCACGAAGAAGATGTGCGCCGTCCAGACGCTTCCGGGAGCGGCGGGGCTCGGCGGGCGCGTCGACATCCTGCTGGCTCTTGTCGCGGAGCGTCCGGCGGGCACATCCGGCGGTGGAACCGACGAGATCCTCGCGACGGCGAGCGATTCCCTCGGAGCACTCGTCCTGCAAGGGCTGCGGGAGAGCGTTCTTGCTTCGAAGATCGTGCTCTTCTCGCCGGATGGCCCCCTGCACCGGGTCCCGCTCGAGATTCTGCTCGGTAGAGGTTCCCTCCCGATCGTCTCGCGCGTCCCCTGCGCGACCTTCCTGGCCGCGTCGATCCGTGCATCGCAGCCGGACGGGGGGACGAAGACCGTCATCGCGCACGGGATTGCGATCGGCGGCGGTCGCGCGCCGGACGGGCGACAACTTTCCGGCGCGGTTCGAGAAGTCAGGACGCTTGCAACCCGGTACCGCGGGGTGACTGCGCGAGCCATCCCGGAAGGCATCGCACGTCGCGGGGGTGGCATCCTGGCGGAATATGACCTTGTCCACATCGCCGCTCACACCCGCCTGTACGATGACTACCCCTGGCGTTCCGGGGTCTGGCTGGGCGGCTCCGACGTACCGGATTCGGCACGGTGGCTGCGGGCGGAGACGATCGTGAAGGACCATCTCCGCGCGCGGCTCGTCGTCCTCTCCGGGTGCGAATCGGCGGGCGGCCGCGCGATCCCCGGCGAAGGGATCCAGGGGATGACCAGCGCGTTCCTGGCAGCGGGCGCCCCCGCGGTCGTGGCGACCCTCTGGCCCGTCGATGACCGTGTGACCTTCGATCTCATGATGCGCTTCTATGCGGGACTGGAGCGCGGTCTCTCGGTGGGAACGGCGCTGCAAGCCGCACGGCGAGAGATCGCGGCCAGGCCGGGGACGGAGTCCCCCTTCTACTGGGCCGGTTTCATCCTCGCCGGGGATCCCGACATCCGGCTCGTTCTGAGACGCAAGATTCTCGGGCTCTTCTGAAGACATCCCCCTTTGTCAGTTTCCTTGTGACGAAATTCACTTTTTCGCGACATACGGGCGCGGGCAAACAACCCGGTCCACACACAACAAGGGGGATTGGCGATGCGACACACATGGTGCTGGAAACGGGTGATTCCCTTCTTGGGGTTTGCCCTGATCATTGGATTCCTACCGGCGACCGCCGAGCCGGTCCAACCGACATGGGTGCCGCTGGATGCGGGCGACATCGATGCCGCCCGGCTGCGCTCCGGCGAGTCGGTGGGCACGGACCCCCGCACATGGGAGGCGAATCTCCCCGAGCCTTCTGCTCCCAGGGACGCCGGCCTCGGCGGGAGTCGAGCCGACATCAATTGGCCGGACAGCCATGCGGCCCACTACGCGCGCGGGCAGACGATGGTCATGCACCTCTTCGTCAACAGCGTGGGCCAGACCTGGACGCAGGCCGAGCGCACCGCGGCCGGCGCGCAGGCCATGGTCGCGAAGGAGTTCTACCTGGATCGCGCGCCGGTCCGGTCGTATCTCCAGTTCGACGAGGGCGCAACCGGCTACAACTACATGCTGGCGACCCTGCCGTACGTCATCCCCACGGACGGGTTCACCTGGGACATGATCGAGGACGCCCTGGCGAGCCTTGGTTACACCGACGATGACGGCGACGGATACATCCGCGACGACTTCTCGATCGGGCTGCAAAACTACGCCGGCGGCTGGGACAACGTGGTCGTCTGCGTGGAGCCGCACGTCACCGGACGCTGCTACGCCGGCCAGAACACGTCGACCTGCATTCTCTACCTGGGTACCGGCGGCTCTGTATTCGCACACGAGTGGGGACACATCTTCGGCGAATGCGATGAGTACGTGGAGAACGGCCACTGCCAGAGTGGGCTCGACTGCGGCCCGTGCCGGAGCACCTATCTGACCGAGGTGGTCGACAACGGCAACTGTGCCCTGCCGAGCTGCCCGAGCGACGTCCCCTGCTTGATGCGGTACAACACCTTCGACATCTGCGACTACACGCTGAAGCACTGGGCATGGTGGGACACGGACAGTGACGGCATGCTGGATCAGGTCAACCGCAAGGTCGGCGCCGCGAGCTTCGTTCCGATCTACGAGATGTTGGGCGGCTGGACGAGGATGTCGAATGACGTGGCCGGCGGGTGGGCTTTCCCGGCGTACGGAGATCACTGGGCGGTCATCGGCGTGAGCCCGCCGGCGACGGCGGACTACGACATGTCGGTCTACGGCGACAACAACCACAACTACATCTACGCCTCCTCGACGCTGGGGGGGAGCACGATCGACTTCGTCGCCGGGGACTACAACCACAACCGGCACGGGCTCGACCACGCGCAGGTCCGGCGGCACTCCGGCGACACCTCGAACTACAAGATCCAGTACCGCGAAGCGGCGGATCTCCTCTACGGCGACGGCGTCGTCCGGTCGGGGAACTTCGTGACGGGCGGGATCTTCCAGATCTACGACGTATCCCTCTTCGGCGGCGCGCAGGTCCCCTTCACCTTGACGGTGACGAGCGGGAATCTGGATCTGGGGATGTCGCTCTTCAGATCGAACGGCTCCGACTACTGGGCCGGCCGTTCGGCCGCGGCGCTGACCCGTGATTCTTACGGTCCGGGCGAGACGGAGACGATGGTCTACACGGTCCCGGAAGATGACGTCTACGGCCTCGTGATCTTCTCGAAGTCGGGAACGACCGGCGACTTCACGATCCAGGTCGGCGAGCCGTTGCCCATGCTTACGGAAGAGACCCCGGTGAGCACGTTGGCCCCGCTCCAGTACTTCGGCTACAACCCGAACGCCGCGTCTTGGTCGGTCGTGGGCATCCGTCCCGACACGAGCACCGAGTCGAAGCTGACCCTCTACGACTATTTCGCTCCGGGCGGCGAGGTGGAGCAATCGAACGGCTCGGGAGCCGGCCGCGTCGAGATCATCGCGGCCGACTACACCAGCTCGCGCGATATGGACGTCATCCGGATCGACCGCGAAAGCGGATCGGGTTCCTGCTGGGCCGAATGGGAGCAGGATGACGACAACCTGACCGGAGTGACGCCGGTCACGAACTGGACCAGCGGCGAGGTCGCGAAGATATGGGACGTCGACTTGACGGGGGGCTTGACCTACTTCATCCGCGAGTACCATGAGCCCGCGACCGGTCTGGACACGGGCGTCTACCTCTTCTCCTCGGCGGACGGAGACCGCTTCAAGAACCGTCACGCGTTCCTGGCCGCGGGGGACAACCGGCCCGCGTCCATCGGAGGGGAGTGGTTCAGCGTGACGCCGCCCGCGACCGACACGTACGGTCTGTGCCAGATCGTGAACAACGACGCGACCGGCGACTACAGCATATGGCTCGGGCGCCAGAAGGCGCTCGCGGATCGGGAGAGGTTCGAGCTGTCGGACGAAGTCTTCTTCGCCTCGGCCACGGTGAACACCGGCCACTGGGCCGCATTCGCCGCCCGTCCCGCGCGGGGACACGGCCCTGAGGTATCGCTCTTCAGGAACGATGCGTATTCGACCCCCCTCGCCTCCGACGAGTCGGGCAGCCCCGTCGTCTATGTCGTGGGGGACTACAATCACAATCCCGCCGGCGCCGTCTATCCGCGTTTCAAGATGGTGGCGGGGAACCTCTCGATGCAGACTCAGTACGAGAGCGGCTCCGAGACGCTGACGTTCCAGCCGGGACAGATCGTCACGCGCGATGACTTCTTCTTCCAGAATGACGTTGTCGTCGTGTGCGACGTGTTCATGGATGGCGGCCTCCTCGGGCGCGACGTCCTTCTGAAGGTCGAGGACATTTCCGGGTCGATGGATCTGGCGCTCGCCCTGTTCAAGTCAAACGGCGACGACTACTACGCGGATCAAGGCGACGCGGTCGCGGAATCGAACCACGGTGGCGTCGGCCAATCGGAGAGCTTCCACTACACCGCGCTCCGCAGTGACTGGTACGGGCTGGTCGTCACGAAGAGGAGCGGGACGGGTTCCGGGCTGATCCGGATTTCCGTCATGGATCCGGCGGCCATGGCTGTAGAGACACAGGCTCCCCTCCACTTCGATCTCTCGCTCCGCTCGCCGAATCCATTCGTGGGCGAGTGTCGCTTCGGCTATGTCCTCGAGACGCCGGGACCGGCCGACCTGTCGATCTACGATGTACAGGGCAGGCTCGTCCGCTCGCTCCTGGGCCACCAGGCCCGCTCCGCGGGGGCTAGCGCGATCCGGTGGGACGGCCGGGACAAGGGCGGCCGGTCCGTCGCGCCGGGGGTCTACGTCGCCTCCTTGCGAGCCCACGGCCAGGAGAAGCGGATCAAGGTCGTGCGGGTAAACTGAGAACGTCTCACAACGACCCCACCTCCATTCCGGCGCCGCCCCGTTGACGGGCGGCGCCGGCCTTCGCTTGCCTGATTGCGCCATTCTCCCCGGGTTCGTAAGATCGCACCGATGTGAGTTGAGGTTATCTGTGATTTTTCGAGGAGGGGAGCGACTTACCGCATGAGCGATCAGCGCCTGGGAGGTTTGTCGGACCAGGACCTGCTCGCGATGTATCGTCGCTCTCCGGGAGCGGATGTCGCCGCCGACGCGGTCTCGGAACTGTTCACGAGGTACCAGGACCGACTCTATGTCTGGTGTTTCCGTCGCATGGGCAATCATGAGTCGGCTCTCGACTTGGCACAGGAGACGCTCATGGCGGCGTTTCAGGCGTTGCCGAAGTTCGAGGGGAGATCCGAGTTCTCCTCGTGGCTCTTCTCGATCGCGCGCTACCGGTGCATCAGCGCGATCCGGCTCCCGAGGCTCACGGTCGATGACGATTTCGATCCGGATAGACTCCCCGGCGATACACCCGATCCGGAGCAGGACCTCCAGCTGCGGAGGGAAGAGGAGAAGACGCTGGACATGCTGAATCGCGTGCTGGATCCGCAAGAACGCGTGGCGCTCTGGATGCGTTGCTACGAAGGCGCATCCCTCGAGGAAATCACGCGGATGATGGATATCGCCGAGCGGGACGGCGTGCGGGTGTTGTTGCAAAGGGCGCGGCGCAAGCTGCGCGCAGCCTTGCCGCGGGAATGGAGGCGTACATGAGGTCACGGGCCGTGAGAAAGCGGTGCATCGCCGTTCCGGAGTTCGGAGATCTCGCGAATCGGGCTGCGGACGATCCCGGTCGCGCGCATATCGAGGCGTGCGCGCGTTGCCGCGCGGCGTATCTCAACTATCTATCGTTCATGGACGCTGATCCCGGGGATGTGCCATTCGCCCCGGCACGGGCAGCGCTCGCTGCCGTGATCGCGCGGGAGTCTCGGAATGTCGCCGCCGCAAGCCCGAACGTTGTTGCCGCAAGGCCGAGCCTGACGCGGTTCTTCCGGAGCTGGCGTTTTCGGGGGCTGGTCCTGGCCCCCGCCGCGTGCGCGGCGATCCTCGTCACGTACGTGGCGATTCGCACGCAGGACTCCGCGAAGGAGCCGGTCCTTCGAAGCATGTCGCAGGCCGCGGCGATTCGCCTTGAAGAAGGGGCGATCGGTCCGGACGGCTCGATCCGCCTGACGTGGGATCCCGTACCGGATGCTACCGGCTATCAGGTCGCCCTCTACGCCGGGAGCCTGCGCCCGATCTACCAGAGCGGGGTTCAGGCCGGCACGGTGCTCGCCATTCCGGCGGGCGCGCTCAGCCCGGCCGACATGAAGGAGAGCGCGATCCTCTGGCGGGTGACGGCCATGAAAGGGCCGGAGGTCGTGGCGCGTTCGCCCGTGGGCAAGATTCGCACGCGCTGAGTAGCCCTGGCTCCAGAGCGGATCCACTGACCACGCGAATTCTGGAATCAACAAACGCGCCGAACCTACGCCCGCGTCGATGTAGTCTCAACGACGAGGGATCGGCCCCGTTACAGGGTGCCGATCCCTCTTTTCCTTGATCTCGGTAGGTGACTACTCGGCGACGTCCTACCGCACGACCAGGATCTTTCGTGACGTCTGGATTCCGTCACCCTGAATCCGCACCCAGTACACCCCTGCCGGCCAGTTGCGGGTATCGAATCTCAGTTCCTGTTCGCGTCCGGCGGCGAGAGTCTGGCGATCGACCCCGGCCATTCGCCGGCCGAGCAGGTCGAACACCCCCACTTGAACGGAGCTCGCATCTCTCGCGCGCACCCGGAGGCGCGTTTCCGCCGTTGCGGGGAACGGCTCCGGCCCGGAGATGACCAGGCGATCGAGGGGAGCCTCCGGCGCGCCGACGTCAGCCGGATTGATGCAATTGCCGCCGCCGTCAATCGTGTGCAGCATCAATCCGCCGGCGCCACCGATGTAGTACTCCATGTCGCCGACGGCATCGACGGCATACAGATTGGCGTTCGTTCTCGAATTGACGAGGCACCAACTATAGCCCCCGTCGGTGCTTCTGATCACCGTTCCGTTGTCTCCCACCGCGACGAACACATACCAGTAATTCCCGTAGCTTGTGCAGATTGCGCGAAGAGTGTTCGTCGTGCCGCTTTGAAGGGGGGGCCAGGACTCTCCGCCGTTGGTGCTCTTGAGGAGGGTGCCACCCGCTCCGACCGCCAGGAGAGTGGATCCATTGGCGATCACATCGTAAAGGTTGGCGGTCGTGCCGCTGGGCTTCGCAACCCAATCCGTGCCGCTGTTGGTCGTCTTCAGGATGGTCCCGTTGTCTCCTACGGCATACGCGATCGTGTATCCGGTGCCGGCGTTCAGAGCGGCGCCGGTGCCGCTCGACTGCGCGTTCCAGGTAAGCCCGCCATCGGATGTGTTGTAGATCGACCCGGCGGTACCGACGGCAGTGGCCGTGTAGCTGCCCCCGGAGAAGAGGTGAAAGCCCTCCGACTGGTCGGGGATATTGCGGGTGTACCAGGTCCCGTTGGCCAGCAGCCGGACGACCCCGTGACCCCCGCCGACCCAGACCTGGTTGAAAACGGGCTGGAGCATCGAGTAGAAATCCGCGCTCGTGCCCAAGTTGATGGGGGTCCAAACGGACTTGTCCGCGTTGGACTCGGAAACGAACCCATTCCGTCCGACGACCCAGAGATACGGAGAGCCGCTGGTGCCGATGTCGAGGATGTCGGAGGAGGTGCCGAGAGGGACGGGAGTCCAGTCCTGCGCCTGGACCGATCCGGCCGTCACCACGATGAAGAAGATAAGCGCCGCCCACAAACGATTCATTTCTGACCTCCGGACCGTCTGGCCCATTCTCTGAACTACGACTTGCTGCCTCAGGGAGACGCTTCGAATACCCGGACCGGTTCGACGGTCAATCCCGTGTCGTCGTTGCGCCCTGACAAGGGATCAATGCCGGGAGGATGGAAAACGCACGGGTCGCAGCTCCCCGAATGCTGTTGCAAGTAGCTAATGCATTCGATAAGCTGGCCAGTTTTCATGTGCCCCCCCTTCCCTTCAGGACCAGCCCGGTTTCCGTGGACGGCACCCAGGGGCTTCAATCAGGAGGGAAACGAAACCGATGCTGAGCGTCACCTCTAGGTTCCCCCGGCGGGTTCGCCCGGATTCCGTCCGCGCCGCCGCTCGACCTGATCTGACCTCGATCCCCGGCACGGGAAGGTCCGCCCTCGTGGCGATCGTCTCGACTTGCCTGATATTGCTCGCGGCCGTCGGTCCCGCCGGGGCCATCTCGAGCAGAACGCTCGTAGCTGCAAAGGGCGGAGCTGCGAACGACTCGTATGGCCAGTCCGTCTCCACGGTCGGAGACGTGAACGGGGACGGTTACGCGGACACGATCGTCGGTGCCACGGGCGCCGGCGGCACGGGAACCGCCTACATCCTGTTCGGAGGCCCCAGCGCGGACACGACCCCGGACGTGATCCTGACCGGCGAGGCCGCGAACAACCTCTTCGGCATCTCGGTCGCGGGGCTCGGCGACGTGAGCGGCGACGGGTATCCCGACGTGATCGTCGGTGCACAGGGTTACAGCGGTTCCACCGGGCGCGCCTACATCTTCTATGGAGGTCCCGGTCTGGTCTCGAAGAACGCATCCGCCGCGGATGTGATCGTGACCGGAGAGGGCAGCCTCTTTCAACTCGGGTGGTCCGTCTCATCGGTGGGGGATCTCAACAAGGACGGGCGGGCCGACGTGATTCTCGGAGCTCCGGCGACAAACAGCAACGCGGGCCGCGCGTACATCTTCTACGGAGGCGGATCGTTCATCGGATCGCGGCCGGCCACCGCCGCCAACGTGATCCTGAACGGCGAATCGAACACCACCCTCGGCACGGGCGTCGCCGGGGCCGGTGACGTGAACGGCGACGGACGGCCGGACGTGATTCTCACGTCGGAAGGTACGGGCAATCAGTTCGGCGGCTCCGTCGCCTCTGCCGGCGATGGGAACGGGGACGGGCGCAGCGATGTGATCGTGGGAGCGCTCGGGTACGGATCGAATACCGGCCGGGCCTATGTCTTTCTGGGAGGGCCCTTCCTGAACTCGAGATCCGCGGCAGCCGCGGACATCATCCTCACGGGAGAGGTCGCGAGCAGCAACTTCGCAACGAGCATTGCCTCCGCCGGCGACGTGAACGGAGACGGCCTCTCGGACCTGATCGTCGGGGCGCCCCAGTATTCGTCCCAGACCGGCCGCGCCTATCTCTTCCTTGGCGGATCATCGTTCGTCTCGAAGTCGGCGTCGGCCGCCGATCAGATCCTGACGGGTGGCGCGGTGGGCGATCATCTCGGCATGTCGGTCGGCTCGGCCGGAGACGCGGTGAAGGACGGCTTCATGGACGTGCTCGTCAGCTCGCCGGGCGTGAACAACTCGATCGGCCGGACGTACCTGTACAATCTGAATCGCTTCCATGTTGTGTCCCCTCGCGGGGGCGATACATGGAATGTCGGATCCGCGAAAACCGTGTCGTGGCTCGGGGCGGAGCCGGCCGACGTCTGGCTGTCGGTCGACGGCGGGGGGAGCTATCAACTGCTCGATCACGCCGTGGGCGGCTCCACCCAGAACGCGATCACGGAGCGTGTGCCCCACCTGCCGACGAAGTTCGCGCGGATCAAGCTCACGCCGGCGGACAACGAGATCGGCGGCAGCGCCCGGAGTGACTCGCTCTTCACGATCCAGACGAGCATCAACCTCCTCGGATTCACGGCTCAGGAGGTGCCACAGGGCGGGACCTTGCTCGCCTGGAACACGAATCCCAAGGTCGGCCCGGATGGGATCGCCGGCTATCGTATGTACCGCGTCGACGCGAGCGCTGGCTCGGTCGGTCTTCGCATAGGCCCCGATCCGATCACCGAGACGCACTACACGGACAGCGAAGGGACGCCCGCCATGAGGTACCGGCTCTCCGCGGTGAACGGTCTTGGCGAGGAGCTCGAGCTGGGTGAGGTATCGATGGGCCCGGTCCGGACGCTTTCCGCTTGGCCACTCCCTTACCGTGGCGGCGATCTGCACGTTTCCTTCTCGATCTTCGGGCCTCTCGGGTCCGCGAAGGGTGCCGCCGAGGTCGGTCTCTACGATCTATCGGGTCGGCTGGTGAAACGGCTCGTGCGCGGCGTCTTCGACGGCCGGCAGCAGACGGTGACATGGGACGGCCGCGACGAGCACGGTTCCCGCGTCGCCGCCGGCGTCTACTTCCTGCGCGCGCAGAGCGGCGCGCAGACCTCTCACATCAAGCTGACGGTGACGCGATGAGACTGCGTGTCTGGTTCAGGATTCCGGCCGGGCTTCTGATCGGTGGACTCCTGATGGGTGGAGTGGCAGAGGGGGCCACGCTCTTCGGTCTGGTGAACACAGGTGAGGTCTACGCCTCGACCGACCAGGGAGCGACGTGGGCGATCCGTTCCACCCTGCCGGTGCGTGACGCCGTGGCCCTTGCAGCCGGGGCCACGTCCTCGCAACTCTTCCTCGCCTGCGCGAGCGGGGTCGTGTACCGCACGAGCGACGCGGGCGCGACCTGGAGCGCGACCGGCGCGGTCGCGGCCAACGATGTGACCGACCTGATCGTCCGACCGGATCAGTCGGTGTTGCTGCTGACATCCAGCGGCGCGGTGTATCGCTCCACGGACCAGGCAGTGACATTCACGGCCCAGGCAGCTCTGACAGGCACGAACTTCGCAAGCATGGCCCTGACGACGAATGGGCAGAAGCTCTACGCGCTGACCCGGACGGCGGAAACATACGAGAGTCTCGACGGAGGGACGAGCTGGACGGCGAAGGGGGCCGTTGCAGCATTCGATGCCGTGAAGCTCCGCGGCCGATCCTCCACGCTCAACCTCCTGACCTCTTCGGGGGATCTCTACTCGAGCGTCGATGGCGGGAGTACATGGCTCGCCATCGGGACCCTCTCGCAGGTGGGGATGATGTCGCTCGTCAACGACCACAACACGCTGATCGCAGGGACGGGAGCGGGAGAGGTGGCGACTTCCCCCGACGGCGCGAGTTGGACTTGGCGTGGGGCGATCAATCAGATGACGGTGCGGGCGCTCGGGATCGACACACCGGCGACCGGCGATGTGGGGCCGTCCGATGACATCGAGCGGTTCATGGTGTCCGCACCGTGGCCAAACCCCGTCCCGCCGGGGCATGCGATCTCGATCGATCTCCGTCTGCCGGTGGAGGCGAGGGTCACGATTGAGATGTACGACGCGGTCGGGCGAAGCGTCACGGAGCGCCGCGCCGGGACATTCGCCGCCGGCTTGCATCGGGTGGACCTCGACGCCGAGCCCAGCGCATCGGGCGTTTACTTCATCCGCGCGACAACCGACATCGGCCGACGAGCCGAGAGACAGGTCGTGCTACTTCGATGAGGCAAGGGGACGGGATCCGGATCTCGTCCCCACATTGGAGTCGGTCGGCCGGCGCGCTACTTCTTCTCCGCCTTCTCCCTCATCTCCTTCGCCAGGGACTTGATCTCGGTCAGATCCTGGACCATTTCGCTCCACCCGTACCAGAGGGCGTAGTCGGGATTCGCGTGGAAGGTCCCCTGGAAGGCGCGCATCCGATGTTCGAGGAACATCCGGAAGAGGCGCTGCTCGATCGGCGTCGCGGCGTCGTGGAAGGTCAGGAGGTCCGGGAAAGCGCTCGCGTAGGAGGCGGGCTTCGCGATCACTCCGTCCTTGTACAATACGGCGACCTCGCGGATCGCTTCGGCCATCAGGTGATCGACCTCGCGGATCATGTCGTCTCCCTTGGCCAACTCACCCTTCGCGAAGTTCTCCGAGTGGCATCCGCCACACGTCTGGATCATCTTGCCACGATCGGCCTGCCATTCCTCCTGGGTCAGACGCGCGACCGAAGCGGCCTTGACGACGTCGAGTCGCGCGGTCGGCTTCCCCGCGGGATCGAGCACGCCGAGTCCCTGCAGGATCACGGCGCGGTCGGCGGCCCACTTCGGATCGTCCGGCATCGGGAGACGCACCGCGAGGAAGCCCCATGCCGTGCGTACGCCATGGTCTCCGTCCGGCATGTGGCACGTCTGACAGGTCGGGGCGGAAGCGGTTACGGGGAGGATCCCGGCTTGCTTCAGGAGCGCCCGCACCCCGTGCTTCGACGCCGAGTACATCTCCCACTGGGGATGGTCGAACCCCATGTGGCACGTCTGGCATGCTTGAGGCGACCGCGCCTCGTCGAGGGAGAAGGTGTGGCGCGTGTGGCATGCATCGCAGGACGCGACGCCGAACGCGTGGCCCCCCTCCTTCGCAAGCCCCTGGATCTCCTCGGCGGACTTGAGGCCGATCTTGTGGCAGCCCCCGCACCCCTTCATCCCTTCGATCAGGGCCATCGGCTGGTAGTGGATCGTCGGCATCGCGTTCATCGCCGCCCAGGCCGCGGCGTGCTTTCCCGACTTGAACTGTTTGACGCGCTCCTCGTGGCACATCCCGCAGGTCTCGGGGGTCGGGATCGACGCCTTCACGACGTCCTGCGCGCTGGTGTGCGCATCGCCGTGACAGGTCGAGCAGGTGACCCCGTTCTGCGAGTGCTTGCTGATCTGCCAGTCGGTCACGATCCCCGGAGTGATCGACTTGTGACAATCGAGGCAGGCGTCGGCGCCCGCGATTCCCGCCCATGCGGCGGTCAGCGAGAGTCCCAGAATCATTGCGTACGCGGCACGATTCATCATCCCCTCCTTCGTCCCTGAGCCAGCGCGGCCGATGCTAGCAGCTATGGGCTCCGCTTGCAGCTTCCTGTCCGATTCGGCTAGGATGGCCAACCGGTGACCGTGAAGGATCCGGAGGGTTTCCCCGTGGACGCTCAAGGCAGCAAGATGCTCTCCCACTACCGCCTTGTCGAGAAGATCGGCGAGGGGGGCATGGGTGTGGTCTGGAAGGCTGAAGACACAATCCTCAATCGGACCGTCGCCCTCAAAGTTCTCCCTTCCACCCGCATCCTGGACGAAGAACGCAGACGCATGTTCCTCAATGAGGCGCGACTTGCCGCGTCGGTCAGCCACTCCCATGTCGTACATGTCCATGAGCTGGGACGCGAAGGTGATCTCGACTTCATCGTGATGGAATACGTGGAAGGGGAGCCCCTCAATCGGATCATGCGGGGCAAGCCTCTGCCGCTCGACAGAGTGGCCGACTTGGGGCGGCAGATCGCGCAGGGACTCGCGCGCGCCCATCGGGAGGGGCTGGTTCATCGCGATCTCAAGCCGGCCAACATCATCGTCACACCCGAAGGAGAGGTGAAGATCGTCGATTTCGGTCTGGCCACGCTCGCGGCGAAACCCGAGCCGTCGGAGAGCGAGCAGACCGCCACGGTCACCGAGACGGCCGGCGAGAAAACCCAGACCCCTGTCGCCGGCACCCTTCCCTACATGTCCCCCGAGCAGGTGAGCGGCGAGAAACTCGATCCGCGAAGCGACATCTTCTCCCTCGGGGTCGTGCTCTACGAGATGACGACGGGTCAGCGTCCATTCAGAGCGGCGACGCCCGCAGGGCTTGCCGGCGAGATCCTGCGGAGCGCGCCGAGACCGGTGCACGAGCTGGTTCCCGAGGTGCCCCTGGATCTTGAACGGATCATCGAGAAGACACTCGCGCGACGTCCCGCCGATCGATACCAGGTCACCGATGACATCGCGGTCGATCTGAAGAGGCTGTCGAAGGATCTCGAGTCCGGGTCCTCCCCCTCATACAGGGATCTCAGACCGGCGATCACCCGTGCATGGAGACGCTGGGCGGCTGCCGCGGCGATCGTTCTCGTCGTGGCCGCCGCTGGAACCGGGGTCTGGGTGAAGTGGCTACGCAGCCGGGCAGGTCCCGAGGGGCGCGGACGCACCGTACTCGTCCTGCCGATGGAGTTCCTCGGCCAGGCCGACGGGGGAGACTACGCGGGGCGCGCCTTCGCCGAGGCGATGGCGATCAACCTGGCGCAAGCGGAGGGGCTCACCGTGCTGCCCGTCCCCAAGATTGGGAATCTCGGCGGAAGTGGCGGAATCGATCTTTCCCGCGTGGCGCGACAGATGGGAGCAGATCTCGTCCTGACCGGTTCACTGGTGCGCGACGGCAAGTCCGTGAAAGCGACCCTGACGGCGATCGATCCGAAGCGGAACAGGATTCTCTGCGGGACGCAGGAAACGGCAAACGACGGAGACCTGGCGAGGGTCGCGTCCACCACGACCCGTGATCTGGCGGATCGCCTCGGGGTCGCGCAATCCAAGCGTTACGACTACTTCCGGTACCTCTCCTGGACCCCCGAGATGGCGAAGTTCCCCGGGCTGTCGGATGCCGTGATCGCGCTGCGCCGCCACGACGTCCCCGCCGGTCTGGCGGCGACGCAACGCCTGATCGAGGCGTTTCCGAACGAGTACGATGCGCACGCGATGCGCTTGGTCGCGCTGGTTGACGCGGAGAACTTCGATCCGTCGCAGAGGAATCTAGACGCCGAGACGGCTGAGCTGGACACCATGGCCCGCATTGATCCCAAGGCCCCAATCGTGGATCTCTATTATCCTCCTAACGATTCCAAAACGAGGCTGGAGAAGAGGAATCGACTCCTCCAACGCAGCGACCTGACGCCGGCTTTCCGCTCCCACGTTCTGCGGGAACGGGCGACGCAGCTGCAGTCCATGGACAGCACCGCCGCCGCGCTCGCCGGGATGGAGGAGGCGCTGCAGTTGGATCCCGCGAATCCGTTCAACTACAGCTACCTGGCCCGGATTCAGCTCTGCAACGGGCATCCGGATGAAGCAATTGATCGTATGCGGCAGGCGATTGCACTCGATCCCAACATGGCGTGGTCTTATACTTTCTTGGCTCAGATTCTGGAGAGTCAGGCCCGCTGGGACGAGGCCCTACAGAACTACAAGACCGCATGCGGTGTCAATGATACCCAGGCGGAGTGGTCCGTCTACGCGCACGCCCTCTGGCGGGCGGGGCGTCGGGAAGACGCCATAAAGACCGCAAAGATCGGGGCTACAAAGCCCGAGGCGGCCGTCGGTTCGTATGTCCTCGCCTGCGTCTATGCGTTGACTGGATATCGCCGCGAAGCGCTACACCTGCTGCGCCGCAGCATCGCCCTCGGGTACGTCCCTGAATCGATCGCGATGGACAGTGACCTGGCGTCTCTGCGAGGCGATCCCGAGTTCAAGCTGGTCGTGAAAGAGGTTGAGCAACGATTGCGAAACGACCAGCCTCGCTGAGACCGCACCATCAGGGATTCCAAACCTACTCGTCGGAGGTGATGGCGCAACGGTACCGCAATAGGTGGCTCGACTACCGTGCGATCACCAGCTTCCGGATCTCGCTGTGTCCCGGTGTCTCGAGACGGATGCAATAGACACCTGCGGGAACGGACGCGCCCCGCCCATCGTTGCCATCCCAGATCGCTCGATGGCTTCCTGACGTCATCTCTGTCCCCAGAAGATCCCGCACCCGACGGCCCGACGGATCGAAGACGGCGAGGCGGACCATCGATGGAGCCGGCAGATCGAAGGACAGATCTGTCGCTCCACGCGTGGGGTTGGGCCAGACGGCCAGCTGTCGGGCGCCCAGGGGCTCGCCCGCGGGGGCGTCCGAGACGTTCGCCAGAAGGTCGAAAGCCGCATCGCCCTGGCCGAAGAAGAACTGCGCGGCGCCCGTGCTGAATTCGAAATGCTGTCCGTCGCCGCCGGTCCCCACCCCGATGCCCCAGTCAGGGTACGTGCCCTGAGAGGCCTCCACGCGCACCCAGTACTTCGTGTTCGCCGTGGCATGGAACGCCTGCGGCAGCAGGTAGTGGTAGTTGTACATAGGGATGCCGCCGATCGACCCGACGTAGGTCTCGCCTGCGGTCCCACCGATGTCGTAGAACGCGAGAAAGTGCTCTGGAAGCTGGGGATTGCCGCAGTCCGGCTGAGATCCACCTGCGATGGACGCGTAGAAGGTGACGGTGAAGTCGAAGACCATTCCGTACGGCGCCCCATAGAAGTAGCCACCCCGCCAGTGGATCTCCGTGATGTCGTGAGCCGCCGGAAGGGTGAAGTCGTCGTAGCAGTACATGTCGGCATCACTGCCGTTTGGATCCACCCACGAAGAGAGGATCACTCCGCCCGCCGGGCTTGGCGGTTGACTGAAGACGATGGTTGCGGCGCTCGCGGCGCACGCCAGCGATGCGCTCAACGCCGCGACGAAGAGTAGGGAATGCCAGAGCCTCGGATGAGATTTCATGATACAGGCCTCCTGTGTGGCCATGGAGTCTATCAGGGCTTCACCTATTGGTCAATCAATGCCGGGCGCGGCCAGCGATTCCGCAAAACGGTCTTGCGGTCGGATACAGTTCTTCCAAAACCGGCTTCAGGATCACGATCTTGCCGAAACGGGGCGGAGTTCAGATGTCCTGGGGCTCTTTCTCGTCGTGGAAGAGGGG
>Ga0209777_10000231_pt1 | contig 97709 bp, 75 predicted proteins | sample FrelakmetHBP12HB_FD_187147 | JGI IMG/M metagenome (GOLD analysis project Ga0209777, IMG submission 187147) | Freshwater lake sediment microbial communities from the University of Notre Dame, USA, for methane emissions studies -HBP12 HB (SPAdes)... | ecosystem: Environmental > Aquatic >...
TTGTCGCCAGATGCGACCGCCACCGGTCGGGGCGGCAGACTTGTCAGCTCTGGGGGCTCGTGGTATAGACAGGTGCCCTATCGATGAACAGATGGAGCCGAAGGTCTCAATCGTCACGCCTTCCTATAACCAGGCACCCTACCTGGAGCAGACGATCTTGTCCATTCTGAACCAGGACTATCTGCATATCGAGTATATGATCGTCGAGGGCGGCTCCACGGACGGCAGCACGGTCATCATCGACAACCGGGGCAAGGTGGTTGATCTCTATCAGGTACCGTCGTATCAGGAGACGCAGTCGGATCGGGCGTCAACTCTACAGGAAGGTGAATGCGGTGCGTCTGGCCGTGGAGAAGACAGTGGGACTGAGCAGGAGAACGGAGGTGGAGAGAATCGTAGGGATGCTGGAAGAGGGTTCGCTCTCCGCCCTCGCCGTGTCACTCGACAAGGTCGATCAGAAGGCGGTGGGGGGCCGCGTGCCGTGATGCCTCTTGTAGACCCTCCGGGCCGCGCGGGCGACGCGATTCCAGAGGGCCGCGGAGTCCCGCAGGGCCTCGCGGGGGGGCCTCTGTTCATAGGCCCGGATGAAGCGGATGCAATCGGCCCGGGTCAGTCCCGTATCCATGGCGGAGAAGTACAGCCCTGCCAGGTCCTTCACGGCCCACCGCCTGGGCGTGGACGGACGGATCTGTGCCCTGTGAAGGTCGATCAGATGGATGCGGACCGGGGGCATGACCCCATCCACGGCACCGGAGGACACGTCCAGGAGAAAGTGACAGAGATAGCAGTCCCGGTGGTTCATGCCACTGGCGTGCATCTGTCGCGTCATGGCGGCGACCTGCTCGATCAGGGCCTTCTTGAGCCGATGGGGTGGGGCTCGACGAGGCCAGTCCCTGGTGAACTCGTCCAGGCTGACCGTGTTGGGTAAGGCCTCAGTGATGATGAAGGACTCTCGCCGGGCAGGGTTCATCCCTCGCGATCCAAAGGCCGCCACCGTCATGGTTGGGACGCCCGAGGCCTGGAGGTGGCGAATCGCCCGCCACTCCTGGTCGGCCCCCAGCACCGGCCACTTCAACTGGAAGAGGTCCTTGACGATCTCACCCCAACCGACGCCTGCGTGGATCTTGGCGAAGTAGGCCAGGCCGTTCAACTCGAATCCGACCGTCCTGCGCCCCTTGACCTGACGGTAGACCGGTCCTTGCAGTTGGCTCGCCCGTTCGAAGGGATCGGCCTGACCCCAGGCCTGCTTGAATGCGTCGGACAGAAAGACTCGATCCATGACGGGTCTCCACCATAGGCCAGTCATGGGCAGGCCGCGACCGCAAGCCTGTCGGCCAGGACCTTCTCAATGACCGCCACGGCTGCATCCACCATGCCGTACAGGTCTTCCTTCGCGGCAAAGGCCAGGGCGTTCTCCCTGTACCGCAGCAGGGGGCCGGAGGTCAGGGCGTCATGGACCAGACGGTTGAATACCTCCTGGTCGAGGGGCTCGGGGATGACCCAGCCAGCCTCGGCCTCCTGGACGTAGTGGGCATACCCGCAGGCGCCGCTGACGATGCTGGGCAGCCCGGCGGCCAGGGCCTCCACGATCACGGTCCCGGTGTTCTCGTAACGGGCGGGATGCAGCAGCAGGTCAGCCCCGAGAAGAAACCGGGCCACATCTCCGCGAGCCCCCAGAAATCGTATCTGCCGGTCGACTCCGAGCCGTCTGGCCAATCGCAGATACCCTCGCGAGTCATCCGTTCCGACGACGAACAGGCGTGTGATCTCACTCACCCTTGAGGGCAGTGCTGCAAGGGCATGGATCGATCGGTCCACACCCTTGCGGGAAAACCAGGAGCCGATCATCAATAGCAGGCGGTCCTGCGGGCCGAGGCCGAATTCCTGGCGGAACGAGGCCCGAACCTCGTCGGCGTTCGGAGGAGCACACCTGTCGTGGCTGACGTTAGGCGGCAGCCGGTGCATCCGTGATTGGGGCGTGTGATAGCACCGGACAAAGAGCTCTGCCTGGGGTTCCGAGATGATCAGGATCTGCGTCCGGGAGTCAGGTCCGAACACGGCCTCCTCAAAGGCCTGATACTGCCGGTAGCGGCCGGTCATACGGTAGAGGGCGCCGCGCTCGGCCAGGGCCTTTGCCTTGTAGCAGCCATCTGCCGCATAGTAGACGTCCAGGCCCGGCATCTTGTTGAAGCCCACGACGAGGTCCACGGGGTCGCTGGCGAGGGCGTCACTGAGCCGGTCCACGAAATGACGGACCTTGCCGTGGTTGGTCAGTCCAGCGCAGGCCAGTACGCGGACCTCCAGCCACGACGGCTGATCGCCTTGCCACGATGGGGTGTAGACCCTGATTGTGCATCCCCGCCGGCGGCAGGCGCTGGCGATCGCCAACATGTCACGCTCCAGGCCTCCATAGGGGAAGTAGTTGAGAAGACAGAAGGCCAGTGTAGGTTGAGAGGTACGGGCTGTCATGCTCCCTTTCGGCCGGGTTCCGTACCGACCTCCGATCGCTTCGATTCCAGTACGCGGTGTTCAGTGCCTGCCAGCAGTCGCCGGATGTTGGCCCTGTGCAGGACAATGACCATGACAGAGATGATCGTCGCCACCAGCAGCAACGGCCACAGGCTGGGAAGGTCCCAGCCCGGCAGTATCCCAATGGCCACCGACAGGATCAAGGGAAAGCTGACCGCTGCCGCCATGCTGGCCAGCGACACATACCGCCAGATCAAGACCACGACGGCCCACACCACGCCCGCCAACACGGCACTCAGCGTGTAGTAGGGCCACAGTCCAAGGGCCACCCCGAAGCTGGTGGCCACGCCCTTGCCGCCCTTGAATCCCAGGTATAGGGGGAAGACGTGTCCGGCGATGGCGGCACAGCCCACGGCCAGCCACAGCCACAGGGACTGCATCTCGGTCCCGCCCGCCCGGAGGAAGACCGGCTTGATGGCCCGCAATGTCACGAGCATGGGGACCCATCCCTTCAGGACGTCCAGGCCAAAGCAGACGTAGCCCCAGGGCCTGCCCAGGGCGCGGGCCAGGTTGGTCGCGCCGATGTTCCCGGAGCCCACGGACCGCAGGTCCTTGCCGTGGGCCTTGGCCAGGATATAGGCGAAGGGAATTGCGCCTATCAGGTACGCCACGATAATTGCCGCTAAGAAGATCATTCAAGCATCCTGACTGCAAGGCCGTGGCGGCTGCGCCGCGCACCGTCCCACCGCCCCCGAGTGGCGGAAGGTAAGAAGGGAAGAGGGTAAGCACGTAAGAACCTGGAGAACTGTCTTGCTTCCTTGCTCACCTTCGTACCGTTCCTACCATCTTACCTTCGTGCCGTTCCTACCATCCTGCCGCCTAGCCTAGCACAGTTGCGGCTGCCTGGCAAACCTCTTCCACGGTGATCGATTCCATGCAGAGATGGCCGGAGGCCCTGCACGTGGGGCTGGCACACGGTGCGCAGGGCGCCTTGCCCACGAGCTGGATCTCACCCGGCCAGCCGGTGTCTGTCCAGGCTGGGTCGTTGGGGCCGAACAAGGTGATGACGCGGCGTTTCATGGCTATGGCGATGTGCCGCGGCCCGGTGTCGTTGGTGATCATGAGGTCTGCGACAGACAACAAGGCCTTGACCTGGCCCAGGGTTAGCGGGCTATCTGCCAGGTTCACCAGGCGATGTCGGCAATAGGCTACGATGCGGCCTGCAATCCGCTTTTCGTGCTCCTGCGGGGCAACAGAGACCACGACAAGGGCGTGATACTGATCGACCAACCAGTCCGCTGTCAGGGCGAATCGTTCTGCAGGCCAGCACTTGCTGGGTCCAAAGGTCCCTCCAGGCACCAGGACAACCACGGGGCCATGGGCCCGATCCAACCCCGGTAGTCTGGCGGAGAGCGCCTCACGATCTCTGGGGTCCGCGGCTAGCTCCAGGGAGCGGTCGCGTGCGTCACAGCCCAGGTGCTCGGCGATGGCCAGGTAGGAGTCGATCGCGGGGCGGGGCTTGAGCTCGCCGTGTTCGTCCCGGGGGGGATAGAGCCTGTCGGTGAGGAGGATACCGCGACCGTCCCTGGCATAGCCGATCCGGCTGGGGATTGCGGCCAGGAGGCACGCCAGGCCGGACCGGAAGGAGTTTTTCAGCAGGATCGCGTGCGTGAATCGTCCTTGCCTGAGGGTCCTTGCTGCGGAAAGGCAATTGGAGCCAGCCTGATCAAGCCAGCCGTCGCAGAGACTCGTGGGCGAAAGGACCTGTCGGACCACCTGGTTGGCGTAGAACGTCACCCTGGCCGACACGAATCCCTGTCGCAGGGCCCGCAGCGCAGGCGTGGACAGCACCGCATCGCCCATCGGCGAGGGCAGCCATACCAAGATCCGTGTCGTATCTCCGCTCTGTCGGGTATCCATCCCTCGGACTGGACTACTCACTTGTGGTTCATGGCATGAAGCGTCAGGGCCATGACCTGCAGGACCGTGGCAAAGCCCAGGGCCGCAAACACCGGCTCGTAAGAGCTCCTCCCGTCGGTCAGTTTCCAGAGGGCGATCGCCAGACACGCCAGCACCGACGCCTGGGCGATTCCGGCCATCGCCCGCATGATCGAGAAGTCCTCCACGGTCTGGCCTTGCTTCATGTCCTTCAGTTGTCCCAGGATGCCCTCGAGCAACTGCTCGGTACGATCCTCGGACAGGTCATCCATCGCGATGGGGGCATGGGCCGGCCTGGGTGCCGGTGCAGGCGGTGCGGAGGGCCTGGCGCCGACTGGGGTAACCCGATCGGACGCCGACTGCTGGGAAGAGAGGGGCTTGTTGGTCTGTACGGTCTCAGGGTTGTTCTGTAAGGAATCCATAGCTAAATCCCGATGGTACTTCTTGACAATATTGACGGCCTCCCGCAGGTTGACGGCCACGAACTCCGGGCTGACCTGGCCGGGTGCCCTCTGGGCCGATCGCCTGGGCGGCGAAGACCCGTCGATCAAGATGGTCCTGCACCCCGCCCTGACCCCAGCCTCCACGTCACTGAAGCTGTCACCCAGGCACCACGACTGTCTCAGATCAATATCCATTTCCTGGGCCGCTGTCAACAGCATCCCGGGATTGGGCTTACGCCAGTCGCTGGGCTGCCGGTACTCCTCGATGACCCCGTCAGGATGAAAGGGGCAGTAGTAGATTCCATCCAGCCTGGCCCCCCGTTCGGCCAGCAGGGCCTCCATCCGATTGTGGATCTCGTGCAGGACCGCCTCGGTGACGATCCCACGGGCCACGCCCGACTGGTTGGTGACCACGACCAGTCTATACCCGAGTGCCCTGAGGTCACAGAGGGCCTCGGGGGCGCCCTCCATCAGGGTCACCTGATCCGGATGATTGATATACCCAGGGTCGTGAATCAGTGTGTTGTCACGATCCAGGAAGATGGCCTTGCCCCTAGCCATTTAACCATTTAACCTTTTAACTATTTAACCATTTAACTACTCAGCCACTCTTCCCGCCCGCTATCACGAGCACAGCTCCCTCTCCACCAGACCGCAGATGACGTGGTAGGCCAGTTGGTGGATCTCCTGACTGCGGGCTGAGGAGGGGTACTCTGCGCACAGACAGATGTGGCTGATCCGCTCCAAGGGGCTCTTGGCGCGGCCCGTGAAGGCCAAGACCGTGGCGCCTCGCTCCTTGGCCGCCTGGGCGGCCTTGATCACGTTGGGACTGCTGCCGCTGGTGGAGATTGCCCACAGCAGATCCCCTCGCTGCACCCAGGCCTCCACCTGCCGGGCAAACACGTCCTCGAAACCGATGTCATTGCCGAGGGCTGTCAGGATCGAGGTGTCGGTGCTCAGGGCCATTGCGGGCAGGGCCCTGCGGTTCATCTCGAAGCGGCCGACCAGCTCGCCGGCGATGTGTTGGGCGTCCGCGGCTGAGCCGCCGTTGCCGCACACGTACACGCGGCCGCCGCGTTTGAGCACCTCGGCAATCGACGCAGCCGCCCGGGCGATCACGGGCACGTCACGGGCCTCCAGGCGGGCAACCATCTCCTTGTGCGTCTGGATGGCCTGGCGAATCGTGTCTTCCACGGGGTTCTCCATCAGTGTTCGGCTCCCAGTCCCTGCATCCGTTCGATCGTGGCCGTTGAGCTCCGGCCTTGCACGAGGGGGGCCAGGATGACCCTGCCGCCGTAGGCCTTGACCACGTCGGCGCCGACGACTCCCTTATGCTGCCAGTCCTGGCCCTTGACGAGCACGTCCGGCCTGACCTTCTGGATCAGGGCCAGCGGGTCGGGTTCGTCGAAGATCGTGACATAATCCACCGACTCCAGGGCCGCCAGGATCGTCGCGCGGTCGTCCTGGCCGTTGATGGGTCGGGACGGGCCCTTGATCGCCCGCACCGAGGCATCACTATTGAGCCCCACGACCACCACGTCGCCCTGTTGTCTGCAGAACCGCAGATACTCGATGTGCCCGCGATGCAGGACGTCGAAGCAGCCGTTGGTGAACACGATCGTGGCCTTCTGTCTATGATGGCCTTCCAGCTCGGGCAACAAGGCATCCAGGGTCCTGACCTTGCCGGCCTTGCCGCGGGTCTGGGTCAGGATGTCCCGCACGATCTCCTCGACGGTCACCGTGGCCACCCCGAACTTCTCCACCTCGATGCCGCCGGCGATGTTGGCCAGTTGTACCGCGGTCTGGTAATCGCAGTGGACTGCCAGGGCCACGGCCAGCATGGCCAGGACCTCGTCGCCTGCACCCGTGACGTCATAGACCTGGCGAGGGCGGGTCGGGACCAATTGCTGGCTGTCGGCGGTCTTGAGGTACGCCCCCTCCTTGTCCAGGGTGATGACCACCGCATCCAGTTGCAGGTCCTGGCTGAGGCGATCCGCGGCCTTGGCATAGTCCTGGACAGTGGCGATCTCGAAGCCCACGGCAGTGGCCGTCTCCTGGCGATTGGGCGTGATCAGGGTGGCCCGTTGATACTTCTGAACGTAGTCGGCCCCGAGGGCGGGGTCCACCAGGACCGGCTTGCCGGCCTGTCTGGCCAGTTCGATCATCTGTCTGCACAGGGGGGCGGTCAGGAGGCCCTTGTTGTAGTCCTGCAGGCATATCGCCTCTGCGGTTTCGATCTGGCGTCGATAGATCTCCAGCAATTGGCGCCCCACGGGATCGGGCAGGGCTGCGCAGGACTCGTTGTCCATGCGGAAGAGCTGTTGCTGATGGCGATGCTGGGCAAGCCCCACCAGTCGGGTCTTGGTCGTGGTGGGCCGATCGTCCGACACCAGGAGGCCCTCTGTGTCTCCGCCTGCCTTGGCCAGCAGATCCCTCAAGATCTGGCCGTTCTTGTCGTTGCCCACCACACCGAGGCAGATGGGCTTGGCGCCCAGGGCGGCCACATCCATGACCACTGACGCAGCGCCTCCGCAACTATGGCGGGTGTCCTTGATCTTCAGGATAGGGACCGGTGCCTCAGGGCTGATTCGCTGGGCGTCACCGTAGACGTACACGTCCAGCATGTAGTCGCCCACCACCAGGACCCTGGGGCTGCCGAGGCTGGTCACAACCTTCAGAAGTTTCTGGTACACGGCACCTCCTTGGCTCAGTGCTGAGTGCTCAGTTCCGAGTCCTGAGCTAACGTGAAATTCTACCCTCCAGTGTGGCCCTTATCAATCGGATTAGGTCATCCCCGCCGGAGGTCACTTCCAGTTGGACCTCCAGATACCCTGCGGGCAACCTTCCATCGAACAGGGCCGGCTCCAGGCTGAGCCAGTTCTTCTCGGTGGTCAGGATCACGTCGGCCTTGGCTGCCTCGGCTCGTTGGCACATCCGTTGTATGTCGTCCTCCGTGCAGGCGTGGTGGTCGTCAAAGGCCGCAGTCCCAACCAGATTGGCCCCCAGCTTCGTGAGGGTCTGGAAGAACGCATCGGGATTCCCGATGCCACAGAAGGCGTAGACCCGCTTACCTGCCAGGTCCGCTGGGCTCATGACTCGGTTGTTGGGTATATGCACCGCAGTCGGGGCGTGGATCGCCCTGGCGATCTTCAGGCGGGGGTTGAAGCGGAGAAGCGTGCGCTCGATCTGATCCAGTTGGTCGGGTCGGGCCAGGTCGGATCGCGTGATGACTGCGGCCTGTGCCCTGGCAAGGGCGGTCAGCGGCTCTCGCAGCAGGCCCGCAGGCAGGGGCCTGCCATAGCCAAACGGCAGGGTCGCGTCGATGGCCACGATATCGAGGTCCCTTGCCAACCGTCGGTGCTGGAATCCATCATCCATCACCAGAACCCGTGCCCCTTGGGCCGCCGCAGTCCCGGCGCCTGCCACGCGATCCGGGTTGACGACCACTTCAACACCGGGACCAGCCTTGGCCAACAGAGAGGGCTCATCGGAATACTGAACAGCCCCTTCGGGCTTCGGGCTTCTGACTTCTGACTTCTGGATCTTGGCCTTGTATCCCCTCGTCAGGATCGCTGGTGCGGAGTTCAGAGTTCTGAGTTCAGAGTTCTGAGTTAGTTGTTTGCAGAGCCAGACGACCAGGGGGGTCTTGCCTGTACCGCCGGTCGTGAGGTTGCCAATCGACAGGACCACGGCGTTCACACGGTGGGTCCTGAGCACGTGATGATCATACAAGGCATTGCGGACGTGGACGGCCAAGCGGTAGCCGAGCCCAGCGACGCCCAGCAGGGACCGTACGACGGTTGCGGCTACGTCCCTGCGGCGGCCCGAGATGATCGCCCTGAACTGGTCCTGGCTGATGGGCATGGCCGCAGTGTTAACCGAGAACACACGGTCGGTCAAGGGGGGGGTAGGCGACAGGGTACCCTAGACACCCGGCACGACCATGGCAGCGGCCACTTCCTTCCTCTTGTCGCGGCCAACCAGGTGCTCCACCAAGGTCAGGGCAAACTCCAGGGCTACGCCTGCGCCCTGGGCCGTGATGACGTTGCGATCCACCACCACAGGGTCCTTGGAGGCATAGGTGGGATCGAGCTGATTCTGAAACGCCGGGTGGCAGGTGGCCTTGATTCCATCGAGCAGGCCGTGGGCCTGGAGCACCACGGCCGGGGCCGCACAGATCGCGGCGATCCACCGACCGGCCTCCTTTTTTTTCTTCAGTAGATCCACGAGGGTCTTGGACTGAGACAGGGTTTGTGCCCCGGGCATGCCGCCAGGCAAGGCGATCATGTCAAAGCCCTGGCCGGCACAGGAGTCGATTGTTGTATCGGCCACGATCCGGGTTCCGCGACTGGCCGTGATCTGCAGCCCATCGACCGACGCCACGGTCACGGTGACTCCAGCCCGGCGCAGGGTGTCGATGATGCACACCGCCTCGATTTCCTCGGTCCCATCCGCGATCGGCACCAGTACGTGCTTTCCCATGCGAGCCTCCATTCTCAGTTCTGAGTTCTGTGCCCACCGCTCTGCGCTTTGCGCCATGCGCTTTGCGTCATGCGCTTTGCGTCCTACCCCCTGACCGTCCTTGCCGCTATCCAGGCTCCTGCCACGATCGCACCCAGCGTGCTCCCCAGATTGGTCGAGGCCGTCACGAGCAGGACCTTGGCCACTGGGTTGGACCAGAAATCCCTGAAGCTGGAGATCGAGTTGGGCAGGTCCTCGAAGTCATCCACCGTGGGCCTTCTGATCCACGCCTGCGCCAGACCGGCGAACCAGCCTGTGGCCACCAAGGGGTGCAAGACCGCGATCGGGGCTGCCAGAAACGCCGCTATGACCGCCAAGGGATGGGGCAGCGTGATGGCCGCGCCCAAGGCCGACAACCCGCCCGTGGTCAGGACGAAGATGCACACGTCGGCCCACCCCTTGTCTGTCCCGCGAGAGAATCCATGGACCAACATCGCCACCAGGAGGATCGGCAGGCCCCAGCCGATCAGCTTGGGCACGATCGACTTGGCAGGCAACTGCTCCAGATCGTCGAGGGGGCGATCCGCGTGGATGTTCCTGGCAATCCCCTCTACGTGCCCTGCGCCCACGACCGCGACGATGGTCTTGCCCCCAGCGGCCCGGATTTTCTGAGCCAGGTACGCGTCCCGTTCATCGATCAGGCTGTGCTTGATCTGGGGGAATTCCTGGGTAAACTCCGCCATGATCGTCTCCAGCTCGTCTTGTCTCTTGAGCTGCTCGATGGCCTGGGCATCGAGTTGCTCGGTGTCGAACAAGGCCGTGACCAGATGGCCCATGAGCCTGCACTTGTTCCAGAAACCGAGGCCCCCCCAGACCCGCTTGAAGGTGATCTGGATGTCCCGGTCCGCCAGGACCAGCTTGGCCCCTGTCTGGTCTGCGAGCCGGATCCCCTCGAGCATCTCTGCACCAGGCTGGACGCCCAGGCGCTCGCCGATCCGCCGATAGAACGAGGACAGGGCCAGTTGCGTCAGAAGGAACACGGTCTTCTTATCCTTCAGGATTCGGAAGATGTCCATCTTGCGCCAGGCGTCGGCCTCGGTCAGGGCCTTGTGGCGAGACGGGCACAGCTCCACCGCGAGGGTGTCCGGGTGCACGGCCTCCACGGTCCTGCGTACGTCCTGGACGCTCTCCTGAGATACGTGGGCTGTGCCCACCAGATAGATCTGCCGGCCGTCTACGGCCAGGGTTGTCACGCTGCTGGGCAGTTCCAGATTATCCATGATAGCTATATCGGCCAGCCTTCCGTCGTTCTTGGCTATGTATTTGGCTCATCTTGGGGTCGCGCCTGGTTCGCAACGGCGTATCTACGCCGCAATGCACGCTCTAGCGACAGCGGATCAGCATGTGTGAATCGATCTGCACGTCGGGCCGCCGGGTCTTGATGTCGTCGATAAATCGAAGGCCGTCCTGCCAATAGCCTGCCGTGGGCCTCAGGTCGCTGCACAGGCCGCCGAAGTAACGGTTCATGCCCGCCACCAGCAGCTCACGGACGTACTTGCTGACCATCGAGGCCAGTGACACGGGAAAGGATTGCCCGTCAGCGCCCACCAGGAAATGGACCCGCACCTGCCTGCCTGCCCCGCCTGCTCGACCACGGCCGGTCAACTGATAGCTGCTGACCTGGTCGGTCTCGCTGAGGATCGCCATGTCGAGGCCCTCAAACATGGTCTGGAGGCCGCTGCGATATCGCATCCTGCCGCCCTGGCGGTCAACCACGACCTCGACCCTGTCGTCGTCGGATTGGTCCAAGGCCTCCCTCAGGAGGCTGCAACTGATGGAGAACAGCACCGTGGACTTGTTCCTGACCGTGTCGATCAGTTGGTTGTAGTGGGCCACGTCTACACACTGACTGCGAATCGCTGCAATCGCCATGTGGTGGTCGGCCAGGTCCTGGCCAAGGACCTTCGCGGCAATGGCCTTGTCCAGGTCGTCGCTGGGCAGGCGAACCTCGTCCAGGTCCTGGTGCCAGGGATAGGCCTTCAGTCTATCGAGGCACGCCGGATCGAGCCTCAGCAGGAGGTCCCGCACGGTCCCAGGCACGCAGCCGGCCGCACGCAGGGTGCACAACACCGACCGTTCCAGCGGCGCCAGTCCAGCCTGTCGCGTGTAGACCTTCTTGCTGTCTGCTACGTGCAGCCTTCCCCGGAGGCCCTTTCGCTGCCTGGACGTGCTCTTTCGCAGGATCTGCCACAGATCGGCCTCCAGGAGGTCGGCAGGCGCGGAGAAGGCGGCGCACGACACCACCAACGGCCCTAGCAGAGGACCGAACCCCGCCTCGTCAATCCCTACCAGCATAGCCATAGTTGTCCTGTGACGTGTGTCAGATTGTATCGGCAACCCGTTTCAGGTCAATGTGTAGCAGCCGGGTGGGTGCATGACCGTAGTTGCGGTCGATTCCGACCGCAATCCAGGAAGGGCTGCCGCCTCTTCCATCGCAACGGTTTCGCCAGGCACGTCGCACGCCGGCCAGACAACGGGCCGTCATGCCACGTGCAGAGGCTCCACTCGTTGCTGGCCCCGCCCCAGGTCTACGCACAAGGTCTCCTGCCTGCCCCTCATAGGCTGTTCGCAGGGGCACGCCGTGCTGCACGGAGTCGACGCGGTCGCATGGACGCCCCCGTCTCAAGGCCAGGCGAGATCTATCGAGATGGCTGGATACCCTTGCCGACAAAACCCCCTTTCGCCTCCTGGATGATGCAACTGCGGTCATGCACAGCAGCCGGGTCAGGTGATCTTGACCGGTATGATGATGAAGGGGATGCCCTCGTGGAGCAGGCGTTTCTGGACCGTGAAGGTGATGTGGTTGTAGAGGAGCTTGTTGAGGAAGGTTTCTTCCGGGAAGACGATCTGGCCCCCAAAGAAGACGCTCTGCGGGTACTGCTTGAAGATCGAGTTCGCCAGGGAACAGATCTCCTCCGCCACGTCCGGACCGATGGCCCCGAATCCCTTGGCAAAGTAGCCTTGGCTCTGGACAAAGGCCTCGTACCGGCCCAGGTCGGAGTGCACGCTCTCCTGGAGTCTCTCGATCTCTTCGACGCCCTTGAAGTTCGCGGTGTCCACGATGCCGGCCTGTATGAAGAAGAAGTTCCTGAAGTTGGAGCCAAAGAGACGCATGACCCCCATGAGGGTGTGAAGCCCCATGCCGTTGAACCCGCTGACCAGTATCACGGCGACCCGGGCCGTAGGGTCGAAGGCCGGCGGATTGGCGTTCGGCTGGGCGGCGTGCAGGGTGGCGACCTCCACAGACCGCACGAACTTGTCGAGTTGCTCGATGTGCTTCTGTGTAGCCACGTAGTACTTCTTGATGGTGATGGCCACGGCCATCAGCGAGCCTGTCACCACCAGGGTGATCCACCCGCCCTCGTTGAACTTGACCACCACGACTGAGATTAGGATCGACGAGGTCAGCAGAAGCCCCACGCCGTTGATGGACAGCTTCCACTTCCATCGGCGGTTCGCGTGCCGGTGGGTCCACCAGTGCCGGACCATGCCCAATTGGGATAGGCAAAACGTGATGAAGACGTTGATGCTGTACAAGACCACCAGGAACTTGACGGACCCGCCGCTGGCCAGCATCAGGACCATGGAGGCGATCCCCACCATGAGGATGCCGTTCTTGATGACGAGCCGGTTGCTGAGCAAGGCGAACTGGAATGGAAACCAATGGTCAACGGCCATATTGGCCAGCACGCGAGGGCCGTCGAGGAATCCGGTCTGCGCTGCCACGAAGAGCAGCACCGCCTCCGACAGCAGGGCCACCCCGACAAACAGGTGCCCGAGGTCGGGGTTCCAGGGGGCGGCGATGTTCTCCAGGAGCACGGCGTTCAAGGTCTTTCCGGCAACCGGCTTGACGCCGTACAGGAGATACCCCACGATCAGTCCGGAGGCCATGAAGGCCAGCGAGACCGCCATGTATTTCATGGTCCGTTTGGCGGTCTTGACCCTGGGCTCCCTCAGGATCGGCAGGCCGTTGCTGACCGCCTCGATCCCCGTGTAGGTCCCGGCCCCCATGCTGTAGGCCCGCAAGAGCAACAGGATCATGGCCAGGGTGCCGATCTCTGCGTGGGTGTTGTGGATGTCGGTGACGGTTGCCTGGGCCATCTGGTGCAGGCCACCCAGGTGGGTCGACACGGCCCAGACGATGGCAAAGACGTGGGTCAGCAGGAACGTCAGGAAGATGGGGGTCAGGGGGATGACGGACTCGCGCACGCCTCGCAGGTTCACGAGGACCAGCATCCCCACGCCGAGCACTGCCGCAGGCAATCGAAGATCGTAGCACGACGCAGGCAGGAAGCTGAAGAGGGCGTCCGCTCCACTGGCGATCGAGAGCGTGATAGTCAACAGGTAGTCGATCAATAGCGCGCAACCTGAGACCAGGCCCAGGGAGGGGGACAGCAGCTTGCTGGCGACCAGATACCCGCCGCCGCCGCTGGGGAATAGCTCGACGATCTGCGAGTAGCTGGCCGTTATGACGAAGACGGTCACTGCGGTGGCGATGGCCACGAAGACCGCCAGGTAGGTGTGTTGGCCCAGGGCCAGGAACGCCTCTTCAGGGCCGTAGCAGGACGACGAGAGGCCGTCCACACCCAGGCCGATCCAGGCAAAGAAGGCCACCAAGGAGAGGTTGTGGAAGAGGTGCGGGTCCCGGACGTCTCGGGCCTTGCCGATGGCCAGGTTCCGCAGCCTTCTCAGGAGGTTGGCTATCTGGATCAGGATCATGGCGGGTCGGCCCGGGTCAGCACGTGTCTTGCCGGGCAGGGGGGAACCGCTTGGGGTATTCGCGGGTTGTCTCTGGCCAGAGGGTGTGCCCAGGGACGTTGCGGCCGGCGCCGACCAGGCAGGCCAGGTCGCACCGACACAGGATTGGGTCGAGCCTGTGTCGCAGTTCAGCGAAGACGCCATAGGGGGTCTTGCTGAGAGAGTCTCTCGCAGAGGCGATCCCCATGGCCCGCAACCTGGCGAAGCCTGGGCCGATCTTGTGCAGCGACTCGATGTCGCATTCTGAGCTTCTGTTCTTGGGCATAGTCCTGCCTTAAAGGCTAAAATACTACCATACCCTAATTGAAAAAGCCATAGGGGTCAATTCCAGATCTGCCGGGCGGACCTGCCTGTCCGTCGCCGGGTGTCCAGGCTCAGCGGGGTTGCTCCTGGCGGTGAAGCCTGTGAGGAAGAGAGTCGCTCGCGGGGCGGGCCCGGGGATGCCCTGGAATAAGCCAAAAAAAGATACAATAATACTATTATTTGACCCGGCCGCTCGTGCGGCTGTTCCCTCGGCCCTTCACAGGAGTATCCGACTGCGCTATCTCCGCGATCAACTCCAGGGCCACCCACACGCCGCTGGCGATCACCAGCAACGCGGCCGCTACGACCCCGCCGATGACGAGCAGGTCCATCATGGTCTTGCACCCCGCCGAGGTATGAGCCAGTGCCCCACGGCGTAGGCCGCCAGGGCGATCAGCACGGCCAACACGATGGCCGGAATTCCCATGGCCGCCACCTTCGACTTGGGCACAGGGAAGGTCAAGGTCACGGCCGTACCGGCTCCGGCCAGGATGGACAAGATCCCAGCCGCGGGCCTGGGCCGCTTGACCCACAGCCCCAGGACCAGGGCGGGCAGGATCGCGGGAGCCCAGAGATTGTAGCAGATCAACAGTCCGTCGATGATCGTGGGCACCGCCGCCTCCGACAAGATCGCCGCTGCGGCCGCGGCCACGGCGATCAGGATCGTGGCCACCCGGCCCACAACCAAGGCCTCATTGTCCGAGAGCCTCCTCATCGTGCCGACCACGTCGCGGGCCAGGCAGACCGCCCCGGCATTGAGCAGGGAGTCCAGGCTCGACATCACGATCGCCATCAGCACCACCAGGAGCATGGCGTGCCACGGCGGAGACATTGTGGCCGTGACCAGGGTCACCAGCACCGAATCCCCCTCGGTTCCGGCCGGCACGATGCCGCGGGCAGCAATGCCCAAGGCCACCATGGTCGTGAACCAGATCACGCTGAAGGCTCCCGCCAGCAGGAAGCTGTCTCGCGAGACCTGCGTGGTCCTGGACGCCAGGGCGCGGTTGGCGTACGGTGGGATCAGGGTCTCACCCAACAGGAAGGCGACTATCAACCCGACAACCTGGGCTGGCGAGGCCGCCTCCCACCCTGCCCGAGTCGCGGTCAGTGCCTGCTGGACGAATCCCGCTGCCCCTCCTGGAGTTCGGAAGGCCAGGACCCAGAGGAACAGGGCCGGCAGCAGGATGGCGAATGTGGCAAACTGGAAGTCGTCCGTGATGACACTGGCTCGCAGTCCTCCAAACGTCGTGTACAGACAGGTCAGGGTCACCACGATCGCCACGCCCACCCAGAAGGGCGTACCGAACACGTCCTTCACGATGCTTCCAGCGGCCTTGGCCATCACCGCCGAGAAGCCCGCGCATAGACCCACCGAGATGATCCCTACCAGGAGCTGACAGGGCCGGCCGTAGGCCCGCCCTGTCACGTCGCCCAGGGTGTGGCAATCGCCAAAGGCCCGCAGTCGCGGCGCCACCCAAAGCCCAACCCCGACGTTCTGTGCCGCGTAGGCCAGGCCGATCGCCACGAACAGGAAGCCGCTGATGAACCCCTTTCCCACAAAACCGACGGCGAACACGGGCCCCACGTACGCAGCCGACAGGCTCCCAAACACCAGGGCCAGCGAAAGCCGTCGCCTCGCCAGCGAGAACGCCACGAATTCGGTGGCCACGCGGGCCCGTAGGGCCACCCAGACCAACGTCGCCGTGTAGGTTACGAGGATGACTACGGTCCAGACCGCCTGCACGAGTTCTCCCTTGAGGGGTGATGCTCCGTTTATCGTCTCCGCTGGAAGGTTTCTTCCTCCAGCTCGTTGATGATCGTGTCGAGCTGGGACTCGGTTCGAATCCAGCCGAAGCGGCCGTCGACCAGGAAGGTCTTGTACCAGCCGATGACGTTCCGGGCGAAGTCCGCGTCCTTGCAGTAGATCCCGAAGCTGATCTGGCCGGCGTGCAGCCCCGCCTTGGGCGGATTCTGCGGAAAGGCCAGCAAGACCTCGGCCTCCGTCAGGAGGAACTCGATGTCACGGACCGTGCTGTTGTAGATCCGGAGCTGGCCCGATGCGATGGCCTCCGGATACCGCCGGAACAGGTGCCTGGCCGCATTGGCAAAACCCGGCACGCTCAAGTTCAGGGCCCGATGGATCCGGACGTCGGGATAGGACTCAATGATCTGCTGCAGCGCGCTGAGGTAGTCCTCCATGGGCTGACGCTCGCCTTCGAACAACATGCAGGTCCACAACTCGCTCCGGGGACTCGTGTCGAGCTGGTCCTTGAGCATGGTGCGGGCGACCTTGTAGGTCTCCTTGCGGTTGACCATGACCTTCAGTTGCCGCTCAAAGAGCACCTGCGTCCACGCGGGCATGTCCCCCGGCAGGGCTTGGCCAGGACAGAGGCCGAGGCGGGCCAGCAGCCGGAGGAACTGCTTCTCCGGAGAGCCGTAGAACCGCCGGCCCACCACGCTGCCGACGTTGCCGCGGCAGTCCATGCCGAACTGCTTGTGGTAACCGAAGGAGAGGGCGTGTACCTCGAACCCGGCGGCCCTGAGCTGGAGGTCCAATTGCTGCATCAATGCCGAGGCCTCCTGCTCGGGGGCACGGTCCATGGACAGGTGCACGTTGGGACACAGGACGATCCCCCGCTTGCCAATCATCTCGGCCAGGCGAGTGAACTCCTCCACCACGTCCCGCAGCTCCTGGGGGCCGTCGTGGATCTCCGCGCACACGAAGGCCAGGACCACGTCCTGAAAGTCCCTCCGGCCCTGGGCCGGGGAGATCGTAGCCGGATCGATCCGAGACGACGGCTGCGTCTCTTCAAAGTAGCATGACGAGCACTGATAGCATTCCAGGATCATAGGGGCTCGCCGCTGTCCTCGGATGGACCGGCCGATTGGGCCGCGCCCTTGTGACGCACGGAGGGGTGGGCCCTGCCGTGCTGGGACCGAGAGGCGATCTTGGCGTCCACCCGGGCGATGAACAGCCCCACGTCGGGCCACACGGCCTTGTCGGCAAACGCGGCCTGGTTGAGCAGACGCGCCATGTCCGTGGCACGGCCCAGGTCGTTGCTGTCGGTCACGGCCTTGGCCTCTTGACGGGTGAGGGTCCGGAGAAACCCCGGCACCCGGCCGTCCCGAAGGGCATCGGCGTAGTCTGCCAGCAGATCCTGCGGCTCTCGATGGAATTCACCCCTACGCATGGTTCACCCCCATACTACCCATTATCACACACGTACTCACTCAGTGCCTCACGCAACTTTATCAGGGTTCGATACAACAGCATCTTGGCACCTCCGACCGTGGTCTTCAGCTCGTTGGCTATCGCCCGATGGGACAGTCCCTGGGACCACATCTCCACGGCACGTCGCTCCCTCGCCTTCAAGTGCCCCAAGGCCTGGTGCACGATCTCCTGCAGTTCGGACTGGGACAGCATGTCGAGTATCCCCTGTTGAGGGGCCACCTGCTCGAAGAGGTCCCCATCCGGCAAGGCCACGGTGCGGTTCAGTCTCCGGTACACCTGGCGGAGGTGCTTTCGCATGTAGTACAGGTAGACCGTGTGGACCAGTTCCTTCTCGTTGGTCACTCGGCAGACCCGGTCCGGGCTTTCCCAGATGTCGGCGTAGACCTCTTCCAGGACGTCCTCACACTCGACCTCGTTGCCGAGGTAGCGGTATAGGCACTTTGCAAAGAGCCCAAAGGTCGACCGGACGAACGGCTCCATGGCCCGCCGCCGGCGTCCCACATCCTCAGTGGCCAGGCCCCTGAGGGCGTTTCGCAACTCTCTCTTCATAGGGTAGGCGCCCCGGTTTGGCCCGCCCGGCTCTCCCGGCGGGCCTTGACCCTCTCCGCCGCTTCATCCCGTGGACAAGCGGCGGTTTGCGGCGGAGATTATACCGCAGGGGCCAGCCCCGGATCAATCGCCCTTCCTGTCCATCTTCTCCGCCGCACCTGCAGCGGCGACCTTCTGCTGGAGATCCACCAAGACCCCCGCGGCCTGGCCGTTCTTCGGGTCTTGCTGCGCCTTCTGCAACGGATCGAGGGCCTTCTCAGCCTCACCGATGCCGAGCAGGTGGTACCCCAGCAGAAGCTGCAGATCGGCGTCCGACGGGGACTTCTCGATCTGATCCATCAGACGGTCGATGTGCTCGTAGAGCGTGTCGTCATCCTTGTACAGGCCCCTGGGATAGAACACCCCTTGGGACTGACCGGAGGTCCGGGCCAGGGCCTTGCGTATGGCCTCTGCCGCCTCGCTGTAGTGGCCCGCGGCGAACAACGCCTGGCCGTAGGCAAAGGGCACGATCCGATCGCCCGCGTCGGATTCCATGGCCTGCCCGAACTCCTCCACAGCGGTGGCGTACTGCTCGGACTCAAAGGCCTTGACGCCGTTCTCGAACCACGCGTCCGCAACCGTGGCCTCGCCGGGCGTTTGATTCGGGGCTTCCTGGTCCGTGCCTTTCGATCGAGGGGTCAGTTGATCGGCTGGGATGCCATAGATCGTCTTCTGCGGCTCAGATGTGGCGGCACCAGCATCCGCGGAGTAGTAGTTGTAGGTGTAGTAGTTGGTCGTGTCGGACTGGACCTCACGGGCCACAGGATTGTACCCGTACCACTCGTAGGGGTGGCACCCGTACCAGTAGTATCGCAGTGACAGATCGTCGGTCGGCCACCACCCGTCGAGACTGACGAATACATACTTGCGATGGTAGAACGGCCACACGAAGTTGACGGCCCAGTCGCACCCGTGGCGATACCAGAGGCCACACCGGAAGGCCGGCCAGATCAGTTGGTGGCACGGATAGCCATAGGCATCATAGAACGTGTGGACGTAGCGGTCTCGGCGGCCGGTCACCCACGGCCTGTCGTGATACACCACGTCGGCGGGCCAGGTGGTCCTGCACCGGAACAGGTCGGCCTTGTCCCGATGGTAGTCCCTGTCCACGACGATCTCCTGGCGGGGGCGCCGTGCGCCCAGCCCAATCCGATCGGCCCGGGGTCCCTGCGGCCCGTCCCTATCTGCCTTCAGAGAGGACCTGCCTTTCCCGGCCTGGATGCGGTCTCTGACACGGTCGATCAAGGTCCTGCCCCGATCCTGGACACCCGAGGACCCCTTGACGTCTCGCGGGGTATCGACGCGGCGATCGGTCTGATGCGGGATCTGCCCGGTGCCAGCCCGGTCCGACTGGGTCATCTGCTCACGGATCGCCGACCGGCCGTGTGAACCTTGATCTGCGGCCGTCTCCTTCGACGAGGGTGCATGGACCACGATGGGCCCGCCGATCCTGGACCGCTGGACCTGCGAAGCGGCCCGCTGCGCCATGGTCCCCTCATTCGGCGGTGAGACAGAGGGCCCGGCGGACCTGATCCCCATCCTCTCGAATACGGTCGTACGGCCATTCCGGACCGTTTCGTTCGCAGAGGAACTGCTCGTGGAACTCTGGCGCGGGCCCTGGCCCTGGGCACCGGCCGACGGACTGAACGTGGGCGCCGTTCCATGAGACGAAGGAGCTGTGATCCCCATAGGGGTGCTCGTGGTCGGACCGGACCTCGCCGCAGGGCTGGGGGCCGCAGAGGGTTGTCGCAGGCCCTCCACCCATCGCTGGACCGGTGATGAGGGCACGCTAAACGAATGACTGGGGGCTGAAGCCTGTGGGGCCTGGGCCTGCGGGGATGCAGCCTGTCTGGAGCTGGTCTGGGACTGGGGGGCTTGGGCCTGTGGGGCTTGATAGTGACTGGGAGCTGAAGCCTGCGGGGCCTGGGCCTGCGGGGATGCAGCCTGTCTGGAGCTGGTCTGGGACTGGGAGGCTGGCTGGCTGCTGCGAGGGCCTGATGACTCTTTACCCGCAGCAAAGGCAGCTCCACTGAATACGATCAGGACCAGGCATGCGCCCCCCAGGTGATACCTTCTGGAGTCTCTACACGATGACATGGTCTTTCTCCTTTCTTCTTCCCCCGGTCTTCCAGGGTGGCAACCGGCCGACGGGCCGACTACCTTGTCTACCATTGTAAGGCCGCCAGACTGGTTCTGGTAACACCCAAGGCAGAAAATGGCTTGATTTCCAGGCTACGGGCTGGTTTGGCCCCTGCCAGGCGAGTCTGACGGGCCTTTCCGTGCCCCGGTTCGCACAGGGGGTGTTCTGCGGGCCTTGGATATCCCAGTGGAATTGCCGGCCGCACCGCGGTATGCTCTGCCCAATTGAAGACCGTCGTCCGGTGTGCCTCTGAGGGGGCTTGAGTCTCGCGTGAGACGTCACAGAGGCAACCCTGGGGGTAGACCATGACCGCCAACCTAGCCGAGTTTTCCGATTCCACGATCAAGATGCCGGTCCTCTTCGTAGGGCATGGCAGCCCCATGAATGCCATTGAGGATACCGAGTTCAGCCTGGCGTGGGCCGAGGCGGGGCAGTCCTTACCCAGACCGAAGGCCGTCCTGTGTATCTCCGCCCACTGGGAGACCGTGGGTACGCATGTGACGGCAGCGGAGCGGCCCAAGACGATCTATGATTTCCTCGGGTTTCCCCAGGCCCTATACGAGGTGTCCTATCCAGCGCCCGGATCGCCGGCCTTGGCAGGGCTTGTCCAACGGACCCTGCGGACCACACCGGTGCGATTGGATCCGGGCAGGGGGCTGGATCATGGGGCATGGGCGGTCTTGTGCCGGATGTTCCCGGAGGCGGATGTCCCAGTGGTTCAACTGAGCCTGGACCGCGGGAAAGGACCGGCGTTCCACTACGGACTGGCCCAGGAGTTGAGATCGCTTCGCGACAAGGGCGTCTTGATCCTTGGCAGCGGGAACATCGTCCACAACCTGGGCCGGATGGCCTGGGAGGATATGGCCTTCGACTGGGCAGTCGAATTCGATCAGAAGATGAGGCAGTTGATCGCGGCAGGGGACCACGACGCGATTATCCACTACGAGAACCTGGGCCAGGCCGCACACCTGTCCGTGCCGACCCGTGAGCACTTCCTGCCGCTGCTCTATGTCCTCGCCTTGCAGGACAAAGGGGAGGAACTCGTCTTCTTTGCTGAGAAGGTGACGCTGGGTTCCATGTCCATGCGATCGGTCAGGATGGGTTGATGGGGTGTCCGTATCATGGTATGTTATCTCGCACCGGGAGATCGCCGAATGGAACAGGCCCACGACAATGGGGCAGTCTTAGCCAGAGGGGAGCAGGCCTTGGACGTCGGAGGTCCTCAGGCCGCTACTACACGGGGGTACCATGACTATTAGAGCCTATGTGAAATCGATCATGCTGTGCGCACTGGTTGTCCTGTCTCTGGGTGGATTGCTGCTCCACCTGCGAATCCATCAGGTCTCTCAGAACGGATCGAACCTCGTTGCCGTCATCTCGGGAGTGCTCAGCATTCTGGTCGTACCCTTGCTGTTCTCCTTCAGGAAGACGGTTCACTACGGGTATGTCCTGAACGGGTTTCTGGTCATTGTCGGTACCGTGGTCATGGCCCACTTCTCGATCTCGCATTGGCCTTCGCCAACCACGGCCAGGTCGATCCTCCTGCAGACGACCCTGGCCGATATACTGATCCTGTGGGGCAAGTTCTTCGTCGGGAAGGCCCTGTTTGACCTGGAGTTCTTTGGCTACGATCCGGGCAAGGAGAAGAAGGGAATCACGTATCGCTATCCAAACCTGGGGTGGTGGCTGGTCCACCTTGTACTGATCAGTGTTGTGTACTCTCTGGGCAACCGATTCTGGAGGTAGACATGACCCAGTTCAAGACGTTCACACTCAACTGGTGGGTCCTTCACCTTGTGGCAGTGGCCTTCTTCTTCTACCTGGGCCACCTGGTGCGATTCTGATCTGAAGGCGACACCGTCTTGTGCAGCGGCAAACCCATGACGGCAGGATCGGCCCTGCCCATGGGATTGCAGAGACGAGGAGGGATTGTGGCCAGGGCCACTGGAATCGGATGCCCCATCTTGGTATCATGGGACATGTCACGGGCAGGAGCACCGTATGTGAGGTAAACAGGAAGACCGGGTACAGTTGCGAAAAGGGTTTGAGGAAAATGAGGTGTGGGATGGGAAGGTCGGCGGAGGAGATCCAGTCAATGGGCGTATCCGCAAAGCGGTCTATCTACTTCGACCCAGGCTTCAGAGGGTGTGTTGTCTGGGCCTTGATGGCCTTGGCGGCGATGATCCATGGGTCCGCTGCAGCGGCGTCTTCGAGCCTTGCAGGTCCAGGCGTTCGTACAGCAGTCGTGAACCGACTCTCAGAACAGAGTCGATTGGCAAAGGAGTACGCCGAGTCCTGGGCCTCAATCCACGGGGTGACTACGCGTTTCGAGGTTGACGGGGTGGCGTTCGAGTTGATGCGCATAGAGGACGGCAGGCCCATCTATTACCGCACACTGAATGAGAACGCGGCTATCTCCACTGCCGCGGACCTGGTCCGGAACAAGGCCCCTTATAACCTGAATGGCGAAGGTCTGACGATCGGCCTGTGGGACGCTGGGATGCCCCGAAAGACCCACCAGGAGTTCCAGAACCTCCCCAGCCGGATCACCTGGCAAGACGACGGCAGCTCCGTCGCGGAGGACGCACACAGTACCCACGTTGCCGGGACCCTGGGGGCCTGGGGTAAGGACGCAAAGGCCATGGGTATGGCCCCCTCGGTCGAGATCGGCGTCCACGATTGGAACGCGGATGCCAGCGAGATGGCCGCCTGGGGTGCCTCCTACCCGGGGGAACCCAACAAGATCTACCTCTCGAATCACTCTTACGGTCCGGCTCTCGGGTGGGTCAGAGGACAACTCTCGTCCGGGAAGCTGGTGTGGGTGTGGCTTCCCCTCTGGAACGGCAACAGCTCAGGCTGGTGGGGCATGGTCGAGCCCTGTTTCGGCCAGTACGGCGCTGATGCCGCGGACTACGACGAGGTTGCCTTCCTTGCACCGTACTACCTGATCTTCGTGGCCGCAGGCAATGAGCGAGCCGACAACCCAACCGAAGGCGAGACCGTGTACTACTCTACGGACGGCGTCTACGCCAGATCGATCCGATATGCCGCCGACACCTGCCCGCTCGGCGATGGCAAGGCCAAGGCGGGGTATGACACGATTCACCCTGCAGGTGTAGCCAAGAACGTGGTCACGGTGGGGGCAGTCACGGATGCCGTGCGAAATGGGGTGCGCGACCTGAATGGCGTGGACGTCACTGCATCCAGCTCTTGGGGGCCGGCCGACGACGGTCGAGTCAAGCCGGATGTGGTCGCCGATGGGCAGGAGGTCTATTCGACGACTTCGGGAGGGGACGACCAGTACGCCGTGATGAGCGGCACCAGCATGGCCTGCGCCAATGCCTCGGGTTCGGCCGTACTCCTCGTGCAGTACTATGGCCGCCTGTTTCCGGGCAAGGCCATGCGGGCCAGTACCCTCAAGGGATTGATCCTCCACACGGCGGACGACCTGGGCGATCCGGGCCCGGACTACCGCTCCGGCTGGGGCCTGCTCAACGTGGAGGCGGCGGCCGCCTTGATCAGGGAGCATGCCCAGCAGGGCAAGCGGATCGTGGAGGCCGCTTTGACCTCGCTTCAGGGCGTGGACGCGTACCAGGTCTCCTGCGACGGGGCACGCCCCCTCCGGGTCACCCTCTGCTGGACCGATCCGGCCGGAACCAAGCGAGGCGCCCACGCACATGACGACCGCAAGCCCTGCTTGGTGAACGACCTGGATCTGCGGATCATCAGACCTGACGGGACGACGGTGTTCCCCTATGTCCTCGACGTGACACATCCCGAGAAGCCTGCGACCCAGGGCGATAATCGAGTCGACAACGTTGAACAAGTCTATATCCCAGCCCCGTCGCCCGGGGCCTATACCCTTCAGATCACGCACAAGGCCGATCTGGCAGGGGGACAGCAGTGGTACTCCCTGGTATCGAGTCTGCCTGTGGAGCGATCCAGTGCGGAGGCGGCACGCTACGTGGAGTGGACCCGGCAGTTCGGCGGCACGGGCGATGACTCCGGAAATGGCATTGCGGTGGACCACTCGGGCAATGCCTACGTCACGGGGTCCACCAGGGGCGCGCTGGCGGGGTCCAAGGTGCTATCGCACGATGTCTTCTTGTGCATGTTCAACCCGGACGGCGGCCTGGAGTGGACCCGGCAGATGGGCGGCACGGCTAGTGACATCGGCTATGGGGTGGCCGTTGACGAACTGGACAATGTCTACGTCACGGGCGACACCGGCGGCGGACTGCCTGGGCTCAAGGCATGGTCGTCGGGTACCTTCGTGGCGGGATTCGATACGGCTGGCACTCAGCGCTGGATCCAGCAGATGGGCACGGTGAGCGACTACGTCCGCGGTGTCTCGGCGGATGGCCTGGGCAATCTCTATGTCACCATCCCAAGCGGCTTCTCCATTGCCAGATTCGACAGTGCCGGCACCCTCCTATGGACCCGAGCGGTGGACGCGGAGGACAACTGTTACGGCTGCGGGATGGTCTTGGGCGTCTCGGCGGATGGCCTGGGCAATGCCTACGTCACGGGACGCACCAGCGGCTCACTGGGGGGGCTCAACGCGGGCGGCGAGGATGCCTTCGTCGCGAAGTTTGATGCTGCGGGCACCCGTCAGTGGATCAAGCAGATGGGCACCTGGGGTGACGATTATGCCCGGGGCATTGCAGCCGATGGCCTGGGCAATGTCTTCATCACAGGTGAGACGAACGGCTCCCTGGGAGGGCCCAATGCAGGGGGGAAAGACCTCTTCGTCGCCAAGTACACGGCAGCGGGCTCACTGGCGTGGGTCAGACAGATGGGCGCGGACGGCGCCGACGGAGGTCTGGGCATCACGGCCGATGGCCAGGGCAATGCCTATGTCACTGGATGCATCTCGGGATCCCTCGGCAGTCCGAACATGGGAGGAGGGGGAGGGGACGTCTTCGCCGGCAAGTTTGATTCGGACGGCAACCTGCTGTGGATCATGCAGTGGGGCTCGGACAAGTGGGACTGTGGCAACGCGATCTCGCTGGACCATTCCGGGGGCGTCTACGTCACGGGGTGGACCCAGGGCTCCATGGGCAGACCCTCCGCGGGGGCAAAGGATGTCTTCGTCACCAAGATACGGGAGGACTGACAACCAAGATCCACTTGGCTTCAGGATACCGGCACGGTAGCATTGCGGCGTTTGCCGCGCGTCGTGCGTAAGGCAAGGAACCGTGGATAGGGTTGGAGTCCGGGCTTTCAGAGATCGTTGGCCTGGTCATGAAAGGATCTCACCATGAACAAGGTCTTGGTCTTTGCAGTTTTTGTCCTGTCATGCTCGTCGGCCCTGCGTGCCGCAGACACGCTGGACATGGTTGTGATCGATGCGGGCTTCCCCGGCTCCCAGGACCGTGACGCGATCCGCATCGAGGAGGCGGCCAGGGCCGCCAACGTCAAGCAGTTTGACTATCTGGTCGTGACCCACTACGACCTGGACCACGTGGGTAACGTGCCGGCCACGGTGGCTCGGATCCCGGCTGTCACGTTTGTCGACCACGGACCGGCCGCAGTCCATGACCCAGGCACCACCGCTACGGTCAAGGCCTATGACGAAGTCGTCGCCAAGGCCAAGCACCTGGTCGTCAAGGCGGGTGACAAGATCCCGTTCAAGGGCGTGGACGTCCTGGTCGTGACCTCTGCCGGGCAGGCGATCAAGACGCCGGTTGCGGGTGGGGGGGGCCGAATCCGTTCTGTGAAGGAACGGCCCCCAAGACCTAGTCGGGGACGAATGAGGACCAGTCGGAGAACGCCCAGTCCGTGGGCCTGCTGTTCACCTTCGGCCAGTTCCGCATGGTGGACCTGGCAGACCTGACCTGGAACAAGGAGCTGGCCTTGATGTGCCCGAACAACCCCATCGGGACCGTGGATCTCTTCATGGTCAGCCATCATGGCCATGACATCTCGAACTCGCCAGCCCTGGTGCATGCCCTTCGGCCCAGGGTGGCCATCATGAACAACGGTGCCCGTAAGATCGGCGCCCCTGCAGCTCTGAAGGTCATCCGGTCCTCCCCGGGGTTGCAGGCCCTCTATCAGTTGCACTGGTCTGTAGCCGCCGGCAGGGAAGACAACACCCCTGACGAGTTCATCGCCAACCTGCAGGACTCACCGGACGGCAAGTGGATCAAGGTCTCAGCCAGGCAGGACGGCAGCTTCACGGTCACCAATGGCCGCACCGGGGCCACGAGGACCTTCAGGCACCAGGCCCCTTGAGCGAACAGGCGGCTCAACCGGCGCAACCGCGACCTTCAGGTCCGGCCAGCCAACCGCTTACCGCTTGGCACTTGGCACTTACGGCTTGGCCCCCACCACCAGGACCGAGAACTGATTCTCGCCGTTGGCCGTGACATTGCAGGGCAGATAGACCCGATGGCCCTTCGGATCGCTCGTGATCGTGCGTGCGCCGTTGATCGTCTTGAGGGTCTGGACCACCTTGAACGTGCCGGCAGGTCCTTCCCTCACTGCGGTCAGGGTGCCGTCACGACCATTGGCACTCATGGCCAGCCCCAGTTGAGGATCAAAGGCGACTCCGTCTACGCCGGATCCCACGGGCAGGGTGGCCAGCACCTTGCCCTGGTCGGTGTCCAGAACGATCATCATCTGATTCGAGCACCCTGAGTAGAGCCGACGATGCTCCCGATCGATCGCCAGGCCCGTGGGCCCTTCTCCCGGTGCCAGCGGCCAGCGGGCCAGGACCTTGCCCTGCTTGGTGTCGATCGCCACGACCTCACTCTTGTCCTCCACGTTGACGTACACGTGGCCCGCGCCGTCCGCCACTCCGGTCTCCAGCTTGCCGCCTACCAGCAGCGTCACGGGCTCCTTGTCCAGGGCCGCTGGATCCACGATGGTGACATCGCCGCTCCTGCCGTTGAAGGCGAGGACCTTCTTGGTGGCAGGGTCGTAGGTGATCGAGTCCGGATTCTGGCCGGCCTTGATCTTGCGTAGCGTCTTCAAGGTCTTGAGGTCAAAGACGCTGAGCATGCCTTCCCCACCGTTGGACGTGAAGCCTACATTGCAGTCGGGTACGATGGCGATACCGTGCACCCTGGGAGTGTCTGGGATCTCGCCAATGGGCGTGCCCTGATCCACGTCGAGCACCATGACCCGGGTGCCGTGCGACACATACAGCCGTCGTGCTGTTGGGTCGACGGTGAGATAGTCCCAACCGCCTGCGCCGCCCACGGTCAGGGTCTTGAGGACCTGCAATGGGCCTGCATCTGCGGGTGCGTTTGCCTCGGCTGCTGCGCACGCGAACCGCGCGCCCGGCAATGCCACCAGGATTCCAGCCACGACAGCCACAACCAGTACCATGCGACGTTTCATAAAGACCTCCCATTCAGCCTGAGATTGTGCCTCGGCCCACCTGCGGCCACGTGGCCGTTTGGGTCAAGGAGTGCCAGTATAGAACAGTTTTTGCTGGATGCAAGCATGTCCGACCGTCTACGCGAACCGCCGCTTCTCCTTCTCGTGCAGCAGGGTCCATGCCTCTCTCTTGAAGAACCAGCCCAGGCCGATGGCGCGGACCAGCCAGTCCAGGGCCGTGGCCAGCCACACGCCCGCCAGTCCCAGGTGCATCGCATAGGCCAGCACATAGACGCCCCCCAGTCTGAAGATCAGGAGGCTGACGAGCCCTACATACAGGGGCGAGATGGTGTCGCCGGCACCCCGAAGCGCGCCCATGAAGATAAACGTGATGCCTACGAACGGCAGCTCCAGGGCCGCAAGCCGGACTGCCATGCCGGCCAGGTGGATCACGTGGTCGGTAGCGCCGAACAGGGCGGCGATGCGTGGGCCGAAGGCGACAAACACGGCCGCCAGCACCGCAGTCAGGATCGTGGCTGCGATCGTGATCCGTTTGACGGCGATCTTCGCGATGTGCTGGAGGCCTGCCCCAACGGCCTGGCCGGTGACGGTCGTGGTTGCAGTGGCCAGGCCCCAGGCGGGCATGAGGGCCACGTTTTCTATCTGGATCGCCACCTGGTGGGCCGCCAGTACGGTCGTGCCCAGGTGGGCCACCATACGCATAAAAAACACGTAGCATAGGGAATTCAGACCCCGTTCGGCCAGGGCCGGCAGGGCCAGGTACCAGATCCGGGCCAGGACGCTCCGCCTCAAGGTGAAGAAATGGCCCATGCGAAGCCCCAGACGTGTGGGCCGGGTCAGGAGGACCAGGGTCATGAGCACGCCCAGGGTCCGGGCGATCGTGGTTCCCCAGGCCACGCCGTAGTAGCCGAGTTTGGGCAGACCGATGCCAAAGGCCAGCATCACGCTGGCCGCGATATTGATGACGTTCATCAGGCCCGTGACCAGCATCGGCCTGAAGGTGTCCCCCATGCCCCGCAGGATGCCGTTGCCGACCATCATGGGCAGGCCCGTCAGGCCGGACAAGGCCAGGATCTGGAGAAACCGTGACCCGGATTGGACGACCTCCGGGGCTGCCCCACACAGATGCAGGATCGGTTCAGCCAGGAACATCCCAACCCCCACCAGGGTCGCGGCCATGACAAAGGCGATCGTCATGGCACAGCCGCCGTGCGCGCGGGCGGTTTCATGGTCGTGCTCGCCCCAACTGCGGGCCACAATGGACGTGGCCGCCATGGACAGGGCGATAAACGGGGCGATCATCAGGAAGACCACCATCCCCGCCAGGGCTGCGCCGGCCAGGTACTCCTCCTTGTGCAGCCAGCCCACGATCAGGGTGTCGGTGACGAAGACCAGCGAATAGAGACAGTTCTCGACGATCGACGGCAGCGACAGGGTCGCCAAGGTCTTGTTCAGGTCTTCCAGTCTTAGGTTCAGCCGCTGCTGCATTTAAGGTCCTGAGCCCCCGACGCGTGGGCTATTGGGCGTCCCATTCTACCGAGGTCAGGACCTTTCTGCACGTGCAGTACTCAGAACTCGTTCGTCTTCCTTCTGCCAGGCCGGGTCCACGATACACAGGAACCTCAGGTCTTCAGAGCCGGTGTTCTCGATGAACTGGGTGGCACCGGGCCGTATGGTGACCGTGCAGTCAGGTCCCACGTCATAGATCGCTCGGTCCATGTGCATCCGGCCTTGACCGGACAGAATGTAGTAGACCTCGCTGGATTGCAGGCTATGCGGCGTGGTTTTCTGTCCCACCGGTACTGTGGCGTGGGCAAGGCTGTACCGCAGGGCCAGCGGCTCCTTGTCTGGATGGAGCAGCTCCCGCAGCAGGGAGTTGTCCCCAGCGATAAACTCGGCACAGTCCTTGAGCCTGCGGATCTCCATCGTCACTTTCAACCAACAACGAACAACTATCAACTGCTGCTGTCGGGAGGGATTATACGGCTTGGCAGGACACTGGTCAAACACCGCGGGTTGACATGTTGACTGTTGATCTGTTGGGGCAGGGTCACTATGCTCTAGGGCTGGTACGTGAAAGCCGTGTCCGCGTGGGCTGGCAAGTGACCCCATGGACCTGACTGGCCCACCGCGGCGACGGAGGGTCTTCGGCATAGATTAGGACTGTCGTATGGATGGAGCCATCTACCTTCAACTTGAATTCTGGGCACCTACCTCCTCCCGCTGATCATGGCCGGGATGGGGATCAATCTCATGAGTCACGTACTGCATGAGAACCGAATGACATGGTAACGCTCGCTGACGTACCTTTTGAGTTGTCCGCCGAGGCCTTGATGCGAGAGGTTCGCGTCGAGGCGGGCACCGACGACGCAAGGGAGTTGGGGGCCCTCCTCGACACGGCCAGAAGGGTCGCAAGGCCCAAGGCCGTGTATCGAGAGTGCTTCATCAACGCCAAAGGGGACCAGACCGTCACCTTGGAGGGCACCACGTTCACCAGTCGGGTGCTCAGAAGCACTCTGGACAAGGCCGAACGGGTCTTTCCTTTCGTTGCCACGTGCGGCCGCGAGATGGATGGGGTGGCTCTGCCAGAGGGCGATCTCCTGAAGGGATTCTGGTGGGATGCGATCAAGGCCACGATGCTGGGATTCGCCTTCGAGCATCTGGGGCAGCACCTCACTCACCGGTTTGCGTTGGGCAAGACCTCAACGATGAGTCCGGGAGAGGGGGATCTGTTGATGTGGCCTATCGAACAGCAGAGGGAACTGTTCACGCTCCTGGGGGACGTGAAAGGGCAGATCGGGGTGGAGCTGACGGACTCTCTCCTGATGATCCCCAACAAGACGCGGTCCGGCATCCTGTTCCCCACCGAGGTGGACTTCCATAGTTGTCAACTGTGCCCACGGGAGGACTGTCCAGGCAGGCGTACGTCCTTTGACCGCAGATTGTGGGAGTCTGTGCAACTCGGATCCTAGCCATCCGCAGGACTGCACTTGAAGACAGCCGTCATCTTTCTTATGACGTCCGTACGACTCAGAATCCCCACCAAGCGGCCTTGGCTGAGAATCGGCACTCGGCGGAAGGGGCGGGTGATCAGGCATGCGCACACGTCCCAGAGACGGGCGCTCTGGTCGAATGCCACGACCTTGTCGGTCATATGGTTCTGTGCCGTTGAGCCAACAGCATGAGTATCCCGGATGCTGCGGAGAATGTCTTTTTCTGTGATCATGCCCTGGAGGTGCATATCCTGATCCACTACCGGCAGACCCGTGACGTGATTTGTCGATAGAATATCCATGACTTCGTACAGGGAGGTATCCCGCCGCACGGTCAGGAGACCATGGGTCATGGCATCTCTGGCCAGGAGTTCGTCTCGATATCGCCCCGGAGCATGCGACTGCGTAGCAGGCCGAAATCTCTCTTTGTAGATCCGAATCAGATCCGACCGACTGATCACGCCTGCAAGCTTTCCCTCGTGCAGGATGGGTACACGCCGATAGACACTCTTGACCAGGCATTCAAAGATGTCGGAGAAGCGGTCTTCGATATCAAAGGTGACTACATTCCGGGTCGCGTAGTCTCCCACGCAGCCAGGCAGGTACTCCTTTTCGTACAGCAACTTGAGGATGTCCTTCTCGGAGAGCACCCCTTCCAGTCGGCCTTCGTGGGTCACAGGCAATCCGCTGATCTGCTTTTCCAAGAGAAGCTTCACGGCCTTGCATACGGGCTCGTCCTTCCCAATGCTCACGACGCCATACCGCATGACATCCTTGGCCTTCAGGGTGCTGGTGTCAACATCTCCAGCAGCCAGACACACTCCAGCTTGCTCTGAACCAGGCGGACGGTCCATGGTGTCATCCCCTTTCTGTGTTCATCTCTCGCCCTCGGACAGACCATCGCCGGACTCCTCTGCTCCGTGCGATGGTTGTGGGCAGCCGCTCAATAACCAATACCCGACGATTGTTTTTATCGCCTCTAGGACATCCCTGTAGTCGGGGGACTTTCGAATGTAATCCGCCGCCCCGAGCCTGAGACTCATGTCTTTGTCCAGAGGGCGGTCTGACGCGGTGACGATCACGACCGGGATCCGCGACAGGGCCTCCTCTGCTCTCATCGCCTTGAGCACGTCGAAGCCATTCATTCTGGGGATATCGAGGTCCAAGAGGACCAGACACGGCGGCTGTGCACTCTCGTCCCGTAGGTACATGAGAGCCTCCTCCCCATTGGTTACGTGGATCAGTGGAGGGGCCAGGTTCAGCTCAGTAAAGGCTCTCTTGACCACCCTGGCATCCACCCTATCATCTTCAATGAGAAGTACAGGCCTCAACGTGAAGTTCTCCACGACTCTCCCCGCGTTCCCTTCAATGTCTGTCTCCCCGACGAGACACCCTCCCGAAAGACCTGAGTAGCCTATCGGCTGGATGGGGCAGTCTCCTTCAGCGATTGGTTCGTTGGAGCCGAAGAATACGTGGAAGTACGTACATGACGTCATTCCGGCTATGCAATGGTCATTGAAACAGGTCGTCCCCTTCCCCGCGAAGAAAGTCCCCTGCGCGGGCGATAGGGAGAAGGTGCGTCCTTGGTCTCCATGAGTCCTTGAACCATGCACTTGAGATTCCAGGAGGAAGTGCTATCCTTGCAGTATCGTCTGATGGCACCTATGGCTATTTGTACTGGAAGGGACCCTCTATGGCAGACACAAACGAGTCTCTGGAGAACCAAGGCAAGCGGCAGGGACGGCGGGCCTTCATCAAGCAAACGGCGGCTGCGGCCACGGCCTTTGTCATCGTGCCTCGCCACGTGCTGGGCGGCCCGGGCCACGCGGCCCCCAGCGAGAAGCTGAATATCGCCAGCATAGGAGCCGGCGGCCAGGCCGCGGCAGATGTACGCAGTTGTTCTACGGAGAACATCGTCGCCCTCTGCGACGTGGACTGGAAGAATGCGGCCGAGCTTTTTCAGGCGTATCCCAAGGCCACTCGCTACAAGGACTTCCGCGTCATGCTGGAGAAAGAGGACAAGAATATCGACGCGGTGATTGTGGGGACCCCGGACCACACCCATGCGGTTGCGGCCATGGCCGCCATCAAGATGGGCAAACACGTCTACTGCGAGAAGCCGCTCTGCAAGACCATCCGCGAGACGCGGACGCTGATGGAGGAGGCCCGCAAGGCCAAGGTGGCCACCCAGATGGGCAATCAGGGCCACTCCAGTGAGGGCATGAAGTTGATGTGTGAATGGATCTGGGACGGCGCCATCGGTGCGGTGCGTGAAGTGGACGTCTGGACAACCCATGCGGTCTGGCCTCAAGGGATGACCAGCCGACCGGCCGATACCCCTCGCGTGCCCGACAGCCTGGACTGGGATCTCTGGCTGGGGCCGGCCCCCGAACGGCCGTATAGCCCGGCCTATGCCCCGGGCCTGTGGCGAGGCTGGTGGGACTTCGGGACCGGCGCTGTCGGAGACATGGCCTGCCACAACATGGACCCGGTGATGGCGGCCTTGAAACTGGGACATCCTACCAGTGTGGAGGCCTCCTGCTCCATCTTTGTTCCCAGCTTCACCTGGGATAAGCCATTCAACAAGGAGAGCTATCCACAGGCCTCCATCATCCGCTATCAATTCCCGGCCCGTGGTGATCTGCCCCCGGTCAAGATGACTTGGTATGACGGCGGTCTGGCGCCGGAGCGCCCCGCGGAGCTGGAGGAAGGACTCCGCATGGGCAACAACATGGGGGGCGTGGTCTTCAAAGGCGACAAGGGCAAGCTGATGTGCAACAGCCACAGCGGCGAGCCCCGTCTGATTCCGCAGACCTTCATGCACCAGTACAAACGCCCGCCCCAGACCCTGCCCCGTGTGGACGAGCACCATCAGGAATGGATTCGCGCCTGCAAGCAGGGGACGCCCACCGGCTCCAACTTCGAGTACGCCGGCGTGCTGACGCAGGTGGGCTTGTTGGGAAACATTGCACTCCGCTTCTTGGGCAAGAAACTGCTCTGGGATCCGGAGAACATGAAGATCACCAATGTGCCGGAGGCCAACGACGCCCTGCACTACGAATACCGCAAGGGGTGGAGTCTCTAGCGCCGTCAGTCCCGTGCGAGCCATGGCACACGGTCCCGCATAGAAAGGTCGGGGCCTGTGCAGGTGGCACAGGCCCCGACCGGGAGAGTACGTCTTGGGCAGCCAACGCCGTTACGGGTTCTTGATGACGCGGATTTCGTCCAGGTACAACTTGCCCGCGCCGCCGGCCTTGGGGGCATTCCGATCCCCGACGCCCAGCATCACCTTCTTGACGCTGGTCAGGTTCACGCCCGCTGACGTGAATTGACTCAACGGAATGCTCCACTCCTGCCAGGTGCCCGTGGCGATCACCGCAGGATCAGTGTGGCTGACCACGCCCACGTTTCCGGTGCTGTCCTGCACGGCCACGTAGAAGGCCTCCGGCTGATTGCCCGAGATCTGGGTGACCCCGATATCTGCCGTCTGCCACGGCCCGCTCACCGCCCCGGTGGTCGCGACGTTCGAGAACTTCGCTGCACACACCACGTTGGCCGCGTGGCTGGTCACTGCCAGACCGATGAATACGTTATTGGCCATCGAGATCGTCGCACTGGACGCCGCTGCGTCGGTCCCCACGCTCGTCCACGTCACGCCATCCGCCGAACACTGCGAAGTGAAGGTACTGCCCGTGCGTGTGATCCGGACCCAATACGGCGATGACAGACCCGTCTGGACGGTGCTCGTGCTGTCTCCCGCCGCCTCCAGGCGGCGGATGAACTCCACCCCGGCTCCCGGGGTGACGTCGGTCAAACCATGCACGGACTCGGGCGCCAATGCCTCACGGATCATCACCCCCGCCTTGGCGTTGGTGTGGGTATTGGTCAGGCTCTCGACCTTGGCCGTGATGGAGCCGTTGCCGCTCAGCGACTTGTAGACAAATCGGAGCTCATCCACAGCGCCCCAGATGTCCGTGCCTGTACCGTTCATCAGGATGGCGCCCGGCGAGGTCTCCACAAAGGAGGCCGCGTCACCCCGCAGGTACAGCCTCAGGGTGTTCACCCCGCCCGCCGTCCAGGTCTGAGCCGCGGACCAGTCCCGCACCGCTTCGGAATAGAAGGGGCTCTTGGTGTTGTCAAACCCAAACGGCATGGATTGCCGGCCCGAGTGGACGATCGTCCGCTCGGCAAACGGGGCACTGACGTTGCCCACCGTCGAGCCGGTCCCATTGCCGTTGGACGCCGGAAGGGTGCAGTCCGTGGAGGCGGAGTAGCCGAGCCCGTCCATCCAGGCGAAGAAGATCCGGTTGCACACGTCGTCGTACGTCTCGAAGTCGTCCACGATCAGGTAGTCGGCTACGCTGAAGGACCAGACCCTGCCCTTGGTGACCGTGCCCGTGGCCGAGACCTCGTCCACTCGCCAGTAACAGGTCTTCGCCCACTGGAGCTTGTCAGGGGGACTGTAGGTGGTCACCGTCAGCCTGCCTCGCAGGAATCCCCCCGTTTTGGGGTCCGTACCAAAGTACACGTCGTGCTTCGCGGCCCCGTCCCCGGCCGACCATTTCAACTGCAGGGTATTCCTGATGTCTACGGCCTCTCCGTTGAACGGCTTGGGATTCCAGGCCAGCAGCAGGTTGGCACGCATGGCTTGAACGAGCTCCTCCTGTGAGAGCACCCGATTGTATGCCTTGACCTCGTCGATGATCCCCTTGAAGTACCGCGAGTCGAGGGGATTGCCCCCGATCTCGATCCGTGGATTGGCGCCCACGCGGTTGTCCACGTGAACGCTTGAGGTGTCCAGCCCTCCGTCGACGAAGATGTCGCACTCGCGGGTGCTCTCCGTCCGGGTGACAGCCACGTGGATCCAGTCACCTGTGACGACGTCCTGTCTTGAGGTCGTATTGGACATGCCGCCCCCTCCCCCGGTCTCGAAGGCCAGCTTCTTCCCCAGCACCGCCACGGTGAAGTGGTCCCCGCCGCCGGCTTGGTCCGACCAGAGGAGGCCGCTGCCCTCGCGTGCCGTAGTGCCGTCGGGACCCGCGACACCGGCCTTGATCCAGGCCATCAGGGTCAGGTCATTGACGATCACCTGGGGGACCTCGACCATGTCGTTGATGCCGTCAAACGCCACGGCGCCCAGGTTGTAGCCGGTCACCCGATTAGGGTCCCCACGGAGGATGCCGTGGTTGCCGTGGCCGGACCAATCCAGGGCGATCCCCACCTCGTCCCGGTCGAAGTTCCACCAGCCCACGAGGTTGGGGTCGGTCACCTGGATGTTGGGTGTGGTCTTGAAGTGCCAGACCTCGCCTGTCGCGGTGCTCGCTCCGTCGAACTCGTCCACGCGCCAGTAGTACGTGGTGTCATACGCCAGGGGGCTGGGGGTATAGGTGGTTGCCGTCTGGGCCTTGGAGACCCGCGGCAGATTCGCAGAATCCGTGCCGAGGTACACGTCACGGGAGACGGCCCCCGAGCCGGCCACCCAGCTCAATGTCACGTTGGGGTCCACCAGGATCGCCCCACTGGCCGGGGCCGGAGTCGAGGCGCGTTTCGCCGAGATCGTGAAGCTCCAGACCGTGCCGGTGTACACGGTGGTCCCGTCGGCCTCGACCTCATCGACCCGCCAGTAGTAGGTCTTGCCCAGTTCCCATGGATAGGCTTCGAAGGTGGTCGCCGTCGTGGTGCCCTTGTCGGTCCCTGCAGCGCCGTTCTTCACGTCGTCGAGGCTCTCGCCGACATAGAGGTGGTGTTGGGCGGCCGTGGTGCCGGCGGTCCACTTGAGGATCACGTTTGTGGCGCCAAGGATAGCCTCATTGGCGGGATCGGGGTTGGTGGCGTACCTCTCCCATGCCGGCCCGATCCAGAACACGTTCTTGACGTCGTCGGCACTGAGGGCATTGCTCCAGACCGCTACCTCATCGAGCTTTCCAATGTACCGCCTCCACTGGTTGCGGTTGCGAGGGCCTCCGATCCGAACGGCCAAGATGGAATCACTGAGACTGCTCGCCGTCGTAGCAGCGACCTTGCCGTCCACGTAGATGGCGATCCTGTTGGCGCTGGTGCTGTAGGTCACGGCAACGTGGTGCCACTGCTCGTCGTTGAGGGCGGCACCCTTGGTCCCGAACCAGACACTCCCGCCCTGTGCATTGACGTACAGATCCGCCGCCCCGTCACACTCGATGCTGTGATCCATCACCCCGCCCAGGAGCACGAAGATCGGGCCCCAGGCCTGGAAGGCATTGGGCATGTTCATCCAGAACGAATAGCTTGCCTCCCGGGTATCCAATTCGGCTCCCTCCAGGGGGGCATCCACAAATGTGGTCAGGTCGGTGGCAGACAGGAACTCCAGGGCATTGCCTTTGTAGCCCTCGGTCGTCCATCTCACGACCTCCTCATTCCAGGGGGCGATCGTGGCATCCTCATAGGGTGCTATGTAATCCCACACGTCCGTGCCGGAGCCCTGCTCCATCTTCCACCAGCCTATCAGATCGGCTGAGGCCGGAACCGCCGCCAGGCCTATCGCCCACGCCACAACGACGTACGTCAGTCTTCTACACATGGCGATCCTCCTTCGGATACAGTACATAAAATGGCGTCACGACCACGACGCGAGGCACCCCTTAATCATACCAACAGGGGGGCCTGGCAGGCAATTCCTTTTATCGGACCTGCGGTTCGGCTACCCATCACTCGGAGGCTGCGCAGGCCAGGCCGCCTTCCAGGGCATGAGCTGAGGCGGTGACGGTGATCGATCCTGGTTGGTCGGATACCCTGACCAGGGCCGTGGCGATGCCTGCCTCGGCGCTGACTGGTGATGGGCTCGCCAGGGTAGCGGGGCCGGTGACCCCGAAGGTGACCTCATCAGAGGCATCGGGGACCACTGTGCCCAGGGCGTCCACCACCGAGGCATAGACAAAGATCGTCTCTGAACCATTTGCGGGTACCTCGGTCACGTCACATCGAACAGACAGGGATCGAGCAGGGCCGGGCGTGCGCACGATGTGAGTCGCGGCCAATTGACCCTTTACATAGCCTTCGGCCCTCAGCTCGCCTGGCTCGAAGGTCAGTCCTGCGAAGGTGAACGGTGGATGCAGCAGGTTGGCGGTTGGGTAGGCCGTGTCCGGCGTGTGGGTGGCCTGCAGGACATCGTTGATGTACAACTTCACTACCTCGCAGTTGCTGAAGACCCTCACGGTGGTCGGTGACGAGGCGGTCCAGGTGTTGGCCACAAAGACCATCGGGCCGGAGTCGATGCCGCGGAGGATGACATTGGGATCGCGCTGGCTCTGGAAGAAGTAGTACGAGAACTTCGGCAGGCGAAAGGTGTCCAGGACACCGGACGGGTAGCAGGCCAGATCGATGCCGCACCATAGTCCGTCGCCTGAGAGAAACGACAGGCCACGATTCAGGTGAAGTCCCTCCTGATGGTTCCAGGCCTGCTGAAGCATGGCAGCCTCGCCACCCTTGTACCTGCCGGGTATGCCCGGGGCCCGGTGTGCGTCGCTGGTGCTGGGGTTGCCCCCATATTCCCAGTGGCCATACTCGCTGATGATCAGCGGCGCCGGACCCGAGTAGGTCCTGGCGCCTGCCGTCGGCGTGGCGATGAACACGTCATAGATGGAAGGAAACTGCCAGCCCGCCACGTAGCACTGATCGCCGGGATACTCGGCGTGCCCGATAGCCACTGCCGTCTTCGCATAGGCGGAATCAAAGGCGGTCTCATTCAACGAGAGTTCCCAGACAGTGACACACGGATGGTTTCTGTCTCGTCGTATGAGGTCTCTCATGTCCTGATAGGAATGCCTCTTGAAGGTGTCGCCGCCGACGTATTGGAAGCCGGGTATGGGGGCCATCACCATCAGGCCGAGCTCATCGCAGGCGTCGAGAAAGGCCGGGTCCTGGGGATACTGAGACGTACGGACATACTGGAATCCGGCCTCCTTCAGTTTCATGGCGTCGCGACGTTGACCGGTATTTCCCATGGCGTACCCGAGATAGGGGTAGTCCTGCATCCGGTTGGCACCCATGAAGACCAGACGCTGGCCGTTGATCTTGAAGCCCCCAGCCTTGGTGAAACTGATGCGTCTGATGCCTATTCGGGTCTGGACGGCGTCAACGGGGGTATTGCCATCATAGACCTCTGTACGGACGGTGTAGAGGTACGGATGGTTGGGGTGCCAGAGACAGGGGTCCGCTACGTTGGTCAGTTGGACAAAGGTCGCGGCCTCTCCAGCAGCGATGCCCTGAGTATCGGCCATCTGTGCCACTACCCCGTTGTTGGCATCCACGATGTAGGACCTGACTGTGCAGTTCTTTGCACTCGCGTACTCATTGCTGACGTGCGTTCGGACCTGTACCTGGGCCTGGGCAGCAGTGACAGCCGGATAGGTGACGAAGATACCGCCTCCGCCAACGCGGCCTGCGTACACGGCGTCGATGACGTGGAGTCTGTCGGCGATGACCAGCCAGGTGTCCCGGTAGATCCCACCCCAGTTGAACCAGGTCGCGTTGCCTATGGGCACATCGGGATTGTCGGTGTTGTCCACCTTCACGGCGATGACGTTCTCGGTCTGGCCGAGATGGGCGCAGTCGGTCATGTCCACCGTGAACGGCAGATACCCGCCATAGTGAGTCGTCAGAAGGGTGCCATTGACCCAGACGTTGGTGACGGTGTTGGCCGCCTCGAATTCCACGAACACCTTCTTGTCCTGGTTTGCGGGATCGATCGTGAAGTGCTTGCGATACCAACTGACCCCTTCGTAGCTGTACTTGGGCCAAGACGGCCGCAAGGGGTCAGGATTTGGGGGATTCATCGGCGGATTGTGGGGAAGGGCGACGTCCTGCCAGGAAGAATCGTCGTAGCAGGGGTCTCTCGCGCCATCCTCGGAGACACTACCTCTGTAGAACCTCCAGCCTGCATTGAAGCATAGCCTTTCTCTGTTCACCTGCGGGGGCGAGTCATAGGCGTCTCCGGCAGTTGAAAGGCCGCCGTGGGCCCACCCAGACCCACAGATCCCCGTGCCTACGACGCAGATGATAATGACCGCAGAAACTGCGCCTGGCCCATTCATCAACGGCACGTTCGGCGTCCGGTCTTTATCGGCCTTCAGCAGGCGGTGGCTCCTTGTCTCCATAGCACCATTATACTGCATGGCCCTTCATTTTGTGCCGATAGTTCCATCGTTCCAGGGTAGCCTGGAAACACGATTCTGTGGCGGAAAGGCATATCTATGGAAGACGCGAGCACATCAAGGGTGGAGTCTATGGATCTCCCGCGTCGGTGTCATGGCCTTGTTCACCTTCCTGACAATCAGTTCCTTGTCCAGCTCAAAGGAAGCCGTCTGCCTGATGTCCTGCGATGAGGCACCGATCTTCACTTGATAGGTTCCCGCCTCGGCCACCCAGGAGGAGGATGCCTCATCGAAGGAGGCCAGGTCCTGTGCCCGGATCTCGAAGCTGAGCGTCTGCGTTTCTCCGGGCTGCAAGGGTCTGGTCTTCGCGAAGGCGACCAGTTTCTCCTTGGGCTTGGCAAGCTTCAGGGCCGGCGCGCTCAGGTACACCTGAACCACCTCGCGACCCGCGACCTTCCCCGTGTCCTTGACGTCCACCCCAACCGTGACCTGGTCCGTGAAGCGGGTTGAGCTGAGCGAGGGATGGCTGACCTCGAACTGTGTGTAGGACAGGCCATAGCCGAATTCATAGGCAACCGGAACATGGAAGGTGCCGTAATACCGGTAGCCGATGTAGATATCCTCCTCGTAGACCACCTCGGAAGGCACCCTGCCCCTGCCGGAGCGGCCGGCTCCAGGCGATGACTCGGGTTTGGGCTCCTCCAATACGCTGCCCGGGAAGTTCTTGGACGAAGGCACGTCGTTGTAGGACATGGGGAACGTGCTCGCCAGTCTTCCCGAGGGATTCACCTTCCCGCTGAGGACGTCGACGATGGAGTTGCCGGCCTCTTGTCCACCCTGCCAGGCCAACAGGATGGCGTCCGCAAGGTCCCTCCAACTGGCCGTCTCCATGACACCCCCGATATTGAGGATGACAACGGTCTTCTTACCCTTGGCCCTGAAGGCCTTGGACACGGCCTCAAGCATGGACTTCTCCCGATCCGACAGATAGAAATCACCTGCTGCCGCCCGACGATCCCTGCCTTCCCCGGAGTTTCTGCCAAGGGTGATGAGGGCTATATCCGCCTGTTCCGCCATCTTCCCTGCCAGATCGTCACTTACCTCCATTTCCTCGACGGGCCGCCTTCCCCTCATGGCCATGCCCCCTCTGCCTCCAGGGGACGGTTGCCTGGCCCGTGCTTCCTTGACATAATCCGTGTACAGGTCCTGCAGCGACTTGCTGAGCGATAAGCCGCCGTTCTGGAGTCCCTCAGCCAGCGCGACGCTGTACGCCTCGTTGACCTTGCCGCTGCCACCTCCGCCCGTGATGGTCTCATACGAGGTATTGCCGAATGCCGCTATGTTCTTGATCCCGCCGGACAACGGCAGGGTCTCTCCGCTGTTCTTCAACAAGACCATGCCATCGCACGCCGCCTGGCGGGCAACCAGGGCGTGGGCCTTGAGGTCGGGCTTGTTGGAGCACTGGGTCCCCTTATACCCAGGGCTCTGAACCATGATCCTCAGTATCCTTTCCACGTTCTCGTCCAGGACCTTCTCGTCAAGCTGACCTTCTCGCACAGCGGCCAGGATTCTGCGGGACTGATTGGGATCACCGGGCATCAACAGGTCATTGCCGGCCTTCATCTGGGCCACAGGGTCGTCTCCACCCCCCCAGTCCGTCATGACGCATCCCTTGAAGCCCCAGTCTTCCCGGAGTATTTTCGTCAGGAGATCATGGCTTTCAGAGGCGTAGAGACCGTTGACCTTGTTGTAGGACGACATCACGGTCCAGGGCTGGGCCTCTTGGACGGCGATGCGGAACCCTTCCAGGTAAAGTTCTCGCAATGCCCTTTCACTGACAATCGTATTGACGCTCATCCTGTTGGTTTCTTGATTGTTGGCTGCGAAGTGTTTGATGGAGGTCCCGACTCCCTGGGATTGAACGCCTCGCACCATGGCGGCAGCCGTCCTCCCGGCAATGAGCGGGTCCTCGGAATAGTACTCGAAGTTCCTTCCACAGAGCGGATTGCGGTGCAGGTTCAGGGCAGGGGCCAGCAGGACATCGACGCCATATTCAAGCACCTCATTGCCCACGGCCTGTCCCACCCGGTAAACCAGTTCCGCGTCCCAGGTTGAGGCAAGCAGCGTCTCAATGGGGAATGCCGTGCAGTAGTAGGTATGGGTGTCATCGCTCCGGGTCGGGGAGATCCTGAGTCCTGCGGGCCCGTCGGCCAAGACCATGGAGGTAATGCCCAGACGGGCAAAGGCTGCCGTTGCGCCAGCGGCGCCCGGCACGGACCTCTGGGCCAAGGCGGCCGGAGCCGGTCCACCTCTGCCCCGCGTCGGCGAATCCATCCTGGCCCCGACGACCAGGCCGGCCTTCTCTTCCAGGGTCATAGCCGAGCGAATGGCCTTCAGCCTGTCCTGCCCCGAGGGTGAGAGGCCCTCTGGCAACGCCACCTGGGCCTTCTGGTCAGGCGTTGATGTTGGCGCAGCGGCCGCCGGCTGACCCCGCTTGGCCACGAGTTCCTCTGTGGCGAACTCGCCCACCTTGCGGGTGAACCGGATTTCGTCGCCCGAGACCTTGCCCTTGTACTCGATACGGATCTCGTTGTCCTGAAAGCTGAAGACCTCAACGAACGTGATCTCGTCGCCCTTGAGCCGTCCCTCCCTCAAGTCGACCTCTCGCTTCTCGCCGCCAACATCCGAGCTGGCCTTGCCCGTCACTGTGTCCCCGTCCTGTTTGAGGGTGTAGGTGTATTTCTGAAGGCCGATCTGCGTGTCAAACTCGGCCTTCCAGATGCCGGTGACATCGGCGGCTCGGGCGTTGTTCAGGGCGGTCAGTGCGAGGACGACCACCGCCACGCATGGGGCCTTGAGGCCCATCGTCGCCAACAGGGTTGCTCTTCGAGTGCACATCGTTCATCTCCTTTCAGCAGTCACTTTGCTCTAACGGTCAGCCTTGGCGTCTCCTCCCGCGGACCGGCGTCGCCGAAGGCCGGGGTTCTTCGTGCCCATCGCCTCAGAGATACGGGCAAGGCGGTCAACCAGGGTCTCTGCCTCATCCGGCCGAAGGGCACCCGCCAACTGCTCCCGCACCGGATCGGTCTCCGCAGACAGCCTCTTGCACCTCTGCCGCCCCTTGGTGGTCAGGGTGACGCATCGGGCGCGACGGTCGGTGGCGTGTCCGCCGCGTGCCACGAGGCCACGGTTCTCCAACAGCACGAGCATGGCCCGAATCGTGTTGGGATCCGAGGAGGCCCGGCGGGCGAGCTCCTGCTGGGTGATTCCATCCTGCTGGGTAAGCAGGGCCAGCAGGACGAATTGGTCGGCCGTCACCCCGCATCTAGCAAGGCATCCGCTCGTTCGGCGGTGCATCGCCAAGTACGCGGCTCGCAGTCCCATTGCGATGTCATGTCCTGCTGCCATCGCTTCCTTTGGCCAAAACCATGCGCATACGTATGAATTGCATGGGGAGCCTACCGGCCTGCCAGGCAGAGGTCAACAAGAAAACAAGAAAAGACCCCTGGGAGCGGAGGGAGAGGAAAAGCGAGATATCCCAGGGGTTGAGCTACGTAGCGCGAATCAGTCTACCCATCTTGCCGCTGGATATCAAGTATGTGGATCAGTTTTTTTGCCCAGACGGACCACACTGAGACCCCCCCCCGATCAGCCCCCGGCAAGGCCTGCCAGCGTATGGGGGAACCCTCCTCCCGGTTTAATACCCCCGCGGAAACCCGTGTCCGTTAGGTCAACTACATGTGGGTTGATGGCACTTGGAGATCGATCGCCCGTCGCCCCTGCGAGGAGCAGAAGAGAGGCATCCATGTCTGAAAGGGATCTTGCATTCTCTGTATGTTGGGTCTAGCATAGATCAAGCGACCTGCATCTGGAATTGGCACTCAGCAAGCAGTACGGTTTGTCAGACTGACTCCTCTTAGAGGAAAGGAAGGAGTTCTATATGACAGCCAAGCGGAGAAGCCTGGGTGGCTTCACCCTTATCGAGCTGTTGGTCGTGATCGCGGTCATTGCGGTGCTGGTGGCGATCCTGCTGCCGAGCCTGAAGCGGGCCAGAGAGTATGCCCGGAGGGCCGTGTGCATGGGCAATCTGCGGCAGATGCAAATGGCCTGGCATCTGTATGCCATCGACCATGATGACTACATCGTCAATGGGCAGGCTGAACTCGACTATCAGGTGCCCAATCCGGGGACACCATGGCTCATTGGTGGCTATAGCTATCCTTGTCCACAGAATGCCGCCCAAGGCGAGGCTCAGATGCGTACCGGTGCCCTGGCACGCTACGTGGGCGACGTCCGAGCGTACATGTGTCCCTCCCGCTACCGTCCCGTCACATCGTATCTTAAGAATCTTGGCATGGAGTGGCTTAGCTCCTATCACACCATGCCGTCTATGAATCGTTTCCCATCTGAGCAGTGGTCACAGGTCGACCGTCAGGTCAGGGCCAACCATGAGATCGGCAGGACCGTACTGTTCGTCCGGAAGACCTCGGAGTTGGTCTATCCTGGCCCTGCATCAAGAATGGTGTTCATGGATCTGGGAACGTATGGGACCGAAGACCAATGGGGGGCCGATCTGGTTTCCTTCACTGCCCCACTTGTAGACGGATCAACGGGAGTCATCTACGAGATGTGGTTTTTAGCCGTCCACCACGCAGACGGCACGTGCATGTCGTTTGCCGATGGTCATGTTGAACACTGGCGGTGGATGAGCCCCAACACGGTTGCGGTCGGGCGATACTGGACTCGCAGATTCATGTTTGGGCCTGACGATGTGCCGGTCCCATTTGGCTGGGACGGTTCTCGGGACAACCCAGATGCAGTGAGACTCAACATGGCCATCTGGGGCAAGTGGCCGCAGTGAAGCTGGCCCTTCCACCAAGTGAACGAGGCGTCTAGGCCCGGATGAGATGGGGTCTTTGCCAACGACACCCTCACGGATTCGCGGCCCCCGCCTTCAGTGTGTCAACGACTGTGATCTCCTCGATCTTTGTGTCCTTCTTGCCGGCCAGGTCGATGCCTCGCTCACGCAGGACCGTCTCGAAGACGTGCAGCCGGGGGTCGCCGCCGGATTTCACCAGGATTCGCCTGGCGGTCTTGTCATAGCTGAACCCGCTCCACGGCTGGCCGTCGAGCAGGACCCTCTTCGGCTCAGCGGCCAGGGGCGCCGACCAGCTTCCATCCGCCTCATGCTTCCAACCCTCGATGATGTCGGCCCCACTGATCGTGACTTTCTCACCCTTCATGGCGCGGACTGTCACGCCGTCGTTCTTCGGGGCCAAGACCTCGCGGTACACTCCACCCCGCAGCACGATCGTCTCTCCCGGCTGGGCGATCGCGCACGCCTTGGTCAGGCTCGCCAGCGGCACGCCGGGATAGCCCCAAGCCGGCTCGTCGGACGCGCCCGGATGCCGGGGGTCCACGTAGTAGACGTTGGGGTACTCCAGGGCCCCAATAGTCACGGGTTCCCGACCGCGATCTATCGCGTCTGGCGGCCCCACCCTGCCCTTGCCCGCCCCGATAGCCGGGCTGCCCTTGCGCAGGCGGAAATCCCGCTTCTGGGGATCCACGAAGAGCGGGTCCTTGCCGTTGACGTTCGTCTCGCCCGCGAGCGGCGTGGTTTTGAACGTCAGGTTGTACTCCATGACCGGGTTAGCCGCGGAGAAGTCCTGATCGCCGTCGACGACGGCCCGCTCCGCATCGCAGAGGATGTTGTTGCGGATCAGCCCGCCGGTCGATTCCTTGCCCCGCAGGCCGATGGTGGCCCAATTCACCGTCGAGAGGGTACAGTTCTCGATCGTCACGTCGAGCGTCTGAATGATATCCGGGCCCCAGCCCCCTCGCATCGTCGGTGAATTGGGGGAAACGATGTTGTGCCGGAAGGTCCAGCCCCGCACGCTCCCGATGTGTGGAGCACTCTCCACCATGCACATCTGATGGAAGTCAAAACAGGTGTTGTGCTCGAAGAGCAGGTCCATCGCGATCTCGCCGTTGTTCGTGAAGGTCTGAAGGCAATCGACGTGCGCGGTCTTGATCTCCTGCAGGGTGCTGCCGTGATAGTAGTTGTACCGCTGGATGCAGCCCTTGCCGAAGAACCGCGTGTAATCGCAGTCGTCGTTCTGGTTACCTGGGGCGTACATGAAGAGGCGGCTGACTTCGTTGTTCTCCACCAGCCAGTCCTCCCCACCCAGGATGAAGCCGTACTCGCTGTGGTAGACCTTGTTGTAGGCGATTCGGTTGTGCGCCACCGCGGAGTAGTCGCGAGTGCTGCCATCGGCGATCGGCTTGCCGACCACCCCGTTGACCGCCGCCATCATATCGTGGATGTAGTTGTCCACGATTTCACAGTGGCTGGCGCGGAGTTGGACGGCCGTGGCCGGCTCATCGGCCGCGATCTCGAAGCCCTCCACGCGGATGTAACTCGCCTCCAGGTCGAAGCCGCCCACGGCTGCCGAGCGTCGGGGCATCGCCACGAAGGCGACAGGCTTGCCCTCAGTGCCGCCGGCCTTCACCTTGACCCGTTCGTCATACTTGCCCGCCATGACGTAGACGGTGTCGCCCGGCTTGGCCGCGTCGGCGGCGTGCTGCACGGTCTTGAAGGGCTTCTCCTCAGTTCCCGGGTTCGTGTCGGCCGCGCCGGGGCCCGTCTGGTCAACCACGTACGTGGCCGCCCGAACATGTCCGAGCGCGACCTCGTCAATGGCGCCGGCCTTGATCTCCTTGTCGATGTCGCCTTGTAGGTCAGACGGGATGCCGTTGGTGCTATCGGCGTAGGCTTCAAGCGTGTTTGGCAGTATGAGGTAAAGGAGCAGAACCAAAGCAAGCCCTATACAAGCGGGTGGATTGTATTGCGGTTTGTTCATCACAACCACCGTACGAGTTCGGACATCCCCTTGCGATTGGAGGCACCAGATTCGCCCCAGTCGGTCTTGGGGTATCCGACCGTGATGACCACCACCGGTCTAATCGACTTCGGCCAGCCCACAATCCTGGCCACGGTGCGGCGTCTGATCCAGCCAATCCAACAGGTGCCCAGGCCGAGGGCTGTGGCCGCCAGTACCAGATGTTCACCTGCGATCCCGATGTCCACCCAGGGATAATCCACGCCCGAGATCGCAGCCCCCAAGCGGTGGGTCACAAACGATCGCTCCATCCCGATGACGATATGCACTGGGGCATCGATCGCCCAGGCCATCTTGATCCCAGGCAGGAATCCCTTTTCCACGATCCGCCGCCTGATCTCCGATGTCTGCACCACGGCGAATCGCCAAGGCTGCTTGTTGCAGGCAGAAGGCGAGAGCCTGGCTGCCTCCAGAATCTGTGTTATGTGTCCTTCCGGCACCGGATCGGCCCTATAGGCGCGGCAACTTGTCCGTCGTGCGATGACATCCATTACACGTATCTCAGTGAGCGTATGAGCCGCCCCATCTGCGGTTTCACTGTTGTGGGACATGGGCGTCATCATATCATCCGGGCATCTGACAGACAACCTACCGTCAGGGACCTTCCAATGACCCGGGGAACGATGGCGTGCAGATAGATGGGCCTCTGGTGGATGGTCAGTTCATATGTCATGAACTACTCTCCTGCACCGGACTATGCTCGCGCCCTCAAGAACCGCGACTTCTGAGAAGCCGCGCACAGAATCCGGCACACCAAAAGACGGAACATCCGCTCAAGATCCGGATCTGGCCTACCTGATCGACCGCTGGCCTGGGCCTGACCCAGCAGGCCAGACAGGCAATCCTGGCTCTGGTGGCTGCGCAAGAAGAAAAACCTCAGATTTGACTTGAACCTGTATAGCAATATTGCGATATTATGTAAGGAGACCACGGATGGCAAAGACCGATGTCTTGATCTATCAGGATGCTGACGGCCGGGTTCCGCTGTTGGACTGGCTCGACGGCCTGCCGGCCAAGGCCCGCGACAAGTGCATTGTCCGGGTGGAGCTTCTGGCTCAGATGGGGCATGATCTGAGGCGGCCCCACTCTGATCTGCTGGAACAAGGGATCTTTGAACTGCGGGCCAGGTTGGGCAGTGTCAACTATCGGATACTGTACGCTTTTGTAGGCCGCCACGTGGTCCTGCTGTCGCATGGCTGCACCAAGGAAAGGGCCGTGCCGAAAACTGAGATCAACCGGGCCGTGAGGAACCTGGGGCAGTTCAGGAAGGACCCCAAGGCCCATACCTATGCCCAAGGATTATGACATGGCCAAGCGAAAGAGGACGACAACGGATGCAGTGAAGATCCTGCACAACCGGTATTTCAAGGGCAACCCCAAGCATCTGGCCGCTCTGGAGTCCGAACGCGAGAAAGCCGCCATTGCAGCCCAGATATACGACCTGCGGACCAAGGCTGGCCTTACCCAGAGGCAACTGGCAGACCTCGTAGGGACCACCCAGTCGGTCATCAGCCGCCTGGAGGATGCGGACTACAGGGGCCATACCCTCAGCCTGCTTGGGCGGATCGCCACTGCCCTGCATTGCCGGGTGGAGGTCCGGCTCCTGCCGGACAAGCCTGGATATGTCTATGCGTGATCTTGATCTGGCCTACTCGATTGACCGTCGGACAAAGAGGAGGTAGAAGGGGTCACAGCGTCCGGGACTTCACCCTGAGTTCTTGCCCTTCGGACTACCATCAAGCCCTTGCACCAAAATGGTTCAAAGTGTTTCAGGCGGAGCCCCGGTGTGCAGACGGGTGAGATGGTACCTTCCCTCCTCTTTCGCTTCTGATTGCTCAGGCTCACCCCTCCTCCGCGGCCTCCAGGGTGAGCTTGGAAATGCGTAAGGCGTCCCCAGATACCCCGCGGCCTCCAGGGTGAGCTTGGAAATGCATAAGGCGTCCCCAGATACCCGTCCCCAGATACCCTGGGGAGCGATCATTGGCCCGAAGGCACATTCTGGATGAGGGGCCAGAGGTATTCTAGTGCTGCAAATCACGGCCTGACCCCTGGGCTTCCGTGCCTTGTACAAGGGCTGGCGGGGCTTGCCGGGCACGGAATCGGGGCTGACACAGGTCAAGCCAGACGGTGATCGTGTCGATAGCTAATACGGCGAAAGGGGATAGCACGTGGACCAAAAGCACCAAGCGAGTAATCGTCGGAATCTGGACCGCTGTGATCCTCTTGGGGCCGGCCTGTCATAGTGGCAATCTACGAGAGTCTTCAAGGGGTGCGCAATGAGCAGTCACGTTGCAGACCTGGCATCTTACCAGCATGTTGTCGAACACATTCGGGAACGCTGGCCCGCCTTCCTGAAAGACCGTAACGGCCGATTGGAGCAGCAGCGCCGTTACGGAGCCGCCGCGGAGAAGGTCGCTGAGAACATCCTGGAAGACCTGTTCACCAAAGTCTTGGATTGGACAGTTACGGATCTCAATAACCAAGTCGGGTATGCCGACTTGTCGTTGTCGCGGCTAGGAATCAAGTACCTCTTGGTCGAAGTCAAACGGCCCGGCGCGTTGGCCCGGAATCGCCCTGCTGTCGATCAGGCGATCAACCAAGCCTTACGTTATGCAACTGAACAGAAGGTGAAGTGCGTGGCCGTCAGCGACGGTGTCATGCTGTATGCAGCGGACATCGAACATGGCGGCCTTCGGGACCGTGTGTTTGTCGAACTGGGGGCAGAGGAACCGCCCGAAGACTTGTGGCGGCTGAGCGTCCATGGGATCTACCGAGCGCCTGAGGCGTCAGAAGGCGTGGGGCCGAGACTGCTTCCTGAAGTCTCGTCAGAAGAAACCAAAGCCGCACCGATTCAAGAGGGGGTGCCCCTGCATCCCAAGTACAAGCTCTCTGCGCAATGCTTCGCTTATGTGGGCGATCCGAACACCCCGGCAACGTGGAAGTTGCCCTATCTGCAGGTGGACGGCAGTCCGGATGCCAAACGGCTGCCCAAAGCAGTTCAAGCCATTCTGAGCAACTATCGTGGCGCGAAGGTGGCGACTGTGCCTGAGCAAGACATCCCCGATGTGCTTGTGCGTTTGGCACACGCTGCTACCACCCTGGGGCGGATGCCGCACCAGTCAGGAGGAACAGCACCGGTCTACGTTCAACTTGCTTCGGCGTTAGAGCAGCTAGGGCGGCCCGCTGAGGTAATCGAGGGAATCAGGTGAGACCGCTGTCCTGGTCCCCGATGGGTCCTCTTGGGGCTGGTCTGGTTCAGCGGACGACTGATCGATGCTGGAAGGCAGTAGCCTAGAGGAGGTAGACGTATGAAACGCACACATAACTGGATCTGGTGGACACTGGGCGCAACAATAGTGTTGCTGGGCATACATCATCTGTGGCGAGTTGCCTACTACGACGATCCCGCAGTGCGGGCCAAACAAGCATACGCCCAATTTGCGATCCAATACTTCGCGGACAATAATCTCCAGGAATCGGAGCGATTAGCCGTAGAAAAGGGCATCCTTATCGCTCGCTTGCAGCATCCCAGCGAGATTGTGGCAATCCAGCACGCGTACAGCCTGGACTCGCGGAGTGCTGCGATACTGTGGGTAGCAGATCACCTGCAATCACCCGAGTTCATGGCTGCGATGAACTCACAATAAGCACACAGAGGAGACGACAACTATGACACACAGGATCAAGATCAACGACAGTTACTGGGCCTACGGGCACAGCCAAACAGCCTGAAATCGGGGCATCGGGAGGGTAGACCATGACCAAGACGGCAAACAACATCTGCAAGGTCGTCCTGATGGCCGGCATCGCGACCCTGGCCCTCTGTGGGATTGTCGGCAGTTTCAACTACTCTACTGGGCGGAAACAATCCGTCAGCCGGCCGGCCCCGATTCAACCTGCGGCCGCAGAACCGGTCCAGGTACAGCAGGCAACCGTCACCAGTGTGGCACTCACTGGCGAGCAGCGATATGCCGACTTTTACGCGCACCACATAGCCCTTGTGCAAGCCAGAGCCGCCCTGGACGCGACCCGCGAAGCCCGACGATTGGCCTCCAATGCGGCGGCCCAGGCCGAACTTGATGCGCGGCTTGCACAGACCACAGCCAAGGCGACATCTGCCAGTCCAGCAGAGTACCGAGCTGCCTGCCGGGCTGCCTTCATTTATGAAGTACAGCGGTATCTTGCGGAAGATCGCATGATACATGAGTGCCAGGTCCTTCAGGATCTCGGACACCTAACGCCTCTGGAATCGGGGCAGCTCTGGTGCGCCACGCATCCAGTCGAGTGTCAGACCTGGGGCTTTCATTTTGAAGGCCAACCATGACACCGGGCCTCGTGCTTGGCCTCTAGGGCAACGTCGCATTCAAGCATGACTTGCAGGCCGCCTGCCGGTCCGCTGCGAAGTCTTGTTCGCTAGCCCTTTGGCGCATCTTGCCCGGCTTCACCCTCTGCTTCCCTCTTCCGGGCCTCATTGTCAGCGTGTGCCCTTGCCTCGCGGAGTGTGTCTTGAATCTTGCTTTCGATGTCATAGTGCAGGGGCACGAGCACAATCACCATGCAACGAAACCCGTACCACAGTCCCAAGAAAAACACAATGAGCGGAGCGATAGTAGGGATGCGAAATAGGTTCTGGCCCGGCTGCGAAATCTCGACAGCGAACAGCACAAAACTGCAACTGGCAATCGCCAACGCGAAGACCAACTTCATGAGTTGAAGCGTGTAGAATAGCTGAACCTTGTTCTTGCTGGTCGAAAGGTGTAGTGTGACCAAGTGCTTAACCGCTGGGGAAACGAAGTGGCCGACTACCAACCCGAGAACTCCCCGGAGAAGCCCCTTTAACGGTGGCAAGAGCAAGCGACCTGCGAGTTTTAAGATGAGGCCTGCCAGTATACTCCCAGCAGCGCCCAACAGAATGACTCCGGGAATAGTGTTCTTCAGCCAAGTACTCAAATCGCTGATGTACATAGGTCAACGAGAGCCAACAATTAGACTGATCCGCACGACATGCGGAGTTCTGGTTTCCTGGCTGTCAGCCTCAGACGCCGGTGGATCAATTCCTGTCGCCGTCGAACTCGCTGTCTCCAGATCGGTTGCTGTGCCATCGCCAACACCTGATTCCCTTTCACCTGCTGGCCACAGGATAGCAGCCCGCCCATGGCAATGCAATACGTTCCCGAGGGGAGAACTGAGAAGATCGGTTCTCGGTAGTGCACTGCCCGGCCTTTCAAAAAGAAAAAGACCCCTGGGAGCCGGAGGGATAGGAAAAGCCCAAGAGGGGGGTAGATCGGGTTCCTTCCGAGGGAGCAGGTGCGAATCCGGTGCGCCTGCCGCAGGGGTTGTCACGAATGAAAACGCCAAGCTCTTGGCGGGCCAACAGCTTGGCGGGACAGAAAAGGACTGGAGACGGGGGGAATCGGACCCCCAGCTCCGCGATGCGACCGCGACGTGTTCCCGTTACACCACGTCCCCAGTTCGATTATGCCGTAATTCTACACCCAGCGGCCCAGAACACAAGCCCCCACCCACCATTTAACCATTCGACCATTCACCATTTAACCTTCTAACCATTTAACCTATTAACCTTTTGACCATCTAACCATTCAGCCTATTCCCGAAAGGCCCATTTCTCAAAGCACACGATCTTGTCGATCGACTCCCGCTTGGGCTGGCGCCAGGGGTCTGCCGGGTAGCCCAAGGCCAGCAGCTCGATGATCGCCACCTTGGGCGGGATGCCCAGGATAGGCCTGACCTTGTCGGGATAGAATGACCCGATCCAGCAGGTTCCCAGGCCCAGCTCCGCAGCCTGAAGGCAGATGTGCTCGATCGCGATCGCGACGTCGATGGGGGCGATCGGCTGTCCGCACCGCATGACCTGGTCGCAGACGCTGCAGGCCACGACGATCGCCCCTGCGCAGGCGATGAATGTCTGGTTGTTGGCCGCCTCGGCCAGCCTGAGTTTGGTCTGCGTGTCGGTGACCACGACGAATCGCCAGTCCTGGAGGTTCTTGGCCGAAGGGGCCAGCCTGGCTGCCTCCAGGATCGCGTCGAGCTTTTCCCTTTCGATGGGTTTGTCGAGATAGGCCCTGCACGAGTATCGGGCCCGGATCGCTTCCATGACTGTCATCGCTACTTGGCCCATTGGATCTCACCGAACCAGGGTTTCTCTTGCATGGGTTTCAGATAGCCGGCCTTTGTCGCCATGTCCAGCGTCGGTAGTGTCTTGTGCTGCTGGCCTACCTCGATCCAGTGCCTGCATTGGGCCTCGTCGCCCTTCATGGCGTATAGGCAGGCCAGGTTGTAGGCCCCGGTGCCGGGCTTGAGGGACGCGGCCCGGTTGAGGACGTCGACGGCGGCCGTGAGGAGTCCATCGCGTACGCGGGCGTCCTCCTTCTTGGCCCTGGCCTGCTTGAGCAGGCATCGGCCGCAGGTATTGTAGCCGTCCGGGTCATTGGGATCCATACGGACGGCCTTGTTGAGCATCTCATGACCCTGCTGGAAATGGGCCTCACTGTCGGGTCCGCCGAGGCAGCCCCAATCCACCAGGACCACGCCCCAGTTGGTGCAGATCTGGCGGTCGTTCGGATCGATCTGAAAGGCCCGGGTGAACTTCGCGCAGGCCTGTTCGTACACCAAGCCCGCCCTGGGCCCGGCGATGCGAGCCCAGTCGGACAGGGCCGTGCCCCAGTTGCAGTAGGCAGCCCCGGCGTCCGGCTTGAGGCTCACGGCCTTCTCGTACTTCTCATTGGCCTGTTGGTAGTATTTTTCCGCCTCTGGACCCGCCCGCAAGGCCAGGGCGTACAGGGCCGTGCCCCAACTGTCATAGGCCTGCCAGTGGTCCGGCTTCAACTCCACGGCCTTGGCGAACTTCTCCCCGGCCTGCCGGTAGCAGTCCTCTGCGTTGTCGTTGGTCAGGGCCGCCTGGCGTACCAGGGCCAGTCCCCAGTTGCTGAACGTCTCCGGATCATCGGCCTTGAGCTGAGAGGATCTCTGGTATTTCTCGCAGGCCTGACGGTAACAGGTCACCGCATTGGGTCCTCCCGAGGTCGCCAGGCCCAGCAACGCTGCGGCCCAGTTGTTGTAGGCCTCACACGCGCCAGGTCTGATCTCCGCGGCCTTCTGGTACTGGTCAGCGGCCTGTTCATAGAGCCGGCCGGTATCGGCCCCGGGCACACTCGCCCAAGTGAGGAGTGCCAGCCCCCAATTGAAATGGGCCGGGTAGGAGTCGGGCTTGATCTTCGCGGCCTCGGCATACTTGTCGCAGGCCTGTTGCAGGAGCCTGGCCCGGTCGTTCCCGCCCTGCAGTCCGTCCATGAGCAGTTTGGTGCCTTCTTTGCATAAGTCCCGGTCCGTCTTGGGCTGATTGGGGTCCTGTTTGGGGACCTCCTCGGCCTTGGTCCTGGCACACCAGACCACGCCCATGACGATTCCTGCAACCACAACCAGGCAGATGATTAGCGTCTTCATATCTAGTCCTTTACCAGAGTCTATCGTGACTTCCTCAAAGCCAGCCCCAGCTTGACGATCTCCATGGCCCACAACGGCAGTGATGATACACCGATCACCAGGACCCAGTCAAACGGCGTGAGCATCTCGGTCTTGAAGATCGTTCGCAGAAACGGGATGTAGACGACACCCACCTGGAGGCAGAACGAGATCGAGTTCGCCCAGATGAGGCTCATGTTGGTGAAGACCCCTATGCGGAACAGGGACTGGGTCATGTTCCTGCAATTGAAGGCGTGGAAGAGCTGTGAGCAGGACAGCACCATGAAGGCCGCCGTCCTGGCCCTCGTCAGGTCTTCGTGCTCGACGAAATAGACGTAGCAGAAGGCCCCCAGCGACACGGCGGCAATGAACGTCCCCTGCACGACCATGATGACGGCCTGGGGCCGGGTGACCACGGGCTCATCGGTCTTGCGGGGCGGGTGCTGCATGATGCCGGGGTCTACCGGGTCCACGCCCAGGGCCAGGGCCGGCAGGCCGTCGGTCACCAGGTTCACCCACAGGATATGGATCGGCAGCAGCGGCACGGGCAGACCCATCAGGGACGCCACGAACATCACCAGGATCTCACCGATGTTGCAGGACAGCAGGTAGTGCACGAATTTGCGGATGTTGTCGTAGATGCCGCGTCCCTCCCTGACCGCCGCCACGATCGAGGCGAAGTTGTCGTCCGTGATGACCATGTCGGAGACCTCCTTGGTGACGTCGGTCCCCGTGATGCCCATGGCCACGCCGATGTCCGCCTCTTTGACGGCCGGGGCGTCGTTGACCCCGTCTCCGGTCATGGCCACGATCTGGCCGCGGCCTCGCAGGGCCCGCACCACGCGGAGCTTGTGCGCAGGCGACACCCGGGCGTACACGCGGATGCGATCGACCTTGGAGGCCAGTTCCTGGTCGCTGATCTTGTCCAGGTCCGCTCCGGTCAAGGCCAGGGAGTCGGCCTGGAAGAACCCCAGCTCCTTGGCTATGGCCACCGCGGTGTCCTTGTGGTCGCCGGTGATCATCACTGTGCCCATGCCGGCCTGTCTACACTCGACGATCGCCTGCTTGACCTCTTCCCTGGGCGGATCGATCATGGCCATCAGGCCCACGAAGGTCAGGGTGTTCTCGATCGCCTCCGGGGTATAGGCATCGGGAGCGTGCTCGAAGACCCGGTAGGCCACGGCCAGGACCCGCATGGCCTGGCGGGCCAGGTCGCTGTTGGCCTGGAGGATCAGGTCGCGGTCCTGCCGGACCATCGCCCTGACGCTGCCGCCGTCCTCCAGGTCCGTGCACAGGCCCAACAAGACGTCCGGAGCCCCCTTGACCACGGCCACCGTCTGGTCGCCCCGCTGGCGGAGGATGGTCATCCGCTTGCGGACCGCATCGAAGGGGATCTCCTGGACGAAGGGGTATTGCGCCTCCAGGTCCCTCTTGTGCAGACCCGCCTTGGCCGCTGCGGCCAGGAGCGACCCTTCGGTCGGATCGCCCACTATGGCGTAGGTCCCCTCGGCTCGCACCAGTTCCGCCCCGTTGCACAGGACGCCCAGGGTCAGGCACTTGCTCAGGTCTGGAAACTGGCTTGGTTCCACGGGGCGTTCATCCAACAGGAACCGGCCCTTGGGTTCATACCCCGCCCCTGTCACCTTGAACATCCGCCCCTGGGCAAACACGGCCTGCACGGTCATCTCGTTCCTGGTGAGTGTGCCGGTCTTGTCCGAACAGATCACCGTGGCGCAGCCGAGGGTCTCCACGGACGGCAGCTTCTTCATGATGGCGTGACGCCTGGCCATTCGCTGGACGCCCAGGGCCAGGGCGATTGTCACGATCGCAGGCAGCCCCTCGGGGATCGCCGCTACGGCCAGGCTGACGGAGGTCAGGAACATCTCGACGACGAGTTCCTTGGAGATATGGCCCGTCTGCTGTACGCCCCGCCAGAGATTGAGCAGAAAGACCATCGCCACCAGGACAAAGCACACGTACACGATCCACTTGCCGAACTCCTCCAGTTTCCTCTGCAGCGGCGTGGATTCCTTGGGGATCTCCTGGATCAGGCCCGCGATCGTCCCGAGCTGGGTCTGCATGCCCGTCTGCCACACGACCGCGCGGCCCTTGCCCGCGGCCACGGAGGTTCCCAGGTAGACCATGTTGGTTCTGTCCGCCAGGGGCGTCTCCTCTGCCTCCAGGGCGGAGGTGTCCTTGAGGACCGAGGTCGATTCGCCGGTGAGGCTGGCCTCCTGCGTGGCCAGGTTCGATGTCACCCACACCAAGCGACCGTCGGCGGGGACGTGGTCTCCGGCCTCCAACTCGATCAGATCGCCGGGCACCAGGTCGCCGGCCGGGATGATCGCGTGCCGGCCGTCGCGGATGACCTTCGAGGTCGGTGAGGAGAGCCTCTTCAAGGCGGCGAGCGATTTCTCCGCCCGGTGTTCCTGGAGGAAGCCCAGGATCGCGTTGAGCACCACGATGCCCAGGATCACCAGGGTATCGGCCACCTCCTTCATGAGGCCCGACACCACGGCCGCTCCGATCAGGACCCAGATGATGAAGTCGTCGAACTGCCCCAGGAAGACCGCCCACGGCGACCTGCCCTCTGCCTCCTTCAACTGGTTGGGGCCGACCTGCTGGAGCCTGACTCGGGCTTCAGCAGCAGTCAGACCATCGGCGCAATGGGTGTGGAGCGACTGGGCCAGTTCGTCGGGTGATACACACCATGGCTGCTTCATGTCCTTGTCTTCTCAAGTACCTGTCGTCCGTGGGCCATTCTCCTTGCTTGTGCGGCCCTTTGCAAGAGAGAAGGTCGGGACACGGCTTACTGCAGCTTGAACCGGCCTACCAGGGCCCGCAGTTCCTCAGAAAGCTGGGACAGATCCTTGCTGGCGGTCTGGATTCGGACCACGCCCTCGGTGGTCTGGTGGACCGCCTGGCCCACGCCGCTGATGTTGCGGCTGATGTCACTGCTGGCGGCGGCGATCTGATGGACGTTCTGTGAAACGAATTCCGAGGCGCTGGCGGTCTGCGCGATGTTGTTGGCGATCTCGTTGGTCGTGACACTCTGCTGCTCGACCGCCGAGGCGATGCTCTGGGAGACGTCGCTGACGCTCTGGATCGCCACACGGATCTCGCCGATCGACTTCACCGCTCCGCCGGTCGATCCCTGGATGGCCTGGACCCGGTTGCGGATGTCTTCGGTCGCCTCCGTGGTCTGCTTGGCGAGTTCCTTGACCTCGTTGGCCACCACGGCGAAGCCCTTGCCCGCGTCACCTGCGCGGGCCGCCTCGATGGTGGCGTTGAGCGCCAGGAGATTCGTCTGCTCGGCGATGTCCTGGATGACCTCCACGACCTTGCCGATCTGGTCGGCGGCCTGGCCCAACTGGGCGATCTTGCCGTCGCTGTCCTCCGCCAGCCGGGCCGCTTTCTGTGCGACGCTGGCCGCCTGGTCGGCGTTCTTGGCGATTTCACGGATGCAGGAGGTCATCTGCTCGACGGCCGATGCCACCGTGCGGATGTTCGTGGACATCTCCTCGCTGGAGGAGGCGATGTTCTTCATGTTGGAATTCATCTGCTCGGTCGAGGCTGCCGCAGTGGTGGTGCTGCCGTTGAGGTGCTCTGCCTGGCTGGCCATCTGGGTGGAGGTCGAGGCCAGGCCCATGGCCTCATTGGCCGCCGTGCGGGCCGTCCCGGCGATCTGGGTGATGATCTGCTGGAGCTTGTCCATGAAGGTGTTGAACCACTGGGCCAGTTGGCCTATCTCGTCGCGGCCGGACACGTCCAGGCGCTTGGTCAGGTCGCCTTCGCCCTGGGCGATGTCCCTGAGCATGTCCACGGTCTTGGCCAGGGGCCGGACGATGTGGTTGGCGACGAGCATGGTCACGATCCCGCAGACCACAATCGCCGCCAAGGCCCCGAGGCTTGAGTAGATCGTCAACCGGCTCACACTGGCGTCCACGTGGGCCAGACTGTCCTGGAAGTCGTCTTCATAGGCGCCTGCGCCGATCACCCAGTCCAACGGCTCGAAGTAGGTCACGGCTGCGATCTTCCATCGGGCCTCGGTCTCGTCCTTGTTCTTCCAGGGGTAGCGCTCAAAGTCGCACTGGCCGTCCTTGGTGGCCAGGGCCTTTTGGACGACCGAGCGGATCACGTAGCTGCCGGCCGCGTCGGTCATGTCCCACATGACCTCGCCGTCGCGTGTGCCGCCCTTGGAGACGATGTACTTGCCCTTCTGGTCTCCGCTTCCTCCGATGACGTACACGTAGCCGGTCTTCCCGACCTTCATATCCATGATAGCCTTGCGGATCACATCCGTGTCTTTCTGCTGAAGGCCCTCCGGGTGCGTCTTCAACATCAGATACGCGTCCCTGGCGACCTTGGAACATTCGCTGCGGGCCAGCACGTCCAGCTCCGAGCGGACGTCGTTCTTGAGCCGGATCTTCTGCCACAGGAGCACAGTGATCAGGATGAACACCGTCAGGAGGATGCCGCCCGTATTGGTGAGCATGATCTTCTTCTTGACGTTCATAGCGCACCTGCCTCTCTCAAAACCGTGTCTCGACTCCCGTTCCCGATGCTGTGCCTTCTGCCAAATACGGGCGGGGCGTATGGCTGCGATGATACCTCATCCTATCGGACAAAGCGTAGACGTCCTTCAGAAGGCCCTCGCCGTGCCCCGGCCTCGCTCCCTATCGGCCCTTCCCCCGGAACCGATGGCCTTGGCCGCAATGTCCTGCGGGCAGGGCCGCTACGGCCTTTTATCCGTCCGACCGGCAGGGATGCGGCCTTCCATTGGGTCGTGCGACCGGAGGGGTTATCGGAACATGGGCCGGGCTTATACGTCCGGCCTGAAGGCCATTGCCATCCCGCGGGGGAGGTGGTTAAATGGCCGCGTATGTTCAGGACGGTCTCGATCATCGGGGATGGGGCTATGGGTACGGTGCTGGCCATGCTGCTGGCCGAGAAGGAGATCCCTGTCCGTCTCTGGGGCTATGACCGCGAACAACTGGACGCCTTCCGTCGATCGCGGGAGAACAAGAAGTTCCTGCCGGGCTACAGGATTTCCAAGGCCATCCGGTTCGACTCCCACGATGATCGCATCCTTGCGGGAGCGGACCTGATCGTGTCGGCCGTCCCATGCCAGTACACGCGGGGGGTCTGGACGCGGCTGAGCGGCCACCTCCGCGACGACGTCCCCATCGTCTCCGTGGCCAAGGGGATCGAGAATGACACCCTTATGCGCCCCACGGAGGTCCTGGCCGACGTGCTTGGACCCGGCGTGCGGTGTGCGGTACTGAGCGGACCTACGATCGCCGATGAACTGGCCCGGCGCCTGCCGGCCACGGCCTGCGTGGCCTGTCAGGACCCGGACCTTGCCAAGGCCGTCCAGTACACGGTCAACACCGACTGGTTCCGCGTGTATACCAACAGCGACGTGGTCGGCGTGGAGATGGCCGCTGCGTGCAAGAACGTCATCGCCATAGCCGCCGGCATCATCGACGGCGTGGGCGCGGGTGACAACGCCAAGGCGGCCCTGCTCAGCAGGGGGCTGGCGGAGATTGCACGATTGGGTCTGGCCTGTGGGGCCCGGCCTGAGACCTTTGCCGGCCTGGCCGGCCTGGGTGACCTGGTCACGACCTGCATCTCCCCCAAGGGCCGCAACCGTTCATTCGGTGAGCGGATCGGTCGGGGCCAGACCACCGAGCAGGCCCTGGCCGCCACCGAGTCGGTCATCGAGGGCGTGACCACCTGCGAATCAGTGGTCGCCCTGGCCCGGAAGAAGGGGGTGGAGATGCCCATCGCCGAGGCCGTGTACCAGGTGATCTTCGAGCACAAGCCCGTGCGCCAGGCCATCCATGACCTGATGATCCGGCAGCTCAAGGCGGAATAGGGACGTAGTCCCCTGACGCCGCCGCACCTCTGGGCGTCTCGTCGCAGGCCTCGCTGACCTCTCTCCTGGCGAGGCCCCTGGCCGCAACCCAAGAGGTGGGCCGGTACACAGGGGATTCTGTCCAGATAGCCATGGCCCCTCCCTCGATGCCGGTGTGGAGGGGTCATGGCGGACCCGCGGACAGGCGGAAGCTGCACTGGCGAAGGTCACTGTGTGACAGCGCGAGCTGGTTGGATGGGCCGTGATGGCGGCCAATCGCTCAGAGTATTCTCCGATGCTGTGGCAAAGGTTGGCGGGAAACACTCTACGATAGTCTGCCTTTGAAGTCCTCGTAAGTGAACCGGCGTTGGAGGTGATAGTCGCCGGTCCTGGGATCGAAGAGCACGATATCCGGCAGGTTGATGCCGTTGAACATCGTGTTCTTGACCATGGTGTAGTGGGCCATGTCGTGGAACACGAGCCTGTCCCCCACGCGGAGGGGGGCGTCAAAGGAGTAGTCTCCGATCACGTCACCGGCCAGGCAGGTGGGGCCTGCCAGGCGATAGGTGTGGGGCTTCGCATTCGGCAGGTCTGCCCCGGTGATCCGGGGCCGGTACGGCATCTCCAGCACGTCCGGCATGTGGGCGGACGCGGACGTGTCGAGGATCGCAATGTCCACGTCGTTGCGGATGAGGTCCAGGACCGACGTCACGAGGAAGCCGGTGTTCAGGGCAACGGCCTCGCCGGGCTCCAGGTACACGGTCTTGACGTTGGCGTAGCGAGACTGAAAGCCGGTGATCAACTCACAGAGCAGGTCCCGGTCGTAGTCGGTCCGCGTGACGTGATGGCCGCCGCCGAAGTTGACCCAATCGACCTGCCGGATGTAAGGACCGAATTGCCTCTCCACCGCGGCCAAGGTCCGCATGAGGGCGTCCGCATTGAGCTCACACAGCGTATGGAAGTGCAGGCCCGTGACACCCTCCATTTGTTCCGGCCCAAACCGGTCGAGCGTGACTCCCAGTCGCGATCCCGGTGCGCAGGGGTCGTAGATCCGGGTCTGGACCTCGCTGTGACGAGGATTCAGTCGCAGACCGCATTGAATCCTGCGAGGGGCGGAGAGGGCCTTGTCCCTGAATCGCTGCCACTGGCTGAAGGAATTGAAGACGACGTGGTCCACGACCTTGAGAACCTCGTCGAACTCGTCCTGGCGATAGGCCGGGGCACACAGGTGTACTTCCTTGCCGAAGAACTCGGCTGCGAGCCTGGCCTCATGGAGGCTGCTGGCTGCGGCCCCGGCCAGGTACTGCCGGCACAGCCCAAACGTACCCCAGGCAGCGAAGCCCTTCAGCGCAAGCAGGATCTTGCAGCCGGTCCGATCCCCAACGGCCTTGAGCACACGCAGGTTCTGTTCCAGGAGCCCCAGGTCGATCAGGTAGCAGGGGGTCCGGAGCTGACCCAGTTCGTAGTTGGTTTTTGGTTGTTCGTTGTTCGTATCCCGTGCCTCACAGGGTGTCGATCTTACACGGCCAGGCGTGGATCGCTACATGGTTAAGTGGTTAAAAGATCAAGTCGTTAAATGGTTAAATGGGAAATAGTAAATCGGAAATAGCAGATGGCGGATGGGAATCCCATCTGACCGCCCTCACAGGCCCTTGCCTTCGACGATCTTCCAGGGCAGGCCGTGGCGGTTCAGGTCGTCCATGAAGGGATCAGGGTCGAATTGCTCCATGTTGAACACGCCCTGGCCTCGCCACTTGTCTTCCAGCATCATCTTTGCGCCGATCATGGCCGGGACGCCCGTGGTGTAGGACACCGCCTGGGCCTTGACCTCCTTGAAGCACACGGCGTGGTCACAGACGTTGTAGATCATCAGTCGCCTTGGTTTGCCGGCCTTGACCCCCTCGAAGATGCAGCCGATGCAGGTCTTGCCCGTGTAGTTGACCCCCAGCGAGCCGGGGTCGGGCAACAGGGCCTTGAGGAACTTGAGTGGCACGATCTTGTGCCCCTCGAACTCGACCTCGTCGATCCGCGTCATGCCTACGTTCTGCAGGACCCGCAGGTGGGTCAGGTAGTTGTCCGAGAAGGTCATCCAGAAGCGGATTCGCCTGAGGCCCTTGATGTGCCTGACCAGCGACTCCAGCTCCTCGTGGTAGAGCACGTAGCTCTTGCGGGGGCCGACCTCGGGATAGTCGATCTCCCGGCAGAGGCTCATGGGGTCGATCTCGACCCATCCCCCGTTCTCCCAGTACTTCCCTCTCTGTGTGACCTCGCGGATGTTGATCTCCGGGTTGAAGTTGGTGGCAAAGGGGTGGCCGTGGTCACCGGCGTTGCAGTCCACGATGTCCACGGAGTGGATCTCGTCGAAGTGGTGTTTCTGGGCGTAGGCGCAGAAGACGTTGGTTACGCCCGGGTCAAAGCCGCTGCCGAGCAAGGCCATGATCCCCTTGTCGCGGAACCGGTCATGATAGGCCCACTGCCACCTGTACTCGAACTTGGCCACGTCCGGCGGCTCGTAGTTGGCAGTGTCGAGGTAGTCGGTCCCGGTCTCCACACAGGCGTCCATGATGGGCAGATCCTGGTAGGGCAGGGCCACGTTGACCACCAGGCCGGGCTCGTACTTCCTGATGAGCCGGGCCACCTGCCCGGGATCGTCCGCATCCACCTTTGCGGTCCGGACCTTCCGGCCCGTTGCATCGCCTACGTCTGTGGCGATCTGTTTGCACTTGCCCAGGGTCCGGCTGGCCAGAACGATCGGCTCAAAGACCCCCGACACCTGTGCGCACTTGTGCACCACGACGTTGCCCACGCCACCGGCTCCGATGATGAGTACCCCACTCAAGGCCGTTCTCCTTAAGTCACTGTCCTGTCAAATCTTAGTCCAAAGACCACCGGTCCAGATCATACATCCGCATGACCAAGAAGCAAGCCTATTCCCTGGTCTTCGCAGGCCCTGGCATCCGGAAACCGCGTCTGGCCGGGGTCAAAAAAAGTGGCGGAGTTGAAGAACAGATGGCCTTTTTTCGGCGTCCTATCGGTTATAATACCGCTATGTTACCGTTGTAATACCGGTAAAATACCGGTGTTGGAATGAACGCCAGGCGCGAGGGCAATCGTGCGCATTGAATACAGAGGCGGTCTGAAAGGAGACGTGTGAGCGTATGAGAAAGAGGGCCTTCACGCTGATCGAGCTGCTGGTGGTGATTGCGGTCATCGCCGTTTTGCTGGGGATACTGATGCCGGCCCTGAAGCGAGCGAGGGAGCAGGCAAGGATGATAGCCTGTACAGGCAACCTCAGGCAGTGGGGGATAACCTTCAACACCATAGCCTCGGACAACAATGGGAAATTCGTGGAGGGCATCCCCGGGACCACCGCCTACTACTGGCCGTGGATGCTGCCTACTGCCCTCAAGGATTGGACCCAGAACAAGACATGGTTCTGCCCTACAGCCACCAAGCCCAGGACGCCCATAGGTGGCATGGCCCAGACCATCGCCAACTCCAACATCTACAACTCCTGGGGTATCTTTACGGATGTCGTCAGTGGCTATACTGCGGGTAAGAACGGGATCAACGGGAGTTATGGCCTCAACGGGTACTTCATCCCTACAACCGGGGCCTATGAGGGCAATGTTGCAGGGTCAGATGGTTGGGGTGGCTTCAACGGCGTCAAGCAGGCCTCGACCGTTCCGCTGATGGTGGACGCCCTGCGGTTTGACCTGTGGCCCCTGCCCTCGGACTCGCCGGCCGCCAACGAAGGGGATGCCTGGACCGGTGACCTCATGGCACGCTGCTGTATCAACCGGCACAGGGGATTCGTCTGCATGGTCTTTGCGGACGGCTGTGCCAGGAAGGTGGGTCTGAAGGAGTTGTGGACCCTCAAGTGGTATAGCAAGTTCAATACGGCAGGTCCCTGGACCCAGGCTGGGCACGTCAGTGGAGCCAGATGGCCGGCCTGGATAAGAGGGTTCTCTGACTATTGATCGGTGCGGCGATTACACGACGCACTGCCTCAAGTAGTTGCGGCAGTGGCTGAGCCACGACCTGAATGAATCCAGGGATCGTTCGTACGCTCTGTCCTCCACCGAGATGCACACGGGACCGTCGTGGCCCGTCTCGTCTATCGCGTGAACTCAGCACACCTGTTGTCCCACTCGCCCTATCGATGGTGTTACCCTAACGGACGATCACCGATGCCCTCGCTCGTATCCGGAGTCGGGGTGCCTTTCTGGTGGGCCATAATCGTGACCATGCGGGCGTTCCGGTCGTGCGGCCGGGGGGCGTCTGCCGAGATCGCCGCCCCGGCAGTGAGGGCCGTCGACCACAACACAGCCCGTTGAACCAATCGCCAGCACCGCAAGCAAGATGGACAATACGAACACCTTCATAGCTGACGCTCCCTTCTGAGATCCACTTGTGTTCTCGTTTTCTCTTACTGAGCGGCAGGACGGCCTGCCCTTGAGATCTCTGATGTCTGTCTTCCTACAAAGGTAAGGCCGCAACGAGAGAGGGAGTAACGACAGGAGGGAAATGGGCGATCAAGAACTCGAACAACCCGCATTTACGACCAAATAACAGCGATTTCCAGGTAGGGCAGCGCAAAATCCAGCGCACGCCACGCACCCGAAGGCTCAAGCCGCTTCCATCCTGACGTCGGATCTGGAAAAGGTTGTGGCCGCCTGGCGGGACCTGCCAAGAGCGATCCGGGCAGGTATCTTGGCAATGATCGAAGCTGCCAAGAGGGAAGGGCCACGAGGCTAGTCCCCAGCCACACTGGGGTGGCTGACTCAGAGGATGCATGGAGGGCTTTGGATGGCGGGTCTCTGACCCAAACGAAGGGATCCGTAGAGGCGCATCGGACTTGTTGAACGATGCGCCTTCGCGATTCGGCCTGGAGCCGGAGTAAGGTCTGGGGGTGAGCGTGGCTTTGAATTCCGGAGAAGAGGGAGTTGCACGGGGGCCGCCTGTCTGGTACAAGTAACATGTCGCCATGTGCGGGCCTTGGCCCTGTCTGCGGAGGTCGGCGACGGGTAGGCAGAGGCCTGGGGTCGTATGTGGAGCCTTGGTCGGAGGCTCTGATGGGATTTTGCTGGCAACATGACCAGGGGGAGTTGAATGCAGCGCTCAGGCCGCACATCGGCATTGGTGCGTGCGTCGTAGGGGGGGGCGTCATTCCTGAAGGTAAGGAGGTGAATAAGCCGAATCCATGCCCAGAGAGCCTGCCCAAAGACAAGTCCACTGAGTAGAGTGCTGGAACAACTGAAGGTTAGGAGCAGAGACCATGAAAAAGCGAAGAATCTGGCTGATGGTGGCCCTAGGGATAGGGTTCGTGGTATCGGGTGCAGGCCGCGCCCAAGACGTCGTCAACCTGCTGGCCAACGGGGGCTTTGAGGACGGCGTGGCCACGCCGTGGACCACTTGGGGCGGTGATACCATCACCGTGGTCCAGGACCTGGCGGGTGCAACGGTCCCGGAAGCTCCGATCGAAGGAAGCACCTGTCTGCATGTTGTGGTTTCCGCCGCAAGCGCGAACTACTGGGACATCGGTCTGGGACAGAGTGGACTGACCTTCAAACAGGGGAAGAGCTACACGGTTTGCGCCTTCCTCAAGTGCAGCAAAGGCACCCTGCAGATCAATTTCAAGCCGGAACTGGCGAAAGATCCGTGGACGGGAAACGAACAGGCCTTCACCATGACCGAAGAGTGGGCAGAATACCATATGACCACTCCCGTGATGACTCAGACCCTGACTCCGGCGGAGGTCGTGTTCCACGTCGGCTATGCGGCCGGTGAGTTTTGGATGGACGCCGTACGATTCTATGAAGGGGACTATGTCCCGCCTGTCCTGAAGAAGACGTTCACGGCGACGCATCCAAGCCCTGCTGGCAACGCTGTGGATGTGCCTCGCGATACCGCGCTGAGCTGGACGCCGGGCCCGTTCGCCAACACACACGACGTGTACTTCGGCGGCGCCTTCGCGGACGTCAATCGGGCCAGTACCGCCAATCCGCTGGGCGTACTGGTGAGCCAGGGCCAGACAGGGACGACCTATGGGCTGACCGGCCTGCTGGACTTCGGCCGGACCTACGCCTGGCGGGTCGATGAGGTCAATGCACCGCCGGACTCGACCGTCTTCAAGGGAGACGTCTGGAGCTTCACGACCGAGACCTATGCCTATCCAGTCGAGCCCGTCAAGGCCACCGCGTCCAGCTCGATGACCGCCGCGATGGGGCCGGACAAGACGATCGACGGCTCCGGGCTCGATGCCCTCGATCAGCACGGGGTGTCTGCAGCCCAGATGTGGCTCAGCAAGAAGAACGTGTCCCCGATCTGGATCCGGTACGAGTTCGACAAGACCTACAAGCTGTACCAGATGTGGGTGTGGAACTCCAATCAGGCCGTTGAGAGTTCTGTCGGTTTCGGGGCCAAGGAGGTGACGATCGAGACCTCTACGGACGGGACCACCTGGACGGCCCTGGAGGGGGTACCGGAGTTTGCCCAGGCGACTGGCGAGCCGAACTATGTGCACAACACGACCGTGGATTTCGGCGGCATGCTCGCCAGGTACGTCAAACTGACGATCAGTAGCAACTGGGCGGATGGCACCAAACAGGCCGGCCTGAGCGAGGTCCGGTTCTTCTACGTCCCGCTGCGTGCCAGGGCTCCTGAGCCTGCCTCTGGGGCTGCCGGCGTGGCCCTGGATGCGGTCCTGAACTGGCGGCCCGGCCGTGAGGCAGCTCGGCATGACGTGATCCTCGGCACGGATCCCAACGCCGTGGCCAACGGCACGGCCGCGGCCAGGACCGTCACCGCACACAGCCTGGGCCTGGGACCTCTGGGCCTGGAATATGGCAAGACCTACTCCTGGAAGGTCAATGAGGTCAATGACGCTGCAACTCCGCAGACCTGGGAAGGCGACGTGTGGAGCTTCACCACGATTGACTACGCGGTCGTCGATGATTTCGAGAAGTACGACGACGTCTGCAACCGGATCTTCTTTGCTTGGGTGGATGGGTTCGGCTACTCCGCTTCTCCGGATTGTGGCCTGACGTCATCGGCCGGTAACGGGACCGGCTCCACAGTCGGCAACACGAATCCCCCCTTTGCCGAGCGGACCATTATTCACTCCGGGGCCAAATCGATGCCCATGTCGTTTGACAACAGCCGTAGTCCGTTCTACTCAGAGACCCAGCGGGAGTGGGCGACGGCCCTGGACTGGACCAGAGGGGGGGGCAATACCCTGGTGCTGTACCTCCAGGGCGATGCGGCGGGCTTCCTGGAGGTCACTCCCGGCACGTTCCTTATGAATGGAACAGGCACGGATATCTGGGCCAACTCGGACCAGTTCCGGTTTGCCTACAAGCAGCTCAGCGGCAACGGCTCGATCGTCGCCCGGGTGGACAGTGTGAGTAACACGGACCCCTGGGCCAAGGCCGGGGTCATGATCCGCGCGGGACTCGATGCGGGATCGGCACATGCGATGGTCGTTCTTACGCCTACCAGTGGTATGTCCGTCCAGCGTCGTAGCGTCAGCAACGACGTCAGCGTCAGCACGGATGTCGCCGGGCCGGCCGGCCCCTACTGGGTCAAGCTGACCCGCACAGGCGACACGTTCACCGCACAGCGTTCGCCCGACGGAATCGCGTGGGTGGATATCACGGTCACCCCTGCGGTGACGATCACCATGGCCAGCGACGTATACATCGGTCTGGCCGTGACTAGCCACTTGGCCGGTGCCGTGTGCGGGGCCAGGTTCTCGAACATCTCGGCCACGGGCAATGTCTCAGGGCAGTGGCAGATCGCGGAGATTGGTGCGACCCAGGTCAACGGCAATACGCCCGAGACCTTCTACGTAGCGCTGCAGGACAGTGCCGGTACGATGAAGGTGGTCAGCCATCCTGATCCCACTGTGATCGCCACGGGTGGTTGGGAACAGTGGAGCATCCCGCTGAGTTCGTTCACCTCCGCCGGAGTCAACGTCGCCAGTGTCAAGAAGATGACCATCGGTGTAGGGGATCGCGGTGCCCCGAAGGCCGGCCACGCTGGCAAGCTTTACATCGATGACATCCGCCTGACGCGGGTGGCTGCACCATAGGATGGTCGTTCCTGCGGAAGCAGGGGGCAGGTGGTGGTGACACGTCCGCCACGAGGGATGAAATGCACAGGGGCCTGTGTCGAGATGGCACGGGCCCCCTTTCTACCCGGAGGCCTGTTGACTTATCTGCCGGGCGGGCGATAATGGCCGTGGGCCATCGTTGGACACGCCTTCTGGAGGTGAGATATGTCCCATCGCAGCAAGAACGCTGGCGTGCGAGGTAGCTCGGCGCCGGATGCCGTCAGCACCTGTCGTGGGAACGAGTCCTACCCTACGTCTGGAAGTGGCGCGCCCAAAACGGTGGTCAGCTCCCTGAAGCTCTCCGCTGAAGGTCCATGGGTATCCCGTCTGGCGCTTGGCGTGTGGCGCCTCCCGGACTGGGGACTGGATGCCCCGGGGCTCCTGACCCTCATCGAGCAGTGCCTCGACTGGCAAGGAAGTACCGTAGAGCTTCGACGCGTACCGTGCAGGAGCACAGTCTATGAGGTCCAATGGAGAATCCAGGATGAGTGTGAGCGCACTTCATAAGATGGAACGGTGCGTTGCCATGCTGGTCGCAGTGCACGGCGTGGTGTATGCTCAGAACGTGGCCCGGTGGTCCTGGCAGGAACCGCAGGCGAAGGTGCTGTCGACCGGCGATCTGGAGTGGGCGCCAAAGCCCTTCGAGTTCAAGGCGGCCGAGCCGGTCCGCTACATCGACTTCAAGTCCGGCAACGACGCCAACGACGGCCTCTCGAAGCAGACGCCCTGGAAGCACCACCCCTGGGATCCCAACGCCGCCGGCAAGGCGAAGGCCTGCAAAGGCGTGCACACCTACGTCCTCAAGCAGGGCGTGGTCTATCGCGGCGAGATGAACGCGAATGAGTCGGGCACTGCGGCGGCCCCCATCATCCTGACCCGGGACCCGTCCTGGGGCGAAGGGCCGGCTGTTATCTGCGGTTCGGAGGCGGTGACGGGCTGGAAGAAGGGCGCCGACAACAACCTCATCCCGGAGTCGGAGAAGGTCTGGTATGTAGACCTCAACTGGGCGCCGCGCAACGTCTGGATGGTCGGCAAGGATGGCGCCGTGACGCGCATCGCCCTGGCCCGCACTCCGAACTGGACGATCACCGACCTGGACGACATCCAGAGCGAGTGGTGGACGTGGAAGAACCCCGACAAGCCGTTTGACAACTACGCTACGATCAACGGCGAGCAGCGCCATCTGGCGTTCGACAAGGAGGACATCAACGAGAGTAAGCCGCAGGACTACTACGAGGGCGCTATCGTTTGGACCACCAAGGGCTGGGTGATGGGCAGCCCGTTCCAGGCCAGGGTCCTGGCAGTGGATCGGAAGAACGGTTCGCTAGTCTTCCCCTGTCAGTGGGGCGGGGCACCGTCCTACAAGATCATACGCGGCTGCCGCTACTACCTGGAAGATAAGCCGCAGTACCTAGACAGCCCCGGCGAGTTCTGGTTCGACAAGAAGGGCGACGGCGGTCGGCTCTACATCCGCCTGCCTGGCGACCAGGACCCGAACACCGCCCGGATCGAAGTGGCGAAGCGCATCCACATGATCGATAGCTCGGGCATGAGCCACGTGCACATCAGCGGGCTCACCTTCCGCTTCACCAACATCTACTGGAACCTGACCGCTGCGCCCTACTGGGTCTCCCACGAGAGCATCGACGTGGAACCCGGCTGCGTGCGCCTGCTGGGCAGCGGCACGGACATCGAGGTGGCGAACTGTACCTTCGAGCACGTCCACAGGGGCGTACGCCTGAAGGCCATGGGCAACCAGGACGCCATCGACAAGGTCGTGGTGAACGACAACGTGTTCGCCTATAACGACCACGGAGCCGTGGACCTGGAGGACGGCACTGTCTACAACACCCTGGAGCCCCCGATGGGCCGGCTCTACGACGTGCGAGTGATGCGCAACAAGTTCGATCATATCGGCATCCGCCCCGACCTTTTTGGCCAGGGCGAGACGCTGGAGATCGCTTACGCCGAGACGGCTGAGGTGGCCGGTAACCTATTCGACCGTGTCTGTGCTCAGGGCATCGACGTCCACGGCGCCAAGCAGGACCGCGCCGCCACCGACCGCCCCTTCGCCCGCATTCTCATCCACCACAACAAAGTGGTCGATTCGCTGCTGAACGTGGACGATTTCGGCGGCATCGAGACCTGGCAGGGGGGCCCGGCCTATGTCTATGACAACATCTCGGGCAACCCCGGCGGCTACCGCAACTGGGATCACGTGCTGAACCCCAATGCGGAGAACCGCTTCGGCCATGCCTATTACCTGGATGGGGCGTTCAAGAACTACCACTTCAACAACATCGCCTGGGGCAAGTCCAAAGGCCCGGCCGGCAAGCTGGCCAACACGTCGGCCTTCCAGGAGATCATCAGTTACCAGAACACCTTCTTCAACAACACGATCTACAACTTCGTGCGGGGCTCTCGCCGGCAGGAGCCCCAGGCCGGCCGTGTCAAGTTCCTGGGCAACATCTGGCAGAGCATGGGCCTGCGGGTCTTCCGTGATGCCGATCCGGCGAATACTGAGGCCGCCGGCAACGAGGCCGACGCCGGACCCCGCCGCAACCAATACGCGATCAACACCGATGCCTATGCGAGCAACGTCTTCTATGACTCGGGGGAGAGCTTCGGCGTGTTCGAGCCCTCCGGGCGATGGCACCGGACCCTCCAGTCGTTTCGGGAAGCCCTGGAAAGCTACAAACCACTGGCTGCGACAGTGGGTGTCATAGCTGAGCAGTCGCCCCTGCGTGATCCGGCCGCTCACGACTTCCGGCCGTCCGCCAACTCGGCGGCCCGCGGCCTTGGCGCGAAGGTCTTCGTGCCGTGGAGCCTCTACGAGACGGTCGCTGAATGGAACTTCTACCCCATCCAGGGCGATCCGGCGCTCATCATGGACGAGCACTGGTGCATGTCCCCCTACTACACGGAGCGGGACAACTACTATGGTTTCCCCATGTATCCCCTCAAGGGCATCAACGTCACCCTGAAGGACTACCAGAACGGCCCGCTGGAGAACTGGACCACGGGCGCCCTATACCTCAACGGGCGCGACCAGTACGCCGTCCTCTCCAACGAGGACATCAACCGCGTGGTCACCACCGGTGGCCAGAAGGGCAGCCAGCGACGCACCGTCAGCGGCGCGGACCTGAGGAACCCGCAGGTCCACACCTCAAACTTCCTGATCGAGGCATACTTCAAGACGGCGCTGGGACAGATAGAAGTGACCCTGATCCAAAAGATGTATGACGCCGGATATGCCCTGCGCGTCAACGAGGTGGGAGGCGTGACCCTGGCGACGCAGGCGGTTGGCGCCAAGGCGAGCCTGGCCAGCCATGGCCCCGTCAACGACGGCCAGTGGCATCACGTCATCGCCGAGGCCGACCGCAAGGTGGGGACCTTCACGATCTACATCGACGGCAGGCAAGACGCCGGCGGCCCTGGCCTCGGCGTGGACGCCTCTCTGGCCAACGAAGCCGACCTCTACGTGGGGGGCACGCCGCAAGGGCACTACCTGGATGGTGCGATCGACTTCATGCGCATCGCCCGGGGCACGCTGTCCGACGCGAAGACAACGATCGATGAACTCTACGCGTGGGAGTTCAACGGGCCATTCCTTCACGACTTCATCGGCCGCGAGCGTCCGGCCGATGGTGGCGCCGCGGGCGCCATTGACGATGCCCCTCTTGGGCCTGTTCGGGCAGCCGTGTACGTGGTTGACCAGGCGGCCCCCGGTGCGGCCGATACGAACCCGGGGACTGAGGAGAGGCCCTTCAAGACCGTGCAGCGCGCAGCGGACGCGGCCAAGCCAGGCGACACGGTCTGCGTCATGGCGGGCAGGTATGACGAACGGGTCAGGGTGAAGGCCGGCGGCACGGAGGGCAGGCCCATCGCCTTCGTGGCGATGCCGCGGCGATCGGTGACCGTGAACGGCTTCGACCTGGAGGCGAGTTACATCCGCGTCGAGGGCTTCGAGATCACCGCCGACAAGCCGGCCACTGCGAAATCCTGGACAACCATATCCACGACATGATGGCGGCGGTCAACGGGACGGTCGGTAGGCCGAGCCCAGACGGCAGCACCCGCGACTACTCCGCGGTGGCGCACAACCGAATCGCCTACAACAAGGTCTGCCACTGCGAGTACGGCTTCATCTTGGGTGGGGAGGACTGGCTGGTGGAGAACAACGAAGTCAACCGCCTCTTCATGTACGCCCCGGGTAACAAGAACGACGACTGCGACTACTCGCGATTCTTCGGCAAGGGCTGCGTCCAGCGGTACAACTACTACCATGGCACACTCACGTCGGAGATCAAGGTCGCCCACGTGGATTGCATCCAGACGTTCATGAACAACGGTGGGATGGCACAGAATCTGATCTTCGAGTTCAACACATGCTTTGACTGGGGCCAGGGAGCCATGGTGGAGAGCGCACCTTATATCGGCAGTGTACGGAACTGGACGTTCCGACACAACATCTACTCCTCCAAACTGCCGACCTACAAAGGAGCGTGGGGGCTGGACATCATCCAGACGCCCGACGTGACGATTGCGAACAACACCTTCTGCGGGCTCACCTGGTGTGGTGTGGGGCTGCGGGGCAAGGAATCGACCAATGGGCGAATCCGCAACAATCTTTTCTGCGATATGCAGCAGGCCGTTCTGGCCGGCAACAAGGACGACTTTACCCCGGCCAATCCGGTGGTCGAACACAACCTGACGTTCAAGACCGCGCCGCTCGCGGACGAGAAGAACATCAACGGCAAAGACCCCATGCTCGTGGACGCGGAGAGGAGGGGTTTCCGTCTGAAGAAGGGCAGCCCGGCCATTGGGGCGGGCAAGGGCGGCGTGACGATCGGAGCCCTGGAGTATCCCAACGTGTATTACGTCGATCCTCGCCTGCACTTCTTCGAGACCGTCCTGCGGAATCAGGGCATCGACCTGCTCGGCAAGAAGGACACAAAGATTGAGGAGATCATGGTCATTGACACACTGAAGGCGGGCGCCGCGAATCCGTGAGGGTGTCGTTAGCACGGATCTCGTGCTCCGTTACGGCGTCACCTTCAATATTCCTTGGAGAGGTACTTCTGCCGACGATTTGCCTACCATGATCTCAAAATCGCCCGGCACAACCCTCCAGTGCATATCGATGTCGAGCAACTGGAGATCTTCCGGGCTAAGTTTCAAGGTTACGGTTTTCGTCTCTCCGTGATTCAGCGCCACTCGCTCAAACCCCCGGAGTTGCTTGACGGGGGTTGAAACTGGGGCGTATTGCTCGTGGATGTAGAGCTGGACCGTGTCCACGCCTGCCCGGTCGCCGATGTTTTTCACGTCCAGGGTCACGTTCGCCTCGCCGCCAGGATGGATCTCCGCCGGTTCAACACGCAGATTGCCATACTCAAACTTGGTAAAACTCAGACCATAACCAAAGGGGTAGAGGGGCGTCGCTGGCATATCGGCGTAGCCCTCCTGCATCCTGGCAGCCTTGGATGGCTTGTAGTTGTAATAGACCGGCAATTGGCCGGAGTGCCGGGGGACGGTGATGGCCAGCCGGCCGGTGGGACTGTAATTCCCGAAGAGGACGTCAGCCACGGCTTCTCCGCCACGCTCTCCGGGTTCCCAAGCCTCCACGACGGCGGGCACGTGTTCGGACGTCCACCGCGTGGAAAGCGGCCGGCCGTTGATAAGCACCACGACGGTGGGCCTTCCCGTCTCGAAGACCGCCTGGATCAGGTCCTCCTGCACTCCGGACAGATCCAGGCTCGCCACATCGTGGCTTTCCCCATCGGTGGGCCTGCCATGCTGGCACTCGCCGACCACCACAATGGCGATGTCGGCCCCTTTTGCAGCCCCCACGGCTTCGGCGAACCCACTCTTGTCCGTGCCCGTAATCTCGCAGCCGCGCACCTGGGTGACTTTGGTTTGGGGTGAGACCACGGCCCTAATTCCCTCGATCACGGTCGTCACATGCTGCAAGACCTTCTTCGGCGAGTAGTCGCCCAGTTGGTTCATCACATCGTCCGCATTGGGGCCGATCACCGCCACCGATTTCAAATCCTTCTTGAGCGGCAGCAGGTTCTGGTCATTCTTCAGCAACACGATCCCTTCGCGGCCCGCGCGCAGAGCCAGATCTTGATTGGCTTGCGAATGCACGACCTGGACGGCGTGGTCCACATTGACGTAGGGATGCTCGAAGAGGCCCAGGCGGAACTTCAGCTCCAGAACTCGGCGCAGCGCTCGATCCACCAGCGCCATGGGGACTCGCCCCTCTTCCACGCTCTCGACCAAAGGCCTCATGTAGGCAGGCTCGTAGGTTATGTTCACATCGACTCCGGCCCTCAAGCTCAGCAGGCCGGCTTTCTTTTGGGTGGGAACGATGTGCTCATAGAGCAAGGTCCCGAAGCCGCCCCCTTCGCTCACGACGACTCCTTTGAAACCAATTTCCTGCCGCAACACATCGTTCATCCACTTCACCGAGGCGTGCGCCGGCACATCCTCGATCTCCGGGTAACCCGCCATCACCCCCAGGCCCCCGGCTTTGGTGATCGCCCCGATCCAGGGCGGCATAAAGTTCTCGCGCAAGGAACGCTCCGATACCTCAATCGCTCCACGCTCGAGGCCGCTCGATGGTTCGCTTTGCGTGGGAAAATCCGTCAGCACGGCGATCACCTTGTCCGGGGCGGAGATGTCCGAACCCTGCGTTGCCCGCACGATGGCCTCGCCGATGCGCATGTACAGGTAGGGATCTTCCGTGTAGGCTTCCTCGTTTCGCCCCATGCGCGGATCGCGATTTACCTCCATCACGAGTGTGGATAGCATGTGGATCCCAACCGCGCGCGCCTCCGCTGCGGCCGCCGCGTAGATCGCCTTTACCAGATCCAGGTCGAAGGAACTGCCAACGGCCAGGCCTTCTGGGAACACCGTACCACCCGGAAACATGGCGCCATGCGTGCCTTCTTCATCCTCCATAACCGGTATCTTCAGACGCGTCTGGGTGATCGCGATCTTCTGCAACTCGTTGAAGTATTCAGCTTGCTGGCGGGCACCTTCCTGGAGAATCTCATTGGCGAGGGTGAAGAATCCGCAGGCCGGACCGATTTCCTGGGTATAGGCTCCGGCTGCGAACTCTTTGCACGCCTCCATCTTCGAGAGGGTGTTTCTTCCCAGTTCATCAACATAAACACAAGGTAAATTGAGCTGCCCGACTTTCTCCTTGAGGGTCATCCGGCTCATTAGGTCATCGATTCGCTGCTCGATCGGCCGTTTCGGATCGAGGTAGACCGGCGTTTGGCCTCCGTCTTGCGCGAGGATCACCGAAATGGATGCCAGCGTCGTGCCGGCTGCAACAACCCACCACCAAGAGGTTCTCTTCCCCATCAACTGACAGGGACTTGTTATCACTGCGGACACGAGCAGGAACGGCAGGCATAGAAGCTTGCAGATGGAGGAGCCGGGCATCATTGGTTCTGGGATCATGTGCTTGTTCTGTTCTGCAATGTGAGGTTTCATGGTGAGATTCTATAGGGGCCACTGCGTTTGTCAAGCGGACGTCGGACCGCCTCACAGGTGCCGAGTTCGCAGTGAATGCTCTTCTGCCTCAATGGGGAAAGCTGCACTGATCTGCCCAGGCTAAGCCGCTGGCCCGCCTCCGGCGGGTTGTTAGAGGGCCAGGTCGTGCAAGGCTACGGCGTCGCGCGACGAACGAATCCCCATCCCACCCGGACCCCTGGGTGGCTGGTGGAAGGAATCGCCGACTACATCCGGTGGTTCTCGTATGAGCCGGAAACGCACGGGGCCGAGATTACCCGTGGAAATATCGCGCAAGCTCGCTATGACGGCAACTATCGCATAAGCGCCAATTTCTTGGACTGGGTCACCGAAACGTATGACAAGGACCTTGTGCGGAAGTTGAACGCCGCCGCTCGCGAGGGCAACTACAACGAGGACCTGTGGACAAGGTCCACCGGCCACACAATGCAGGCGACCTTTGCACGAATGACCAGTACGACTGGTTCGAGCTGCAAATCGACTACAGCATTTCTGAAGCAGGCAACAGCGGCATCATGTACCACGTCACGGACGGGGGCGGCGCCACGTGGGCGAGCGGCCCTGAATTCCAGCTCGAAGATAATGAGAAGGCGAGCGATCCCGTCCGAGGCGGTGACGTAGTTGGGAGCCACGTTGTACTCTTGAAACCGCGGGTCTTGGAAAAACGTCGCGCGCCAGGTGTCGCCGCCGTCATCACTGCGATAGACGGTCTCGTGATGGGGGGGATGAAAGCCCGTGCTTGTATTCATGACGTACACCGTCAACGGTCGGGCATCCGTGGCCAGAACCTGCTTGTACTGTGCGATAGGACCGTACGACCACTGGTCGGCCTTCGTTTTGTCTATGTTGATGCCGTGGCCCATCGCCGACTGCCAGGTCTGCCCGCGATCCCGGGAACGGTAGACGCCTCCTCGCAAGACGCCGTTTTCCAGCTTTCTCGTCACAGTGCAGTAGAACATGGCGCCCGCCGCATCGGAGCCACCGCCGAAACCCTGGATCTCCTTCCAGGGCAGCCCATCAGTCCTTTCCACCCAGGTCTGTCCGCCATCATCAGATCGGGATCCGCCGGCGAGATTGCGCGACTGAACATGCCGCCTCCGCCGGACAGGCCTATGGGGTCCCAATTGTGGATTTCAGGTTTTGGATTTGCCAGTGGCGACTGGCATAGTCCGCAGTGAACCAACAACAGCAACGCCGCCATCAGCCCACAGCATGGTTCAGATGAAAAGACTCCACAGGTTCTCATACGTATTCCCGCATGATTCGCAGGTACTCGCGGCAGGTTTCTCGTATGTCGGGGTCGCCGGGGTGCTGGTCCTGCTCGATGGAGGCGAAACCGTTGAAGCCGACCAGCTTGAGGGCCGTCACAATTGCCTGGACGTCCATTACGCCCCGACCGAAGGGCGGGAACTGTCGCATCGCGCCGTCGATATCGCGCATGTGCACGTTCATCAGGTGCTTGCCCACCTTATGGATTGCGACCGGGGGGTATTCCCGCTGCAGCAGCGTCCAACCCGCATCGAGATTGTAGCCCAGATCGTCGTCGCGAATCTGGTCCCACAGCCGCAGGAACGACGCCGCATCGGGGACTAGGCAATGCGTGTGCTGCTCGATGGAGAACTTCAGGCCGTGGGCTTTCGCCTGTGACAGGCAGGCCTTGGTGGTCTCCACGTAAGCGTTCCACACCCGGTCCCAATCGAATCCTTCCGCAATGTCGATGTGATACTTCTGGCCCGGCTTGGCATTCTCGATCTCGTAGTAGCGGGGCAGATACTCCGTCGGTCCTTTCAGCTCGCGTGCCCAAGGCGCCACGATATTGATGATCGGCGCGCCGAGCTTTTGTCCGATTCGGCAGCCCGCCTCGAAGTAGCCGAGTGCCTGCTCACGAGCGGCCCGGTCCGTGCTCGACAGGTCCTCGACTACCGGCTGAAAAAGGACAAACTGCGAGACACGCAACTTGTTTCGCTGGAGCTTTTGGCTGAGCCGATCGATCCGGGTCTCCGTCCAGAACTCCTTGAGGTCTCTGCGTGCCGTCACGATCAATTCCACGCCGTCGAAGCCCAGTTCACCGATGACATCCAGGGCCGGCTCGGGGTCGGCGGCGGGGCTCAGATCGTGAAAACACCAACTCAGGCAGCCAATTCTGGGCTTGCCTTGGGAGCGAGATGGCCCCTGCGCTGCGGTCGCCGGCAGCGACAACCCGGCGGCTGCGATCGCGGCGGTCTGGAGAAACTGACGGCGGTTCAAATCAAGTTGAGTTCTCATAAGTCTACTCCTTCTTGCGTACCATGGCCACGCGGACTGTGGATCAGACCATCAACCAGGCTTTCGGCCTTGACGATACCGCTCGCCTTTCCTGCTTCCCACGCCGAGGTTTCCCTGTTCAGGAGAACCACGGTGAACTCGTCAAAGTCCAGCGGGTCAATACGCCATGACTCCCATCAGGCGAGGTCAGAGAGGTTTCTGTGCGGATCCAGTCGGCCGGCACCGGACCAGCCAACGTGGGGCGGCTGGAAGGTATAGGGCTGCACCGACCAGAGGTTGATCGCCGACTTCCACCCGCCGGGATAGCGCAAGTACCGCGGGCTCAGTTCCCGCAGGGCTTCTGACAGCTTATGCCGTGCGGAAAGCAGCGGATTGCGGTCGTCGTCCATGAGGTAATCCACATTGACGCCTGTACAACGTCGGCGGACATCATTCAACACAGTACCGGAATCCACGCCCAGCTCGTCCTTCACGCCGGCAATAATGACCCACCCGAGCAGCAACAACGTCCTCATAAGAACCTTTCAGTCTACAGAGTCTTACGCAAACGTGCACTCATCTTCTCAATCATTCCCTCAGCGCAGTTGAATTCCTCAAGAAACACCTGAGGTAGTTGGCTGTAGGAGCCCCCTCGATGAGGCTGCGTGAGTGTGTGGTGCAAGACCCTTTTCGGGCTTGGCATTTCAACACGCCGATCCCCGAAGTCTGATCTATTGCTGCCCTTTCTTGAGGGGAATTGTGATGCCTTTCTCCAGTTTAGCAGCTTTATAAGTGGCTTATTAAGAAGACGGTTGCGCATGGACGATATCCGGCGCCAGCTTGATCTCGCTACATTGGGGTGGGGCGCATCGGGCCTCGCTTATAGCTTGCGATCCAAAGGTTGGGCCGGTACTTTTGTTGCTGTGGTTCTTACGCACAGCTTTGAAACAAGATCGGCAAATTGGATGTCGGCGTGGCTGCAAGATAGGTGAAATACGGGAGGTCACTCATATGGCCAACAAGGCGTTTCTTGTGTTCATAGCCATGTTTCTCATCACAGGACTGCAAGCATCGGCCGCTCAGGACGAAACGGCCGGCAAGCGATTGCGGACCGGTCAGACTCGGCGCACCTTCGTGCCGCTCGACTTCAAGCAGATGTTCACGGCCGGTCTGCTTAGTGATCCTCAACCTCCGAGCACGCTCCTACCCCCCGGTGCGACCACGGTCGAGCTCACCCTTCACGCATCCGAGCCGACCTCTTGCCGGTACAGCGTTGGACAGAATCGGCCATTGGAGCAGATGACCGCTTTTGATGGTCAGCAGCCATCGACTTCGCCCAAGACCACCATTCGGGGGCTAAATCCAGACCCTGCCACCGTCAATGACATATACATCCGCTGCACCACGGCTCCTGATGGCGTGCTGCATTTGCAGTACCGTTGCCTGCCTGCCGTCAAGTGCGGCTTCCCTCGCACCGCCAATCTCTGGGGATCGTGGCGATTTGTCTCCAAGGGGATGGCGTATGCCTCACGCATCGACCTTTGGTTGGGGGCGAGCTTCAACGCCAGTCAGATCCGGGAGCTGCGCCGGCTGAATCCCAACTGCTTGATCCTGACCTCGATCAACACGGTGGAGAACAACGATGTGCCGGACGATTACTTCCTGCGGGACACGACCGGCCGGAAGATCGAAGTCTGGCCCGGGGCGTACCGGCTCAACCTCACGCGGCCGGAGGTGGCGGAATACCAGGCACGCTACGCCTACCAGAAGATGATCGAGAGCGGGTTGATGTATGATGGGTGCTTCTTTGACAACTTCATGATGACACAAAGCTGGCTGACCCACGATATCTACGACCGGCCCGTGCAACTGGACGCGGATGGGGACGGCAAACCGGACAGCAAGGATGCCTTCGACAAGGCATGGCGCGAGGGCGTATTCCACGAATTGCGGGAATGGCGCACATTGATGCCCTGGGCGCTGGCCAGTGGCCACAGCCAGGGGTACCCCTACCCGGAGATCGGGGAGATCTTCAACGGCCAGGGGATCGGGTTCTATACCACTGATGTGATCGAGGGGAAGCGTCCTTTCTACGAGCTTTGGGACTACTACAATGCTTGGTGCTCGGTGACCGTCAAGCCGGCGATCACGTCGGTGGAGTCCGCGGTGCCTGACCAGATTGCCTATGGCTATGACTACAGCCCTCAACAGCACACACCGGCGGCGACTTGGGACTTCGCCCGGGATTACTATCCCTACATGCGGTTTGGGTTGGCTTTTACCCTGATGAGCGACGGCTATTTCAGCCACGAGCTCGGCGACACGGACCACGGCCAGGATTGGTGGTACGACGAGCTGGACTATGATCTGGGGACACCGCTTGGGGCGGCGCAGCGAATCGCCACAAGCCAAGCCGCTGACCGCGAGCTACTGCAAAATGGAGGCTTCGAGAGCGAGTTGTCGGGCACCTGGAGCATCTGGTGCGATACAAAGAATGGCTGCGCTGCGGCGGCCGAGCGTGACACCAGCGTCAAGCACAGCGGCACGGCGGCGGCTCGCATCACGATCACAGGCGCCGGCCGCAAGGGTGGGATTGAGTTCACCCAGCCCAACCGTTCGTTGGAGCAGGGGAAAAACTACGATCTGACATTCTGGATACGGGCCAGCGGCCCTATGGAAATCGCGGTCATATCGTCCAAGGGCTCGCCCAACTGGGACAACTACGGCCTGAACCAGACCGTGCAATTGACGACGCAATGGCAGTCGGAGACGCTGACCTTCGAGGCCAACAGGACGGTGCAGGATGCACGGATTCAGTTCCTGTTCGGCGGGGATACGGGCCACGTCTGGATCGATGATGTCTCCCTGAAAGAGCGAGGGGATGAGGTCTTTCGGCGTGACTTCCAGTATGGCCTGGTGCTGCTCAATGGCACAAAGCGGCGCCAGACGGTGGACATCAAAGATGGCTACATGCATCTCAAGGGCGAACAGGCGCCCCAATACCAGTATATCCTGGATGATAGCGGGAACGAGGGATTCCAGACCACGGGACAGTGGCAAGAGATCGACTTGGGCACCAAGGAATGGAATGCGATGCCACCTTATTACCATGCCTGGAACAACCGTTGCCACGAACTGATAGACGGCAGAGGGAAGGCGACGTGGGACCTCGATCTGCGAGGTCCGGGGCACTATACGATCCAGGCTTGGTGGGCGGCTGCGCCGGACGCGACGGCGTGGACGAAGCAGGCGGTTTATGAAGTCGTGGCCGGAGGGAAGGTGCTCGTCAGCGCGACGCTGGACCAGAGCCAGGCCGGAGATCAGTGGCACACTATTGCGGCTGGATTGAACCTGGACCCGCGAAGCAGGCCATTGGTTCAGGTCAAGAGTGGCAGCGGGGGGGTCCTGGTGGCCGATGCATTGCACGCTTTCTCGGCCGAACGGTACAACGATGGCGAGGCAGTGCGACAGGTGGCTCTGGAGCCGATGGACGGGATCGTGCTTCGGCGGGTCGAGACAAGTGGTCCATAAATGATCCAAACGAGGTTGGAGTCATGTACAGAAACGCTATCCCCCGTCCGGGGCCAAGGCTGGGGGATATGCTGGATCACGGCACAGGGTATTCGGCAGCGGCAGGACAAGTCGCTCCCCGTCCTTGACATCCCATGCCCATGTGTGGGCTCCGCAGGGACCGAACGAGTTCCTCCTCGGTCATCAACTCGGGAAACACCGGAGGGCCGTCCATAGAGTCCGCCTGTCAGGCGCCGGCAGGACCACCACGAAGACCAGCCGAATCCCCTTCAACCACCGCCACTTACGTTCCAGAGCTCCGGGCTCGCATCTTGCCCACGTCAGAAGCTATAATGTGGCTTTCGAAATGCATTTATCGATCCTTCAGAAGCAACTCAACAAGAAGGGCAAGAACCCACGATACACCGTTCACGAAAGGCTTCTCATCCTGTGGCATATAGAGGCCTTCCAGATCCCCAGGCGGAAGGTTTCCCGGTATTTCGGCATCGCCAGATCCACGTTCTACCGCTGGCTGCACAAGATTGAAGATCAGAAGGCCTCTCGGCCAGGCAAACGCCTCCGAGACCATTTGCTCTCTGCACCCCTGTCCCGCATGCCGTCTTTTCAAAGGGCAGCCTTGGGGCTTTCAGCAAATGCGGGGCGGTCCGATGGCCGCTTGACAGCGGCCAGGAAGCACTACCTGCAGGTTACTGACGAGCACTTTGAGCAGGCTACCCTGCCGACTGAGCATGGGGAGCTGGCAGCGAAAAAAACAGCGCAGCAGGATACAGCAGAACCTCGCGAAGTCTTGCACCCAGTCGGAGGACCCGCGAAATTCGAGGAAAAACGAGGCCCTGCGACACACTGCGAGGGCCTAATGGGCGATCAAGGACTCGAACCTTGGACCCGCTGATTAAGAGTCAGCTGCTCTACCAACTGAGCTAATCGCCCGGTCTAGGCCATAGGCTTTTATCGACGGCCTATGGCAACGAGTTTCAAATAATACAGGCTGGCCCGGGGGATTGCAAGCCCCTTGTTTTCACACCCCAGGCAGAATGATGCCGCCGTTTGACCCTGCCCATGCCTGTGCTGTATACTGCTGCCGGCCCTTTGCAAGGAGCCCGGGCATGGAAAGACCATTCAAAGAGGCCGTGTTGTGGGAGGCCGCCGACGGAAGGGCGGTTCGGTGCAGGCTGTGCAGCCATCGGTGTCTGATCACCGAGGGCAACACGGGCCGGTGTGGGGTCCGCAAGAACGTCGGGGGTGTGCTCTACAGCCTGAACTACCACAAGGTCTGTGCGGTCCACGTCGATCCCATCGAGAAGAAGCCGCTCTACCACTTCTACCCGGGATCGCGGAGCTTCTCGATCGCAGCAGAGGGCTGCAACCTCCGCTGCGACTTCTGTCAGAACTGGCAGATCAGCCAGGCGCCCCTTGAGCGGGGAACAATAGACGGCGAGGCGACCGGCCCTGAGCAGATCGTCGAGGCCGCCCGCCGAAGCAGGTGCCAGAGCCTGTCGTACACCTACACAGAGCCTACGGTGTTCATGGAACTGGCAGCAGACTGCGGGCGTTTGGCCAGGGAAAAGGGCCTGTCCAATGTCTTTGTCAGCAACGGCTACCAGACCCGCGAGGCCGTGGAGTTTGCCGTGCCTTGGCTCGACGCGATCAACGTGGACCTCAAGGCATTCAGCGAGGACTACTACCACAAGCTCTGCAAGGCCAGGCTCGCACCCGTGCTGGAGACGATCCACCATATCGCCACGCAGACCCCCATCTGGATGGAGATCACTACGCTCCTGGTGCCCGGTCAAAACGATGGGGCTGATGAGCTGAAGGCCCTGGCCGACTGGCTGGTTCGCGAGGCGGGGCCTCACGTCCCGTGGCACGTCAGCCGTTTCTATCCCCAATACAGACTGACCGAGGCAGAGCCGACCTCTCTGGCCAGTCTCGAAAGGGCCTGTCAGATCGGCAAGGCTGCGGGTCTGCACTACGTGTACCTGGGCAATGTCCCGGGCTGCCCGGAGGAAAACACCCTCTGCCACCGGTGTGGCGGCTTGCTGATCGCGCGATCCGGCTATACCATAGTGACCCGGCGGATCAAGGACTCCTGTTGCCCGGACTGTGGGGCGAAGGTCGCAGGGGTGGGATTGTGAAGCGAGGGCCGGTTTTTGTAGAGAGGCAGCACCGTTCGCTCCGGCTCGTCCGGATCAGGAAGACAGGTTCTACCAGAAAGGGAAGTCTATGAGGCAGGCCGTGCTCGTGAGTCTGTGTTGGGTCTTGGCCGGTTGTGCAATGTCGGTCCAGGAGTCGACCTCCGTGCATCAGGAGCCGCGGGACATCAACGAGTGGATCGACTCGCCTGAGGCCGACAAGGGCTACATCTTCATCTACGAGGGCCTCGATCCTGCCCTGGCCCAGGAGATTGCCGACAAGATCCTCGTCCTGGATCAACGACAGGACATCCAGCGGATCACCCTCCTGATCAACAGCCTTGGTGGCGAGGCCGCTGCCTTTCGGGTGATTCGCAATTGCCTCCGCCTGACCCACAAACCCGTGGATACGGTCAACCTTGGCAACTGCTACAGTGCGGCCTGCGCAGTCTTTGCATCGGCCACGGGCAAGCGATATGCCTACGAGAATAGCCACTTTATGGTCCACCGGCCGGCGATGCTCTACGGTGACTCCAGGGCGTTCCAGGACATGCTGGACTTCGAGGTCCAGGCCTACGAGGCGGCCGTCAAGAAGGCCGGAAACCTGCCTGCTGAGTGGTTTCCGCTGACGGGCAAGGCGAGGTTCTTTACCGCCCAGCAGGCCCTCCAGTACAAGTTCGTCGACCAGATCGTGGATCGCCTGCCGGTGGCGCAGTGACGGCCTGGATGGGTAGAAGGTTAAATGGTTAAATCGTTAAAAGGTTAAATGGTTAAAAGCCGGGCGGGTGCTACTGCCACCGGTCCGAGTCTCTGTCCTTGACGATACCCGCGAATCGCCTCAGGATCAGCGGCCCATAGGATGTGTCCCTGCAATCGGCCATGAGGAGATCGGGGTCCTGGCCCTCCCGGACCAGTTCGCTGCGGTGCTGAGCGATGTAGGCCGAGGTGATCTCTGCGTCGAACTCCGGATGGAACTGCACGCCCCAGGCGAAGGGGCCGATGCTGAATGCCTGGTTGGCATCCCTGGTACTGGCGGCCAGGCGATTGGCACCCTTGGGCAGCTTGAGCACCGACTGGGCGTGGCAGCAGTGGACCCTGATGGGGTTTCCGAGGCGGCCCAGGAGTCTGTCCTTGCGGGCATTGCCGTTGAGGGTCACCTCGATGGTGCCAAACTCCTTGCCCTGGGGATTGTCGTCCACCTCTCCGCCCATCGCCTGGGCGAGCAACTGGTGGCCGAAGCAGATGCCCAGAAGCGGGATACGTCGCTCGACTGCCCCTGGTATCCAGCTAGCCAGTCGCTCGAACCACGGCTGATGGTCCGTCACCATGGAGTGCGAGCCGGTCAGGATCACGCCCGTGAGCCGGTTGTAGAGCGGAAGGGGATCGCCATTGACAACGTCGATGGTGTTCACGCTGTCCGTCCCTACCCCCAGGCCGGCTATGATCCAGTGCTCGAAGTCGCCCCGGTGCAAAGACAGGGTGGCATAGGTATGACCTAGTTTTAGAACCGCTATCATGGGTTCCCCATGCCCGGCGGACCTTCAAAGCGATTGGCGGCGTAGCAGGTGATCTATCCAGAGTATACGTTGTGGCGAGGCCCACGGAAGCCTGTTTCTGTAATGCGCGACATAAGACAGGCTTATGGATTGACGGGGCGAGCATGCACGCCCTGTCAGAAAAGGGTGGGCTGGTTATCCTGCCTCTTCTGTCGCCTCTTGTACTCGGCCCTGGACTGCTCGACCAGTTCCTGTTCGATGGCCTCCAGGAAGGGACTCCTATCGGGCAGGAGTGTCTTGCCGTACAGGACCCGCGACCTGGCCCACGTCAGGTACAGCCAGTGCCTGGCCCGCGTCATGCCGACGTAGAGCAGCCTTCGCTCCTCATCGAGGTCTGCACGCCGGTCCTCAAAGAGGCGGTAGGGCAACAGTCCGTCCTCGCACCCGACCACAAAGACACATGCGAACTCCAGGCCCTTGGAGGCGTGCAGGGTCATCAGAGTGACCTTCTCCGTCCGGTCCTTGTAGGTGTCCACCGGGCCGGCCAGCTCTGTGGATCGAACGAAGTCCTGTACGGACCCGGCAAAACCAGTCGCCAGATCGATCAGCTCCTTGAGCTCAGGGAGGTGCATGTCCCCTGGGAAACACCGGTCCAACACCTCGGTCACGGCAGCGACGGGCGACGTCGCAGGGTCGATCTTGACTGCTGCCGAGATCCCCTGGCTGCTGAGCTTGTCCTGCAGGAACCGATTGTCGTGAGAGACCGCTAGTCGAAGCACGTCAATGACCGTGCGAACCGGCTCCTGTCTGAAGAACGGCTCCTGGCCCACGCGTTGGAAGGGGATGCTGTGGTCGTGGAGGGCCTTCTCGATGGCCGGCATCTGGGCCGTGGTCCTGCACAGGATCGCGAAGTCTGCCAGACTCTGCGTGCCCTCTTGTCCGTCGCCATCCGCGATCTGGCTGTCCATGGAGAAGAACCGCAGGCCCCCGATCATCCGCTCGATGGTCCTGGCCACGAACTCCGCCTCGGCCCTGTCGGTGGGCTGCTGGACCATCTGGAGCTTCACGCCCGACGCCAGGCCCTGCAGCATGGATCGACCCTCGCCCTCTGTGGAGGCCACGACCTGGCTTGAGGCCCGCAGGATCACGTCCGAACAGCGGTAGCTGGTGTCAAGGTGAAAGACCCGGGCGCCGGGGTAGTCCTGCGAGAACTGCCGGATAAACCGGACGTCCGCGCCACGGAATCCATAGATCGCCTGGTTGGGATCGCCGATCACGCAGAGATTCGCGCAGGGACCGGGGCACAACAGCCGGATCATCTGGTACTGGCAGAGGTTGACGTCCTGGTATTCGTCCACCAGGACCCACCGGTACCGCTCTCTGTACTCGCCTGCGATCAGGGGATTCTCCATCAGCAGGCGAGTGGACCGGAACACCAGGTCGTCGAGGTCCAACAGGCCCTGGTCGCAGAGCCGGTCCTGATACCTGAGGTAGAGCGGCCCCAGATCCTCGTCCTGGACCTGGTGGGGCAGCAGGAGCTGCTGCTTGGCGGAGGTGATCGCGTCGCCGGCCGTTCGGGTCTGTGCCTTGTCGCAGCCGCAGTCTCGCAGGACCCGATCCTTGTCGTCCTGATCGATGATGACCCAGTCGGTGCCAAGCTGCTCCCTGAGGATCGCGTACCCCAAGGCATGGAACGTGCAGACCGTGACTGCCTCCGCTGCACGAGGATCGACCATCTTGGCCAAGCGTCCCTGCATCTCGTCAGCGGCCTTGTTGGTAAACGTCACGGCCAGGACGCCCTCCGGCGCCACGTGGTGGTTCTCGATCAGGTTCCAGATCCGGCAGGTCAGGACCTTGGTCTTGCCCGTGCCTGGGCCGGCGATGACCAGGGCCGGGCCATCCAGATGGCTGGCGGCCTGACGCTGTTGGTCATTCAGATCGGCCAAGGGACCGTCGCCAGGTCTCCGCGGGGCACCTGCATCAGGTGGCTTCTTCGGATGGTCCGCCGCCTTGGTCGTCTGCCTCTTGGGTCTCTCATTGCTGGAGACCTCTCGGCTGGGCACTTGGGGCCGGTTGAACGCGTCCGTGAACAACAGGCCCTGCCTGGTCAGATCCCTCCGCTCCTGGTCTGAGAAGACCTTGATAACGCCGTACTCGCCGTCATAGCCCTCCTGGATGTGGACCTCTCCCGCCCGCATCCTCCGCATGGCCTCTGCGACCACGGGGCCGCCCGCCTGCTGGATCCGATCGAGGGGCTGGTGCAGCAGCACGTCGAACTCGGAGCCGCACTTGGCGATCAGGTCCATATACAACTGCGACACCTTCTTGGAATCTGGACCTGCGCCCGCGATCTCCGAGAGGACCTCCCGAAGGGGGATCAGCGAGTGGTAGCCGTGGCGGTTGGGACGCTGAGTGACGTCCTCTCTGTCGGCCAACTGGCTCACGCGGCTCATTACCCCAACCGTGACCTGCTTGCCGCACACGGGGCACACGCCGTTGTGCCTTGCCGTTTCATCGGGGTGCCAGTGGACGTTGCACTTGCGGTGGCCGTCGTGGTGGTACTTGCCTTCCTGTGGGAAGAACTCGATGGTCCCGCCAAAGCGGTCCTGATTGCCGGTCTTGATGGCCTCGACCATGGCCGGATACGAGAGCTCCGTGGAGAACAGGTTCGCCTCCCGGCCCAGCTTGTCCGGCGAGTGGGCGTCGGAGTTGGAGAGGATCGTGAACCGATCCAGGAAACGGCATCGCCAGTTCATGGCCGGATCGCTGGAGAGCCCGGTCTCTACTGCATAGATGTGGTCCGCCAGTTCGCCGTAGCATTCGTCGATCGAGTCAAAGCCGCTCTTGTCACCCAGGGCAGAGAACCACGGGGTCCAGATGTGGGCCGGGATGAACAGGACGTCCTGGCTGGCCTCGATGGCGATCTCCAGCAGGTTCCGCGAGTCCAGGCCCAGGATGGGCCTGCCGTCTGAGGTGATGTTGCCGATCCGCGAGAGCCGTCGCTGGATCTTCTCCACGGTCTCGATATCCGGGGCCAGGATCACGTGGTGGACCTTGCGGGTCCTGTCGCCTCTCTTGTAGATGGTGCTGATCTCCGCGGAAAGGACGAAGCGAACCGGCCTGTCGAGGCCGGCGCCCGGGACGTCCTGGCGGATCTGATACTCCGGCTTGAGTCGGAAGAGCCCGGGCTCCGCAGCATCGAGCTTGGTTCGCAGTTCCTCGAGCCACCCCGGGTGGGTGAAGTCGCCTGTGCCGACCACGGTCAGCCCCTTGATCCTGGCAGATCGGTCCAGGTGCTCGGGGTCCAGGTCCTTGCTGGTTGCCACCGAACAGTGCGAGTGGATATGGAAGTCGGCGATAAACCGGTCGGTCATGGCATCCATTTAAGGCAAGGCCGGACAAATGGCAAATGGATTCTGCTGGGGAGGGGTAGTATGATGGTTCTCAAGAGTCATCCCTACTGGTCTGGAGGTGCAGCATGAACGTCGGCTATATCGGTATCGGGATCATGGGCAGGGCCATGGCAGGGCGTCTGCTGGCGGCAGGGCACACGCTCTTTGTCCACAACCGTACGGCGAGCAAGTGCCAGGGCCTGGCCGCCGAGGGTGCCACGGTCTGCGAGAACCCGGCGGACGTGGCATCGCGGACCGAGGTGGTCTTCATCAATGTCCCGGACACCCCGGACGTGAAGAAGGTCCTGTTCGATTCCGACGGGATCATCGACGGGGCCGAGCCGGGTCTGATCGTGGTCGACAACAGCACCATCTCGCCAGCGGCAACCCGTCAGTTCGCCCGGCGACTGAGGGACTTGGAGATCGAGTACCTCGATGCCCCTGTCTCAGGTGGTGACACAGGCGCCAAGCAAGGGACCCTGGCCATCATGGTGGGCGGAGATCAATTGGCGTTCGACAAAGTCCTGCCCCTGCTGCGGGCCCTGGGCGGCAAGGTGGAGCTGGTCGGGCCTGTGGGTGCAGGTCAGACCTGCAAGGCGATCAACCAGTTGTTCTGTGCCCTGCACATGCTGGCCTGCTGTGAGGGCATTGCCCTGGCCAGGAAGGCGGGGCTGAGCCCTTCGGTGATGGTGGACATGATCTCATCCGGGGCAGGGGGTTCCTGGGCACTGAAGAACCTCGGGCCCAAGATCATTGCCGGCGATACGGCCCCAGGGTTCATGATCGATCTTCTGTGCAAGGACCTGAGGTACACCATGGAGCTGGCCCATGAGGGGAGGCAACCCCTGGTGGGGACCTCGCTGGTGCAGCAACTCTTCGCCGAGGCCCAGGGCATGGGCCTTGGCCGCGAAGGCACCCAGGCCCTGCACCGGGTCATCGAGATGCTCGCAAAAGGTTAGCCCGTATCTGGCGCTGGCATGCGAGAGGTCCAGGCCGGGGCGGGTGCAGGGCCTTGTCGATGGCACCCAGTGACGTCCGGGATGGGCTTTGCATCCGGAAACGAGAGGTGTATAATACCCGCCATGAGACTACCCAAGCTGGAAAGACCGGACCGGTACGTGGGCCTGTATGTGTTCGACTTCGGCGACCATGCGGGCGTGGGGTTCACTGCGCAGGAGGTGGCGGAGCTTGCGGAATCCGAGAGGTTCAGGGACGGCAAGGTCTACAAGATCCACAAGGCCTATCCCGACGGCCGTCTGGAGTTGAAGGGAGTCCCGGCCCAGACCTTCCAACTCGAGGCCGGGATGTTCTTCTACGCACAGAACGAGGCACAGGCACGCGACGACTACAAACGCTTGGTCAACCTGGCGATCGCCAGTCGTCCGCCGTGCAAGGCCAAGGTCCACCTGGCCAGGCACGCGGAGGACTCCTTTGTGACGGCGATCGTGTATCCGGCCGAGTACGACGGCGAGGTCAGCTCCTGGCTGCTGGCCGGCGGGTATCGCACGGCTGGGGCTGCTGAGGGCGGGGTTGAGGCTGTTCGGCGGTACTATGACCAGGCCCCGCAGGTGCTGGATCGTCACCAGATCTACGGCGAGCCCGCTGTGGAGAGCCGTACGGGCGAGGAACTGCTGGCCGGCCTGAAGCTGGCGGTCCAGCGGTAGGGGGGGATATGCCATTTCTCGGACCCCTCGTGTCCGCCATCCCGATCGAGGTCCGTGCAAGGGGGGCCCAGCCGGGTGATCCGTCCGGATGGGCGTCTGGGCCTGGATCGCCCCGTGGCCGACGGGACCGTGTCAAACGGGGCTTGCTTGGCAGGCTGGCGGCCTATCTGATCCCTGGCTTCCGGAGGCGGCGAGTCTCAGCCGACGACCTCCGGTCCGCCGAGTTCAGAACCAGCACCCAGGGCCTGGGTGTCCGGTTCACAGACCGCATCCGCGATACCTTCCGTTTCAAGTGGCTCAAGAGGCGGTAGTCCGCGTGGAGTCCCGATGCCGGCAGTGGAGACGGTGGGGCTAGGTAGCCGGCCGCGACTGCGCCTTTTGGTCGGTTTGACGTGTCCGTTCGGCCAACTACATGCAGGTTGATGGCACTTGGTGATCGACCGTCGCCGCCTCTGACAGGAGCGGAAAAAGAGGTATCCATGTCCGAAAAGGATCTTGCATCCCCTGCATGTTGGGTCTAGCATAGATCGAGCGACCTGCATCCAGAATAGGCATTGAGCAAGAAACATGGTTTGTCAGACTGGCTCCTCTTAGAGGAAAGGAAGGAGTTCCGTATGCCGGCGGGTAGGATGGGCCTTGGCCCATGCGGGTCTTCCGGATGCAGGCCTCTTCACCAGAGTCAGGCGGGGCGTCACTCCCTGACACCTGGCTTCACCCTCATTGAGCTGCTGATCGTAATCGCGGTGATCGCGATCCTGGTGGCCCTCCTGTTGCCGAGCCTGGGGAGGGCCAGGGAGGCGGGCAGGCGGGCCGTGTGCATGGGCAATCTGCGGCAACTCCAGATCGCCTGGCAGACCTACGCAGACGAGCATGGCGGCTCCATCGTCAATGGACGGGCCTGGTACTACCACAATCCAGGGAACGACAATCGTGGAAAGCCTTGGCTCATTGCGTGGGACGGCAGCGATCCCCAAGCCCACAATCCGCGGACGTTTGCCGACGCCGAGGTCTTGATGCGTACCGGCGCCCTGGCCCCTTATCTGGGCAATGTCCGCGTCTATCTATGTCCAAGCCGCTATCGTCATAGCTACCTGGGCCCCGGATGGGAATGGCTCAGTTCCTACAACATCGTCGTGTCAATGAACGTGTGCTCGTCTGACGAAGTGGCTGCGGGGGACCGGCAGATCAGGGCTGAAAATGACATCGGCAGGACCGTGCTGTTCGTGAGGAGCACCTCCCAGTTGGTCGATCCTGGCCCTGCGTCCAGGATGGTCTTTCTGGATGAGGCAGGGAAATGGGCCATCAACTCAGTGTATGCAGCGGTGGACGGATGGATGGGAGGAGGGTTCTACTACGAGACCGCCTTGGCTATCCACCACTCCGTCGGTACGTGTCTGTCCTTTGCGGACGGTCACACTGAGTACTGGCGGTGGACAGATCCTGCAACGATTGCGTTGGGACGGCAGTGGGAGGATGTGTACCGATCGGGTCTCCCACCCGGGGGCTTGTACGCAGCAGCCGCTTGTACAAAGGGCAACCCAGACTACAGCCGAGTCCATAGGGCGATCTGGGGCAAAGGGCCGTAATGAATCCCGGGACGAGGCGAGAGGGAGAGGGGCAAGAGTGGCGAAGACTGGAGATGACTGGGCGACACCATCTATGTGCAAGTCGCGTGCGCTCATCCTCTCCACTCAAGAAGCCACCTCCGGGCCTCTTCAATACTGTCGAACTCCCGAGCTGACCTGCCGCGGTTTATCTCGACGGTGGACGTGAATCTCACATCTCCCCTCGATCTGAGGTCCATCGGCATCACGTGGGCAAGGCGAAGGCGTTGGGGCATCCGAGCAACTGACTCGCCGAACCTGAAGCAGTCCATGCCAGAACTCAGCGCAGTACTCGCGTCGCGCAGATCCACGAGAAGTCTCGAACACCCATTCTGCTGGCACGCGAGGAATGCTTCATCGCGAGCAGCGCAGTGTTCTTCGTGTGTGGCCGCCCCTGACACCCGTACGCAGACAATCGCATCGTCCCGGTCAAAAGAGACTTCGTATAGCATGGCACAGTCCTTCGCTGACCTATCCAGGTATTAGCAGTTGAACTACGTGTGCATCGCCCATGGTGGTATGCTCCACGCAGATTGAACCGTATGCGTCATGGTCGTTGTCTATACGGAATCCTACCTCTGTAAGTCCTGGCTGGCAAGCAGATTCGCCGGAAATCTCAGATGCGCTCTGCGGTGCCAATGAAGATAACGGCGATTCAGCGGGCGATGGACAACAAAACGTACAACACCCCGTCCAAAAACCCACCTCACAGGCCGACCACGGCTGTGATGAGCACCACCAAGACCACCACGTCCAGGAACACCCCGATCTGGCCTGCCTGATCGACCGTCGCCGCCCTTGGGAGGAGCAGAAAAAGAGGCATCCATCATGTCTGAAAAGGGTCTTGCATCCTCTGTGCGTTGGGTCTAGCATAGATCAAGCGACCTGCATCCAGAATAGGCATTGAGCAAGAAGTACGGTTTGTCAGACTGGCTCCTCTTAGAGGAAAGGAAGGAGTTCCGTGTGGCAGCGGGTAGGATGGGCTTTAGCCCATGCGGGTCTTCCGGACGCAGGCCTCTTCACCAGAGTCAGGCGGGGCGTCACTCCTCGACCCCCGGCTTCACCCTGATCGAGCTGCTGGTGGTGATCTCGGTGATTGTGCTGTTGATGGCCTTTCTGTTTCCTGCCCTGCGCAAGGCTAGGGAGGCAGGCAGGCGAATGGTATGCCTCTCGAACCTCAAGCAGCTCCAGACGGCCTGGCAGGTGTATGCGGACAACAACGGAGACCGGATCGTCAACGGCGATGATTGTCAGCCTGAAACACAGCAGTCGGGCATAAACACAGGTCGCAGTGAACCCTGGCTGATCGGCTGGAAATGGCGAGACCCCGGGTTTCCCTACTCGCGGCAGCAATGGCAAGCTGCAACGAAGACCGGGGCCCTGTGGCCCTATGTAGGCACGGTGCAGGTCTACGACTGTGTGGTTCCCCTTCGCAAGCCGGAGTGGATGACGTGGCAACCATATAACATTGTGGCCTCCATGAATGCCTACATGCCCGACGACCCCTGGGCCGGTTCCCCTTCTACGCGGTGGGCAGGCAAGACCGTTCTGGTGGCCACCAAGACCACGGAGATCATCTCGCCGTCTCCTGCCTCGCGAATGGTCTTCATCGACGCCCTCTTGAGGCCCTATTACTGGCTGCCCTATTCCTTGGAGTACTGGGATTATGGATGCGTTCCCGCCGCGCAACACGGCAACGGCTGCTTGACATCATTTGCGGACGGCCATGGTCAATGGTGGCGATGGCGGGACAAGGAGATGCTTGAATATGGCCTTGCGCGGATCGAATACCTGCGGACCTCCAATTATGACGTGATCCGGGCATTGCCCGACGATTTCGTCAACGAGGACCTGTATCCGATGCAGGAGGCTGTATGGGGCTCGCTGGGGTATACGCCAAAGAAGCGGTAATCAAGCTTGAATTGGGAGCGGCCGGTGATACAAGCTGGTTGCGGTAATACGCCGTAGCGGGGACGGCCAGTGTGAATTGAGGCACAGTCATGGCCTTGAGGTCAGAGTCCAGAACGCGGAAGGCAGGACACAAAAGGCTGCGGATGCACCATGATTCATCACCGGCAACCAGCAACCGGCAACCAAGAGCCGGCTTTACCCTCATCGAGCTTCTGGTGGTGATTGCGATCATCGCGATCCTGGTGGCCATCCTGCTGCCGAGCCTGGCGAGGGCCAGAGAGGCAGGCAGGCGGGCCGGGTGCATGGGCAACCTGCGGCAGATGCAGATTGCCTGGCATGCCTATGCGGTCGATCACGACGACTACATCGTCAACGGCCAACCATGCCTGAAGGGCTTCGATACGCTTCCCAACTACGGGGACCCGTGGCTCACCAAGTCGGAGTTTCTCACGCCCTGGCCGGGGACCGCTTCCGAAGGAGTTGCCTTGATGCGTGCTGGTGCACTGGCGAGTTACGTAGGTAGTGTCGCGGTGTACATGTGTCAAAGCCGCTATCGTCATCTCCTGCAACCCAACGCGTGGTGTGAGTGGCTTAGCTCGTATTGCATCAGCGTCACTATGAACGCTCTGTCTCCCCAGGAGTGGGTTGCCTGGGACCGGGATCTCAGGGCCGAATACGAGATCGGCAACACGGTACTGTTTGTGCGGAAGACCTCGGAACTGGTCGGGGCCGGCCCTTCGTCCAGGATGGTCTTCATGGACCAGGGACGTGGGGGGGTGATAGACAACACGGCGACAGGGTTGTGGGGACGGGGACGGCCTCACGAGTGGGCAGTGTATGGCCTGGCACCGATACCTGTCCACCACGCTGGCGGTACGTGTCTGTCCTTTGCGGATGGTCACGTTGAGTACTGGAGGTGGACAGACCACCGCACGGTTGCGTACGGTCGCGCCTGGGAGCCGTATATTACCCTGGGGAACAAAGTGCCTTACCCAATGGCCCAAGGAGCCAATTCGCCTCTCCCGCCTCCCCCGGATAGCCCGGACGTCGTCCGGCTTCACAAGGCCGTCTGGGGCAGGTAGAGAAAGGAAGACGTAGCCATGGACGGATGGCCCGAATGCGTAGGGATGCGTATTTCATCCGAGCCTTCGTTGGCAGCGAGACTCACTTGCTGGAAGTGGCGCCTGGCCGAGAGGGTGCCGTGTCCTCGGCCGGACCTGTTCCACGATCAACGACCGTTTCGAGGTTCAGTGCCCCTGGGCCGCACCGGGTGCATTCCAGGCATCGAATGCAGCGGAGGTCATTGGGACTCACGTCGGGCTGGATGTCATAGGCACAGAGCTTGCGGCATCGCTGGCACTCCGAACACTTGCCTCGGTCGATCCGGAGGAATAGGGCGGAGACCTTGTTGAAGAGGCTGAAGATACCTCCCAAGGGACAGAGCACGCGGCACCAGGGCCTGCGGATGAATACGACGGCAACCAGGAACGCCCCCACGACGGCCAGCTTGACCGGGCTGGGCCACGAGATGGGCCTGCCTGTGACGGCCTGTGTCACGACGTTGGGGACAGCCGCCTCCAGGCCGCCGGCCGGGCAGACCCGGCACACGAACAAGGGGTGTGATTCCCCCCACACGTACGGAACCAGGACGACCGTGCCTACCAGCATGACGTAGCGGAGTTGTCCAGTCCATGCAGGCAGATGGACCTTGGGCGTCGGTATCTTGGCTGCGAGGTCCTGGAGAAGGCCGAAGGGACAGACCCACCCGCAGACGAGGGTCCCTGCCAGGGTCCCCACCACGATCAGTGTCCCCACGGCCATGAAGGGAAACAGGTGCAGGCCGCCGAACTGCGCGATCACGCCAATGGGGCACGCGAAGGTCGACAACGGACAGGCATAGCAGTGGAAGACCGGGCCGCACACCTGGTGCAGGCGGAGGGCCAAGGGGTCCAGCCACACGGCCAGAAACGCCGCCTGGACCCAGAGCCGCTGCGGCAAGAGCCTCTGAACAAGGTTCGACAGATGACGATTGACCATGGCCACCACGGTCTCTCTACTTGGCTCACGTAGGACAGGCGGCGGCCGGGGCCTCGCCTGTGTAGGTCTGTTTGATCGGACCGTACCCGTCCCAGGCCAGGCCTCCAAAGGTCACATCCTTGACCACGGCCCACTCGGACTTGGCGACGCGGTTAGGCTCCTTGGGCGGGCCGTCCTGGATAAGGACCGGCGGCTTCTTGGCGTCATCGGGGACGACGACGTCGATCGTGCGGAATCCCCCGCCATACACGAGGAACACCAGGCCAACCACAGCCAGGCAGGCTACGGCCGCGATTCGTTTCTCATCTGTACGCATCGGCATATCATAATGGCGGAGGCGAATGGGAATCGAACCCACCCAGGACCTTCTCGGCCCAACACTGGTTTTGAAGACCAGGGGCACCACCAGGCACCAGTCACCTCCGCAACTGGGTCATCATTACGTCTACCTTATCCATGTATGCTAGCGGGCCTGATCTTCAAAAGCAACATCGCGGGCATCGTTTCCCTTCCATTGCTCATAGAACGCCATGGCAGGTGACCCGCCGAAGCTGATGCCCATCCAGGCTGCCTCGTCGATCTCCTCCTGGGTGAAACCCTTGGCCCTGGCGCCCTTCAGGTGCATCTTCAGGCACGGCTCACACCGCATGGCCACGGACAGGGCGATCGCCATGGCCTGCTTGGTGTAGGCATCCAGGGCATGGGGCGAGTTGGCGGCACTGAGGAAGTCCGTGTACCTGGCCTTGACAGGGTCCATGGGTGGGGCATCATCCTCGCCAGTCGGGGGGCGTGCTGCGTCCTCGCAGCAGGGGACCTCGGCGATTTTTGATTTTTGATTTTTGATTTTGGATTGGGGGAGGGGGAGGGGCGACTGCTCGGCGCCGGGCTGTTGTCCCTTTGTAGCTTCGGTTGTGCCGACCCCTGACCCCTGACCCCTGACTCCCGATACGGGCATCTCGCGGCGCCCGGTGGTGCGAAGGGCGATCCGGCCGGTCCCCGGGCCGGCCACGCGGCCGATGATGGCGGCCTGCGCAACGCCCGCATCCTGCAGGGCCTTCACCAGGTGCTTCGCCTCCGCCTCGGCAATCGCGATGAGCAGGCCGCCGGAGGTCTGGGCGTCATAGCAGATATCCACCATCTCTTCAGGCAGGGAGTCGTCGGCAGTGACCTGTGCGCTGCACGACTCCCTGTTTCGCTCGATCGCACCGGGCAGGACACCGGCGGCCGCACACTCGAGGACGCCCGGCAGCAGCGGGATGTCGTCCCAGACCACCTCCACGTCGACCTTGCTGGAGGCCGCCATCTCGGCCAAGTGGCCCATGAGGCTGAATCCCGTGACATCCGTACAGGCGTGCGCAGCGAACTTGAGCATCTGCTGGCAGGCGGCCTTGTTGAGTGCAGACATGGACTGCCCGGCTGCCTGGAGGGCCTCACTGGAGGCCCTGCCGATCTGGGCGGCAAAGGCCACGATGCCGGTCCCCAACGGCTTGGTGAGGATCAGGACGTCGTCCGGCTGGGCCCCGGCGTTGGCCACGATCCGGTCCTTGTCAATCAGGCCCGTGACCGCAAAACCCGCCTTGATCTGCTCGTCTTGGATGCTGTGGCCGCCGATGATCGCCACGCCGGCCTCCTTCATGGCGTCGATGCCGCCTCGCAGGATGTCCTTCATCACGCGGTCCGGGAGCCGGCGGGCCGGGAAGCCGATGATCGACAGGGCCGTCAGGGGTGTACCGCCCATGGCGTAGATGTCACTGACCGAGTTGGCCGCCGCGATCCGGCCAAACAGGTAGGGGTCGTCCACCGAGGGGGTGAACACGTCCACGGTCTGGACCAGGGCCATCCCGTCGCCGATCTCATAGACCCCGGCGTCGTCCCCAGCAGCCACGCCCACGAGGATGCGGGGATCGTCCGGGGCCGGCAGGTCTTTGAGGACCCTCTTGAGAAAGGC
>Ga0209777_10000232_pt1 | contig 97586 bp, 65 predicted proteins | sample FrelakmetHBP12HB_FD_187147 | JGI IMG/M metagenome (GOLD analysis project Ga0209777, IMG submission 187147) | Freshwater lake sediment microbial communities from the University of Notre Dame, USA, for methane emissions studies -HBP12 HB (SPAdes)... | ecosystem: Environmental > Aquatic >...
CCGCCCGCTCTAGAAAACTGTGAAGATACCCTAACTCTTCTGGAGTAGACCGTCGACCATAGCTGTAATGGTCCGCTTTGGAACGGCTTGGGCGACCTGGTCGACGACGACGCCACCCTTGAACAATGTCAGCGTTGGTAGGCTCATGATACCGTACCGACCGGCAATCTCCGGATTCTCGTCCACATTCAGACGAGCGACCTTCAACTTTCCTGCGTATTCATTGGCAATCTCGGAAACAATCGGTGCAATATTGCGGCAATGAATGCACCATACAGCCCAGAAATCGACCAGGACGGGGAGCGAAGACGACAGTACCTCGCTCTGGAAATTCGCAGTTGTTGCAACAATCTCATTGTCTTCCATGTATTCCTCCTTGCAGTGTTGTCTGCCTCGTCGCACTACTTGAGCCCGCTATATGTGAGGAGAAGCCTCTCCAGGCGCTCCAGTTCCTTCTCGGGGGCAAGATCCAGTTGCACACGGCAGCCGATTTCGTTGAGAAGAATGTCGGTTCCGATGCGACCTATGGCCGCATGTGCAGCCACCAGTTGCGCAAGGACTTCGTCGCACGGACGACCTTCGTCGATCATCTTCTGAATCCCGCGCAACTGGCCTTCGACACGTCGAAGGCTATGAAGGACCTTTGTCTTCTCCACCATATACCCCTTGGGGTATACTACACAGATTGTTGCCGTTGTCAAGAATGCTTGTAGTATGATAGAATAATGTTTGGAGGTGCCACATGAAGCGAGTGTTGACCAGTCTGGTCGTTCTTCTTGTCGTATTTGTCGTCTTCGCACTTGTCATTGGCCAGTTGCGAATACAACCCGTTCAACTAAGGATCCTGTTTTTCCCGACCATACGAACGTCAGCCGAGGCACTGGCCTACGTCTCCTTCTTCATCGGTTTGCTGCTTGCCACCGTGATTGCTCTCGTCGGTGACATGGCCCTCCGAAAGAGGTTTCGCGGGATGCTGCCCCCACAAAATAGGCGACCGAGAACAGGCGGCGGGAGCAAGGATATCGCCGATACCACGAAGGCAACTTCTCCCGGCGAGTGCAAATCCCCAGAATGAATCGTCACAGCACCGTCCAGATGAGCCGCGCCGCCCTCATTGCCGCGATGTACATCGTCTTCACAATGGTTCCACCCTTCAGTGCCATCAGCTACGGAGCCGTGCAGTTTCGGCTGGGGGAAGCTCTGGTCCTGTTGCCATTTCTGCTCGACGAGGCTGTCATTGGCGTCGTCGTCGGTTGCCTTGTCGCCAACCTGTTCTCCCCGTTTGGCCTCATCGACGTCATTGTCGGCACCAGTGTGACCGCACTGGCCGCACTTCTCACAAGACATCTGCGCAGAACCGGCAGGCTCTGGCTGGCAGCCATACCACCGATCGTCCTCAATGCGTTCATCGTGCCCGCATACGTATCAACACTCACCCTGCCGGGAGCCGAGAACTTGCCTCTTACGCACAGCTTCACTGCGGGCCTCCGCTTTATCGTGATGCACTTCTCCTGGGGAGTCTACATGCCAGTGGCGCTCTCGATCCTGGCTGGCGAGGCAGCCGTCGTCATTCTCCTCGGCCTCCCCGTGCTTGCCCTGGTCCGTCGCAATATCCAACCAAGGGGGGAGGTCCGATGACTTATACCGTCGCTTTGGCCCAGGTAAACCCTGCGTGCGGTGACCTGGAATACAACGTGAAGATGCACGTTGCCCAAGTGGAGCAGGCACTCGAGGTTGGCGCCGACCTGATTGTCTTCCCAGAGCTATCACTCACTGGATATATGCTCAAGGACCAAACGCTTGATGTCATGCGTCCCGCCGACTGCCCCGAATTCACGGGGCTCCGTGAGCTTTCGCGCCACATCGCGATCTGCGCAGGCTTCGTCGAACAAGGAACAGACGGCATTCCCTACAACAGTGCGTTTTTCATGGATGCCGGTGAAGTCTGCCACGTACATCGCAAGATGTATCTGCCCACACACGGCATGTTCGAGGAACTCAAGTTCTTTGGACGCGGGGGGGAACTCTCGATCTTCGACACACGCTTCGGGCGCACCGGTATCGTCATCTGTCGTGATCTGTTTCATCCTCTCGAGGTATCTACGATGGCAGCGCTTGGCGTGGAGTTGCTGCTGGCGCCCAGTGCGATGCCGGCACGTGGGTTTGGCGGCGAGGAACTGGCGATCGAGCACACCGTCGGCTTGGCTCTCGGTTCGGTCAGCACGTTCCTCGGGATGTTTGTCGTATATGTGAACCGCGTGGGATTCGACGACGGGCTCGGGTTTTACGGGGGTTCGGCTCTGAGTGACCCAGTCGAAGGGATCACAGTCTCCGCCCCTCGGTTTGAGGCGGTGCAGCTCCTTGGAACCGTCGACACGTCGCACATTGCACGACACCGCTACCAGCTCCCCATTCGCCGCGAGGAAGACTTGGCAATTGTGCGCCGTGCTCTGGAAACGAGGAGAAACTCATGACGGTAGACGCCCTTGCTCTCAACAATGCACTTGTTGAGGACTATCTCAAACGGTTCGTCCAGGAAGAGCTGCATACGAGTGGATTCACAGAGGCGTGCATCGCCCTTTCTGGTGGACTGGACTCTGCGCTGGTACTCAAACTGGCCGTCGACGCTCTCGGGGTCGGCCATGTTCATACCATCTTCCTTCCTTACAAAACTAGTTCGCCTGAAAGCAGACGAGACGCCCACGCGATGTTCGAGTTCTGTGGCATTCCCTGGCAAGAGCTGGACATCAGCGGCATGGCCGATGAGTACCTCACACTGCAGCCAGGCATCGACCGGCTGCGGACAGGCAACCTGCTGGCTCGCCTGCGCATGGCTGTCATTTTCGATCAGTCGAAGAAGGAGAATGCACTCGTTGTCGGAACCAGCAACAAGAGCGAACTGCTGGTCGGCTATTCGACGTGGTATGGTGACATGGCATGTGCCATCATGCCCATCGGCGATCTGTACAAGACCCAGGTGCGATCGCTCGCGCGCCACTTGGGGCTGCCGCAGCAGGTCATCGCCAAACCGCCTTCCGCCGACCTCTGGGCTGGCCAGACAGATGAGGGAGAAATCGGTGTGAGCTATGAGACGCTCGACCAAGTTCTGTTCCTCCTGGTCGACCAGCGGTGTCCGGCCGCGGAAGTCATATCGGAAGGCTTCGACGCCGACCTTGTACACGGGGTCGAGGACAAGATCCAGTCATCCCAGTTCAAACGCACCCTTCCTCCTATCGCCAAGCTGTCGCAGCGCACAGTGGGTATTGATTTCCTCTACCCACGTGACTGGGGCAAGTAACTCCGTCGACTCAGGACGTCCATCTACAGTAAACGTCCCAGCCTGATGGCCGGGGCGTTTACTGTCAAGCGGCAGTACAGTTGGCCGACCAGGCTCTAGTAGAAGGTCTTGGCTTGAAGGACAACATCGGCCGGGATGACGTGTGGCTGAGTCGTTGCTTCCCTGAGGTCGGTGAAAGCGATGTGCTGCCCAACCTCACCGACAAGGATCCCAGACTTGCCTTCGCGCACGGCGTTCACGGCCGCAAGGCCGAGCCGGGTGGCCAGCAATCTGTCAAAGACCGTAGGTGAGCCACCGCGCTGGAGATAGCCCAGCACCGTGACACGCATGGACAGGTTGGTCATGCTGGCTAATGCTTCTGCCAAGCCATATCCCGCCACAGGTCTGCCCACGACAGTCGGTTCATGTATGGTCACCGGATATCCCTCGGCGACGACGACGATGGAGAAATCCTTCCCCTGTTCCTTCCGCTGCTTGAGATGTGTTGCCAGCGTCTCTATGGGTACAGGCTGCTCGGGGATGGCTATGAAATCGGCTCCCCCTGCGAGGCCACCGTACAGCGCCAGCCAACCAGACTGACGACCCATGACCTCCACGATCATGACCCGGTGATGCGCCGATGCTGTCGAATGGAGCTTGTCCAACGCGTCACTGATAGTTGTGATCGCGCTGTCGAATCCTATGCTGAAGTCGGTGCCAAAGATGTCATTGTCGATGGTATTGGGCACGACAACACATGGAATGCCGTTTGCTTCAAATACTGCCGCCACGGCGACGGCACTGCGGTCGCCTATGATGATACTAGTCGTGATGCTGTTTCTCTCCAGGACGTCGCGTATCTTCGCCAGATTCTGGACCGCAAACTCGGGCGACACCCGGGAACAACCAAGAATGCTTCCACCCAGAGGAAGGATTCCAGAAACTGTCTTTTTGTTCATGATCTCGATGTCGCCGCGTACGAGCCCTTCGAACCCATCCTGTACCATCAGGACATCGTATCCGAGCTCAAACGAACGCCTTGCAATCGAGCGAATGGCTGCGTTCATGCCTGGTGCGTCTGCCCCCGCCGTCATTAGTGCGATACGTCTCATCTGTGTTCCTCCCTTTGTTCTTCTTTCACCGGGTTACGCCGGTAAACTGGAACCCCTCAGCCCGAATACTGGGGAGCACCATAGCGCCAATCCCGAATGATGAAGCCAGGACCGCGCGGTTCCGGCTGATTTCGACAGTATGCGCAAGCATGTCGACGAGCCCCTGTGTGAATCGCAGGTTCCGGATCCCACGCGCCTTACGGCCGTTCTCGATGAGGTACGTGCCGTCGCGCGTCGTCCCGGTGACCACTGCGCGCCGCGGCTCGACAGGGTTGCCGTACCAGAAACGGGTCACATAGATGCCTCGTTCGACGTGGGACACCATGTCGGTCTCATTGCTGTCACCTGCGCCCATGAAAATATTAAGGGGATAGGGGCCAATGTCGTTTGGCTGCTGGAGCGAGTGTCCTGTCGTCACGCGACCCATCTTGGCAGCATAGTAGGAATCGTACACGACATTCCCTCCTTTGCCTTGAGTCAGAAAATCGACGCGACGCTTCGGCATTCCCTCAAAGTCGAAGGGAAGAGGCATTCCTGCGGGATCCAACCCGTCATCATACAAGCTCACGATAGGCGAGGCGATCTGCTTGCCCTCGTGCCCCTCGAGAAAGCACGTGTGCTGCTCGACACTGCGAGCAGACAGGGCGACATACGCCAGCATGCCCATAAGCTCGTTGACGGCAAACGGACTCAGGACAACCTCGAAGACCCCGGGTTGGACCTCAGCGGGATGCCGGGTCTCGACTGCCGTACGGACAGCTTGCTCGCCTGTGGCTTCCGGATCGATGTTCACAACATCGGCCGACGACATCAGGCCATACCCGGAACTGTCGTCGCCCATGACGATGGCTTTCAGCGCTGCGACTGTGTACTGGTGATAGGCAGTCACGCCCATCGAACTCACGACTGCCAGTTCAGAGTCCTGCACCTGATAGGTCCCGGCCGCCCGCAGGCCTTCGTGTTCTGCGCGTTCGATGACCTTCTTTACCGCAAGAACGCGTTCTCCAGGCTGAGAGGCGGCGGTCGCCGCGGACCACCCGCTGATGCATCCTGCAGTTATCGGCTGAGGAGACGGAAGACCCGGAAAATCCGGGTCGTCAGGCATAAGCCGTGCAGCCTGCGATGCCTGCCGCACAACGAGCGCCAGACCCTCAGGAGAACAGTCGGTCGTCGAGGCGCTTCCGACCTTCTTCCCCGTGACGGCGCGAACCTGTACCTGTGCCGTATGCTCGGCCACGTTCTGATGGATAATGTTTTCGGCATACCACGTGAGAGCACTGTTGAAGGTCATGGCCACGATCTCTGTCTGATCTGCGTCGGACGCCTTCAGTGCCTCGTGCATGAGGCCGTGAAGCTGTTCCTTACTCATGAAGCACCCCCACCTGAACATGACGGAACCGGGCAGGCGACGTGCCATGCGACACATGCGCTATCTGCATCGGCTCTCCCTTGCCACAGTTGTCGACACCCCACACGTGGTACAACCCCGGGTTTCCGATGCCGTCACAGGATCTCCAGAACTCATACGCGACGCCCGTATATGTCGGGTTCTTGACCATGTCCTGCAGTTTTCCTCCCCTGATCTCCCAACCGATCTCGCTGCCGAACTGGAAGTTCAAGCGTCGATCATCAATAGACCAGCTCTTGATGCCGTCCACGTAGAGACCGTCCTCCACGCCCCCGATCAATTGCTCGAAGGTCAGGTCGCCGGGCTCAAGGTTGATGCTCACCATACGGACAATAGGAGAACGGGCGAAGCCGTCGGCCCTCATCGCCCCCATGGGCTCCTCGCCAACGATAGGAGCTGATGCACGCGAGTTGAGGTAATGTTCGAAGATGCCGCCACGCACCAGATACACTTTGCGGCCCCTCACCCCTTCGTCGTCATATGCAAGTCCGCCCAAGGCGTGGGGAATCGTGGGATCCGCAGTCAGATTGACGATGTCGGACCCATAGCGGAAGCTGCCCTTCTTGTCAGGTGTCAGAAAGGATGTTCCGGCGAACGACGCCTCCATGCCCATGACCCGGTCCAGTTCGCAGGGGTGGCCACAGGACTCGTGGACCTGCAACGCGAGCTGCTGCCCACCAACGACCAGATCCTTGACTCCCGATGGACACGGTTTGGCGGACAGGAGTGCCAGAGCTTCCCTCGCGGTCGGCTCCGCATGTTCCACAAGCTTCATGGCATCTACGAACTCCCAGCCTGACTGAGCATTGTCACCAGACGAGGACACGGGGTAGCTGCGGACCTGGACATCGCCTTTATCGCTGGCAGCCATGGCACTGATGCCGGCTCCGCTCTCGACCCGGTCCTGCACGATGTACGAACCCTCGGACGACGCGAAGATCTTGCGCTCCTTCAGAAATTGCATCTGACCTCGCGCCAACACGACTCCCGATAGCATCATCGCCCTGGTGGCTTCGGCGAGCAGTCCGATCTTCTCGGAATCAGGGATCGTGAAGGGATCAACGTCCGCCTGGTGCGGTATCATGTCCTGGCTGGAAGAGATTCGGGCCAGCACGACATCCTTCTTCTTTGCCAGCGCACTCGCGTGCGCTATTTCGACCGCCTCTTCGACGATATGGTCGGCCTCGGCGTCAGCCACGACGGACGATGATGAGAATCCCCATGCCCCGTTCGCGATGACGCGTACCCCAAATCCACGCTGGTGAGCGTGCACGACAGCGCGGGGCGCTCCCCCGACAACCGATACGTCTTCGCGTTCCATGTCAATAAGACGGCAATCGCAGTAGCTTGCGCCGAGGCGTTTCGCGTCTGCAATCACCCGTTCCATGAATTTGTCCACTGGCTACCTCCTCAGTCAATATCGTCAGTATATTGGAGCATCCGCCAAAAGCAACGCCAGGAGCCACGTACCGTCGCGCCTCCCGGCTTCTTCTTTGCCAAATCCGATGTTCAGGCTAGAATTGTCACGGTGATGAGATGAAGAAAACCGTCCGGTTCCATCGTTTGCGGAACATACTGGTCCACAATTGGCGCTGGCTGGTCGCCTTGGTTATCGTGACAGCAATCCCCGGCGCCACAACCATGTGGGTACTTCGTGGAAAAACGACGGCACTGCACGTGGCCTCGCAGTTCAAGACCAATGATTATCCTATCGGGATCGCAGGTACACAGGACCAGGGATATGTCCTGACCGCAGATGGGCAAGTGTTTGTGCTGCGCGGATGGACGAGCCAGAGCGAAGGCGTGGAGCTGGGTGATCGTCCCACGTCACTCACATTGAGTACGTCGGGCAAGTATCTCCTGGTAGCGGGACAGCGGCTGACACTGCTGAACGATACCCTTCGCCAGCAATGGTCGCGACAGACGACAACCCCCAGCGTCGTCGAGCAGGCCGTGTTTACCACCACCGGACAGGTTGCCGTCGTCTACTCGTTCCTGACGGACCAATCTCGGCAGTTCGTCACCTACGACCTTGCCGGCAAGTACCTGGGCGGCTACACTGTGCCCGATTTCGGCCGTGGGTCGCAGATCAACCTTGCGCGCAGCGGCATGCTCGTCGTGACACTGGCGGGCGGCACTATTTACACCGTCTCGCCGCAAGGAAAGGTCATCGCGAAATTCACAGTCCCCAACCCAGACCAAAAACTGGCAGGTCTTGTCACGGCTGTCGACGAGAGCGGCACACGGATCCTGGCTGGTTACAGCTTCAACGTCTCGGGCACCTCCAGTCCGCTGCCGCGCATACTCTTCGATCAGACAGGGAAAGTGATAGCCCAGATAACGACCACCTCCGACAATCCCGGTCTTCGTGCGCTGGGCAACGTCTTTCTGATCTTTGGGCGTACGGCAGCAATCATCGGGGCGGACGGTAAGCAGGTGTTGTCGGCTTCAAAGCTCAACTTCAATGCCATCGACGCCTCAATGTCCAATGGAGAGTGCGCACTCCTGTTCCAGGAACAGACCACCTCTCAGACTGCGATCTACTTCCTTGGTGTCTACGACATGAAGAGCCGCACACTGGTGGGCCAGTGGAGTACGGCTGAGACTGAGTCTCCCCGGGTTTTCCAGCTGCCGGGGATGCGCTCCATCCTTGCTCTCGGCAGCGGTTTCCTCATCCTTACTCCCTGACAGGACGAACCGTGGACCACGAAGCAGCGCGCGAGCGCATACGCGAGCTCAAGGCGCAGATCGAGCTTCACAACTATGAATACTATGTCCTGGACAGTCCGCGGATAACCGACACGGCTTTCGACGCCCTGATGCGCGAGCTCAGGAGTCTGGAGGACCAGTTTGCCGACCTGGTGACTTCGGACTCACCAACACAGCGCGTGGGTGGAACCCCTCTCGGGGGATTCACAACAGTCCGGCATCGCGTTCCGATGCTCAGCCTCAGCAACATGTTCTCCGAAGAAGACGTGGTCCTCTTCGACGCCCGCGTCCGGCGAGCCCTCGGACGCGATGATCCCGTTGAGTACCTGACAGAAGTCAAGATGGATGGGCTTGCCGTGTCACTTCGCTATGAGAAGGGCCTTCTGATACAGGGCTCCACACGCGGGGACGGCGAAACCGGTGAAGATGTCACCGCGAACGTCCGGACGGTGCGCTCGATCCCGATGAACTTGGCCAGCGTTGGGGGTCGTATTCCGGCACTGGTGGAAATCCGTGGTGAAATGGTCATGTTCAGGCGTGACTTCGAGGCACTCAATACTGCGCGGGCTGCCTCAGGCGATCCCCTGTTTGCTAATCCACGGAACGCAGCCGCTGGGTCGCTGCGCCAGCTGGATCCCCGTGTCACTGCTTCGCGCCCACTGCATATGGTTGCTTACGCGCTGGGGGAAATGTCGGAAGAGCTGGTGCTGCCCACCCAGAAAAGCCTGCTGGACTGGATTGCCAGCGTCGGCTTCCGTGTATCGCCGTTTGTCCGCCTGGTGCGGACGCCCGCCGAGATGTGGGCGGCAACCCGGGAGATATCAGCCGCCCGCGCTTCGCTGCCGTTTGCTGCTGACGGTATCGTGTTCAAAGTAAACGAGATATCGCTGCAGCGTGCCTTGGGCCAGACGGCCAAGGAACCGCGCTGGGCTTCCGCCTGGAAGTTCCCTCCTGAAGAGAAGGAAACACACCTCGAGGATATCATCGTCTCGATCGGCCGAACAGGTGTTGCAACGCCGGTCGCAGTGCTTACTCCGGTGGAGATCGACGGGTCGGTCGTTGCGAGGGCAACCCTGCACAACGAGGACGAGGTCAAGCGTCTTGGAATCTTGATCGGAGATACGGTCGTCGTGCGTAAGGCAGGCTCGGTCATCCCCGAGATTCTGGGGCCCGTGCCCTCCGCCCGCACCGGTATCGAGCGCCCCTTCATCATGCCGGTCGCATGCCCGGTGTGCGGATCACAGTTGGTGCGTATCGAAGATGAAGCCGCCACCAAGTGTGTGAATGCCTCGTGCCCCGCGCAGGTACGAGAAAGGTTGCTCCATTGGTGCTCAAAGGATGCCATGGACATCCAGGGCATGGGTGAAGCCGTCGTCGACCAACTCGTAACGACCGAACTGGCACACGATGTCGCCGACCTCTACGAACTGACGGAGGAGGAGCTTCTTCGACTGGAACGCATGGGGTCTCTGGTAGCCCGCAAGCTGCTGATTCATCTTGAAGAGAGCAAGAGCCGGAGTCTTGCCCGCGTGCTGTATGCCATGGGTGTTCCTCAGGTCGGTCAGGTAGGGGCCCGCGATCTGGCTCATGCCTTCGGCTCTATGGAGGCTCTTGCATCGGCCACACCCGAATCCCTGACCCATGTCTACGGCATCGGAGAGAAAACGGCCGAGAACATCACAGCCTTCTTCCAAGAAGAGCACAACCGCACGCTCATCAAGCGCCTCCGCAGGGCAGGAGTCCGCATGTCGGACTCCGCGGCCGTAGCGACGCAAGGTCCCCTCAGCGGGAAGGTCTTCGTATTCACCGGCGAGCTGTCCACCATGACCCGTGGCAAGGCGCAGGAACTGGTGCGCGCGTTGGGAGCCGAGACATCGGAGACTGTTTCCAGGAAGGTGACGACGCTTGTCGCAGGATCCGCCGCGGGGAGCAAGATGTCCAAGGCCCGGCAATTGGGCATCGAGATCCTTGACGAACAGCAGTTCCTCTCCCTCGTTGGACAGGGGACCTGAGAAAACAGGCACAGGAGGTAGCATGGCAATGATCATCGACAAGGAAACGCTCGAGCACGTAGCTTCACTCGCACGTCTCGAGATAACTCCAGAAGAGAAGGAGCCTCTTCTTGGGGATCTCGAACGCATCCTGGGGTATGTTGCTCAGCTGAGCTCCGTCGACACGTCAGCTACCATCAGCAAGCGGCCCGCAATGACCGAACTCCGCCCGGATAAGCCGTGCGAGGGCTTGACCCGAGAAGAAGGGCTCGGTGGAGCACCCGCGATGCGTGACGGATTCGTCGTCGTGCGGAACGTTATGGGAGCCGAGGATGAGTAGCGAACTTCCACACACCCTGGAACAGTATCGTCGCGCTGTTCGCGCACACGAGTTGTCGGCAGAGGAGTATCTGGACGAGACGTGGCAGCGGATCGAACACGGAGACCACCAAGTGAGGGCGTTTCTGCACCTGCGTCTCGACGCCGCGCGGCCCGATGCGCAGGCCGCCGTCCCCCTGTCTCCTCTTGCAGGAGCCCCGATAGCGATCAAGGACAATATCATGATGGCCGGCGAGCGCTGCACCTGCGGCTCCCGGATTCTTGAGCACTACGTTGCACCCTACTCGGCAACCGTCGTGCAAGCACTGCTTGGTGCGGGGGCTGTCGTACCCGGCAAGACCAATCTCGACGAGTTTGCCATGGGTTCCTCCACAGAGAACTCTGCCTTCTTCCCCACGCACAACCCGGCGGACCTCACCCGTGTTCCCGGTGGGTCCAGTGGTGGCTCGGCGGCTGCAGTAGCCGCGGGTTTCGCTCTTGGGGCAATCGGCTCCGACACCGGCGGTTCAGTGCGACAGCCTGCTGCGTTCTGCGGCGTCGTCGGTTTCAAGCCGACCTATGGGCTTGTCTCACGCTACGGCCTGGTCGCCTTCGGGTCCAGCCTCGATTGCATCGGACCAATCACACGAACTATCCGCGACGCGGCCATTATGATGAACATCATGGCCGCTCATGATCCAAAGGATGCCACCAGCGTCAAGCGGCCCCATGTGGACTTCGAGGCGGCACTACAGCCGACCCTCGCAGGCAAGCGCGTGGGCATCATCCGTGAGCTCAAGGGTCTGGACGTGCAGCCGGAAATCGCAGCAGCCATGGAGGCTGCCCGCGAAGCGGCCGTAAGAAGCGGCGCATCGATTGTCGACGTCAGCCTGCCGCACATTCTGTCCGCGCTGCCCGTTTACTACATCATCGCGCCTGCCGAGTGCTCCGCGAACCTCGGGCGGTTCGACGGCGTTCGCTATGGGCTGCACGTGGATGGACGGGACATGATCGAGACATACAGCAAGACCCGCAATGCCGGATTCGGCACCGAAGTGAAACGACGCATCCTCATCGGCGCATTCGTGCTCTCGGCCGGGTACTACGACGCTTACTACAAGAAGGCAAGCAGTGTTCGCCAGCTTATCACCGACGAAGTGGACACAGCGCTGCAATCCGCTGATGTGCTGCTCACGCCGACCACGCCGACAACAGCCTTCAGGCTTGGAGCGGTGACCGACCCGCTCGAAATGTACAAGGCAGACGTGTTCACGATCCCCGCGGACTTGGCCGGGGTCCCTGCCGTTTCGTTTCCCGCCGGAAAGGATGCCACCGGTCTTCCTATCGGACTGCAGCTCATGGGTCCCCGCTGGAGCGACGCTGAACTCCTTTCCTCCGCGAACGTCCTCTTCACAGCGCTCGGAGGTGAGTCGTGACTACGACAATCGGCCTGGAAATCCACGTTCAGCTGGCCACACGAACCAAGATGTTCTGCGGCTGCAGCACGGCGTTCGGGGACGAGCCCAACACCCATGTCTGCCCCGTTTGCCTTGGACTGCCAGGCGCACTGCCCACACTGAATGCCGAAGCCGTGCATCTGGCCATCACGCTCGCCATGGCCCTGGGATGCGAGGTCCACGAAGTTTCCGAGTTCTCACGCAAGAACTACTTCTATCCAGACCTTCCCAAGTCCTATCAAATCACTCAATTCGACTGTCCTATCGCGACAGGGGGAACAGTCCCCATTGTCACTGTACGAGGCGCCCGCAATATCCGGTTGACGCGCGCCCATATCGAGGAAGACGCTGGCAAGTCGATACATGCCGCGGACATCACGCTCGGGGGCGAGACACTGGTCGACTTCAACCGCTGTGGCCTGCCACTGATCGAGATCGTCACCGAACCAGACATGCAAAGCGGTGACGAAGCATATGAATTCTTGCGCAACCTGAGACGGCTTGTCAGGTGGCTCGGCGTGTCGTCGGGCGACATGGAGAAAGGGGCTATGCGGTGTGACGTGAATATCTCCGTCAGTCCGGATCCCGCACTGCGTGGGACGAAGGTGGAGATCAAGAACCTCAACAGCTTCCGCAGTGTCAAGCGAGCCATCGACTACGAGGAGCAACGGCAGGCACAGTACCTTACCGACTGTACTCCCATCATGATGGAAACCAGGCACTTCGACGAAGTACAGGGAACAACGACCGCCATGCGCAGCAAGGAAGCCAGCAACGACTACCGCTACTTCCCGGAGCCAGACCTGCCCCTGTTGCAGTTGGACCCGGCAGAGCTCGAATCTCTGCGGGCACAGATGCCCGAAGTGCCCTGGGAGACGCAATCACGCTTCGAACGAGACCTCGGCCTCTCGCCATACGACGCAGCCCTGCTTACTGAGGAACGCTCCACGGCGGAGTTCTTCCAGCAGACCGTTGCACTCTACGACAACCCGAAGAAGCTCGCCAGCTACATGGGGACTGAGGTAACCAGGCTCCTGAATGAACGCGGCAAGACGCTGGCGGAGACGCAGCTGACGCCCACAGCACTCGCCGGCCTCCTGGCAATGGTCGAGAACAATGCGATCAGCAACACAGCATCGAAGGACGTCCTGCCTCTGCTCGTGGATACGGGAGTCACCCCCGTGGAAGCTGTGAAGAATCTTGGCCTGGAACAGGTCTCGGACACCTCTGCCATCGAAGGATTCGCTCACGAGGTGATGGTCGAGAATCCTACCCAGGTTGAGCAGTTCAGGAGCGGCAAGGAGGCAGTACTTGGTTTCCTCGTCGGCCAGCTCATGAAGAAGAGCAAGGGCAAGGCCAATCCGAAACTCGCTGGAGAGGTCCTGCGGACCTTGCTGAAACCATAGCCCGTTCTCCGGGACGGTAGGTCATCACCTGGCTGTCAACCACACAGCCAGGCGATGACATTCACCAAGGGGAGACGCTACAGGAACTGCACGCTGAAGTCGCTCAGGACCAAGTCTCCCACAGCCTCGACCTCATGCTCGATGGCCAACAGGGTTGTATTGCACTGCGCTCTATCACTGTTCACACCAACGACTACGACGACTGCCCGGTCGCGCATGTCCCTGTTTCCCACCTCGCTGATGGAGACATTGAAAGCTCGTCGGACACGACTGAACAAGGGCAGGAGAACGGATCGCTTGTCCTTCAGGCCACGGCTCCCCGGGATCACCAGGGACAGCACCAGCAACCCTATGATCAACGATGGTGATTCGTCAGGACTGACGAGCAAGTGCTTCATCGCTGTCCAACCGAAGCGACACGACCTTCGAAACACCGGTCTCCTGCATCGTCACCCCGTACAGGACATCGGCTGCGAGCATAGTCTCACGATTATGCGTCACGACCAGGAACTGCGAACCCTCCTGCTCCCGAAGCAACCGCGCAAAGCGATGAACGTTATCATCGTCGAGGGCATTGTCTACTTCGTCGAGAAGGTAGAACAGGCTGGGGCGCGCCTTGAACAGAGCAAACTGCAAAGCCGCGGCCGTCAGAACTTTCTCGCCGCCTGAAAGCAGCTCAAGGGGCTGCCGTCGCTTGCCCGGAAGGACGACGTCAATGTCGATGCCCGTAAGCTCGCCGTTCTCCTGGCGTACCAGTTTTGCCTCGCCGCCGTCAAACATCTTGACGAAATTCTCCTGGAATGCCTTCTCGATGACGACGAACGCTTCTTCAAACAATGTCGACGCACGTCGATCGAGGTCATCGATCAGAGCGAGCAACTTCGTTCTCGACTGGGAGAGGTCGTCATCCTGCGCTTTGAGATGTGCAATGCGTGCTGCAAGCTCCTCGCTTTCCCTGATGCTGGCCATATTCACGGGCTCCAGGTTCGTCATGTTGCGGCGCACCTGATCCATCTCGGTCTGCATGTGTTCGAGGCTTTCGTCCGGTTCCGTTCTCCCAGTCAACTGCGCGAAGTCATCACGCGCCGTGAATTGCTCCAGCTTGCCCTTCCCCTCTGCCAGCAGGACCTCCAGCTCGCGTATGCGGCCATCGAGACGTGTACGACTTGCCTTGACCCCTTCCATCTCCGCCGCCAGAGCTGCTGTCTGTTCGTCTTTGTGACGCTTGTCAAGCTCCAGCTGGTCGATGCCGGCCTGAAACGCCGCTAGCCCGTTCGACTTCTCCTTGAATTGGGCATCCAGCAAACCAATACGCTGCTCGAGCGCCACGCGTTCGGCACGCACCCGCACCAACCCGTCCTGCGACGCCTTGATCTCCGTGGCAAGGCTCGCAAGCTGATCCTCATATGCCAGTTTCTTCTCCAGCAATGCCTGGATGCGTCCCGAAACGGAGTTCCGCCGGATCTGCAGCGCCTGGACTCTATCCTTGCCTGCAAGCAGGTCCGCCTCGGCTTTCTGGCGAGCTTTGTCCGCCCCATCCTGGGCGTCGCGCGCCCTGGCCAGCGTGCTTCTGCGTTCCGCAAGAGTCTCGCGCAGGGGCGCCAGCTCCTTCTCGAGTTCCATGATGCGGCTCCGTGCAGCGTCCAAGCGACTCGCACGCTCATGTTCGACCGCGAGGCGGCGTTCCTGTTCGACAACCATCGCCTGCAACCGCGTCTGAACCTCTTTCAAGGCGAGTTCAGCCTGCTGGATGCCACTCAAGACCAAGTTTCGCTTGTGGCGCGCGACTGTCACCGTCTGCTCCTGGTCAGTAGCCAGCCGCAAGGCTTGGGCAGCCTCTGCCTCGAGCCGGGAAAGCTCGGCAGAGTCCTTGCCCGCAAACGAGCGTTCGATGGGCGCATGCAGCGCACGCACCGCAAATGCGCTGTCGATGACAAATCCGTCTTCGCAGTACACCTTGTAGAAGTCGTAGCGATGCTCGCGGGCAAACGTTAGTCCTTGCTCGAGAGACGAAGCGACATAGAGTCGGCGCAGCAGTTCGCCCACGACAGATGGTGCGCCCGCCACACTGGTAGCCATCGCCGCTACCGACGAAGCGATGGCGTTCTTCTGGTCTCTTGTATCGCCCGCTGGCGCGTACCGGACCCCCATGATCGCTTGTCCGGAACGACGGACGGCCAGTGCCAGAGCATCACACGCATCATCGCTCAACAGGGTGGCCAGTTCCTCGCGCAGCAACTGCAACAGGAGAGGCCCGCGCTCGCCCAGATCGACCACGTCGAGGACACGGCGTGCCGTGGATCCGTTCCGTATCTGCCGCTCGAGGCTGGCGACGAACGCTGCAGCATTCTGGAGGGACTCCCGGTAGGATGTTGCAGTCATGGCTCTGTCCCTGCTGTCAGCCGCAAGTGCAGCCTGCTCCTGCTCGAGGAGGGTCAACTCGCGTGAAGCGCCCTCAGATTGCCCTCGCCGTTCCTCGAGCGTTTTCTCGAGTGCAGCCACCTGCTCATGGACTACGTTTACCTGTTCCGTGACCGATTCGGGTTTGGGGGAGCTGGCGGCCTGTCCGGACGCCTCGACCGTCTTGCGCTTCTCGTCCAACTCGAACTGCAGCGGGTTGAACCGGCTGAACAACTGACGGACCTCGGTCTCGAGCTGCAGGACCTGAGCTTGTGCCTGGGCCAGACTCTTGCGCCTCTGTTCGACCATCTGGATCACTTCGTCGTAAGTGCGTTGCTCTGCGGCCAGTTCCACTTCCGCCTGCGACTCCTCGCCCCTCAGCTGGTCGATGGACGATCCTGTCTCGTCAGCCAGCCTGGTCGTCTGGAGCCTGCTGGCATCCCAGTCCTGCTCCTGACGCACAAGCCTCGACTCTTCTGCTGCAAGGTACTTGGCCTTCTCGCGGACGGATACCAGTTCCTTCTCAAGCCGGTACGCGTCCTCCCGCGCCTCGCTGAGAGCTGATGCCTTCTCGCGGAGTAATGCACCGAGCTTGCGCTGTGCGGTCTGAAGGTCGTCATGCGCTGCCTCCCGGCCATTCAGGCTGCTGATGACCTCCGCCATCTTTTCCTGTGCCTCGGCAAGTCGTGCCGTGGCACGTTCCTGCTCCCGCAGCACAGACAGATACCGCGCATGTGCAATGTCCATCTCCAGATCACGCAGGCGCGATTGACAGCCGATGTACTCGCGTGCAGCCGCCGCCTGGAGGCTGAGATGCGTAGAATTGCCGTTCAGCTCGGCCAGCAGGTCCTCGACACGAGCGATGTTCACCCTTGTTTCTTCCAGCTTGACCAGCGTGTCCCTCTTGCGCTGTTTGTACTCGGCGATACCGGCGACCTCTTCGAAAAGAGATTTGCGCTCCTCGGGCTTCATCGTGAAGATGCGGCTCATTTCACCCTGCCCGATGAACGGATAGTGTCGGAACCCGAGCCCTGTCGATGTCAGCAGTTCTTCGACATCTCGGAGCTGAACATCGTTTCCGTCAATGAGGAAGTCCGATTCCTTGGAGCGGAAGATGCGCCGGGCCACAGTGACCTTATCCGTGCCGGTACCGAACACGTTGCCCTCGTTGTTGAACACGACCTCAGCTTCGGCGTAACTGACAGGATGGCGTGTGGCACTGCCGGAGAAGATAAGGTCCAGCATCGACCGAGCGCGGAGCGTCCTCAGATTTTGCTCGCACAACGTCCAGCGCAACGCATCGACCAGGTTGCTCTTGCCGGACCCGTTGGGCCCAACGATAGCGATGACAGGATAGGAGAGCTCCAGTGTCGTGCTCTGCTCAAAGGTCTTGAACCCCTGGATATGAAGGGATTTCAGATACATGTCGCGCGCGTCCTCCGACTCAAGAAGGTCTAGTCCAGCGAAAGTATAACTGCGTTCCGGGATGTGGCAATCAGGGCCGCAGAGCCACGGTTTGCTATGGGGTCAGCTGGTAATTGCACACAGGGTGGTACAAGCACGGAGAAGTGTAACACTCTCGGGACAGAAGCACCCCTCGTATTGGACAAAAAGGCTCGGGGGAATAACGGAGGGGGAAGCGGGAATGACAGATGACACGGGACCGAGGAGCCTCAGTTCAATTGACAAACGGCGGTCAGAGCCTATACTTTTCAAATATGGTCGCGGAGGTTGGATGATGACTCCCATCAAACTGGATTCGCTCTACGAAGCAACAAAGAACGAGGAACAGATCTATCGCTTGTGGCTGAGTCAGAACGCATTTCATTCGGAGCCCAACCCCGACAAGACACCATTCGTCGTCATGATGCCACCACCCAATGTCACTGGATACCTGCACATCGGACACGCGCTAAATATGACACTCCAGGACATCGCAGTCCGGTACAAGCGCATGAAGGGGTTCGAGACACTGTGGCTACCAGGCATGGATCACGCGGGCATTGCCACGCAGGCCGTTGTCGAACGCCAGATCAAGGAACAGGGGCTGACCAAGGAAGGACTTGGGCGCGACGAATTTATCCGCCGCATCTGGGAGTGGAAAAACAAGTACGGAGGCATCATCCTGTCCCAACTCAAGAAGCTCGGTGTTTCTGCCGACTGGGACCGTCTGCGCTTCACGCTCGACGAGCCATATGAGCGCGCAGTCAAGACTGCCTTCGTCCATTACTACGAGAAGGGCCTTCTCTACAGGGGACAGCGCATCACCAACTGGTGTCCTCATTGCCACACGGCCATCTCCGACATCGAGGTCATGTACGCCAACGAGAAAGGTCATCTCTGGTACGTCCGATATCCATTCGCAGACGGCTCCGGGTTCGTGACGATTGCCACGACGCGTCCAGAGACCATCCTCGCAGATGCAGCCGTCGCCGTCAACCCGACTGATCCTCGGTTCACGAAGATTGTCGGCAAAGAAGTCATTGTTCCTGTCGCCAACCGAACGGTCCCGGTGATCGCGGATGAAGCTGTCCTGCTGGAGTTTGGCACAGGTGCCCTCAAGATCACGCCCGGCCACGACCCTACAGACTTCGAGGTCGGCCGGCGTCATAACCTGCCCAGCATGGCTGTTATCAACCTCGACGGCCTCATGAACGAGAATGCTTTGCACTACAAAGGCATGACAGTGACCCAGGCCCGCGAGAAGATTGTAACCGAGATCGACGCCTTGGGACTGCTGGAGAAGGTGGACGACTACGAGCACAGTGTTGGACACTGCTCGCGCTGCAGTTCCATCATTGAACCCATTGTCACGGACCAGTGGTACCTGCGTATGAAGGACTTGGCTACCAGAGCATTGGAAGCTGAACGCCAGAGCAAGGTCGAGGTCCTGCCGGTCAAGTGGCGGAAGGTCTATGAGGGCTGGCTGGAAAACATCAACGACTGGTGTGTTTCCCGTCAGTTGTGGTGGGGCCACCGCATCCCGGTCTATCACTGTGACGACTGCGGAGAGGTCATCGTTTCTGTCGACTCCCCTCACGTCTGCCCAATATGCGGCAGTAGTCATATCACGCAGGAAAGCGATGTCCTGGATACGTGGTTCAGTTCGGCCTTGTGGCCGTTCGCTACGCTGGGATGGCCGGAACATACTGCCTCTCTCGCGTACTACTACCCGACGTCTCTCCTCATCACCGGATACGACATCATCTTCTTCTGGGTCACCCGTATGGTTATGGCCGGTCTCGAGTTCATGGATGATGTCCCTTTCAATACGGTTTTCATCACGGGTCTCGTGCGCGACGAGCTGGGCCGGAAGATGAGCAAGTCGCTCAAAAACCAGGTGGATCCGTTGGATCTCATCAATATGTATGGCACCGATGCGCTGCGGTTCACGATGGCGTCCCTCTCCACCTATGGAGGACAGGACATTCTGCTCTCCGACCAAAAGCTGCTGTCGTCCCGCAACTTCATCAACAAGCTGTGGAATGCGACACGATTCGTCGTCGCCAGCGTAGACGTCAAGGAAGCACTTGCAGGGTCACGCCCGCCCGACGATCAGCTTGGCCTGTTCGATCGATGGATCCTGACGCGCCTGGCTGACGCAACGCGCGACGTGACGGCCAAGATGGACGTGTATGACTTCGGTGAGGCTTCGCACAGGCTCTATGAGTTTGTCTGGGGAGATTTCTGCGACTGGTACATCGAGCTGGCAAAGATCCCGCTCCGCGACGAGGCCAAGGCACCCGCAACCCGCTGGGTACTGGCATACGTCTTGGAGAGCACGCTGCGCCTTCTCCACCCGTTTGTGCCATTTGTCACCGAGACCATCACGCAGCAGCTATACGGCAGCGATCATCTGATGGCGACCACGGCGTATCCCGAGGTCGACAAGATGACTACGTATGACAAGGATGCCGCACAGGCCGACTTCCTCATCGGGTTCATCAAGGCGGTCCGGAACCTCAAGGCGGTCTTCCACTTGCCGCCAACCGAGAAGCAGAGCGTCGTGGCGGTCGGGACGGAAAGCGACATTGCAGCAATCACAGCAAACGCGGAGGCAGTCAAGTTTGTGGGACGGTTTGCCGATATCGGCACTGAACTGGATTCGACCCAACGCTACATCAAAGGCGCCTATGGGGCAATGCAGGTCATGCTCCTTGCGAAGTCGGACTTTGACTACGAAGGCGAGCTCAAGGTGCTCGGCAGCAAACTGGAGCTCCTGCACACAGATATCGCCAAGCTCGAAGCTCGGCTGGGCAACCAGGACTTCCTTGCACGTGCGCCAGCCGAAGTCGTGGACAAAGACACGCAGAAACTGGAGGACCTCAAAGCCGAAGAACGGCTCATCGGTGCCTTCCTGGAGGAACAGGCCTAGCCCTGGCAGGCGTGGAAACCCGCGCGCGAAGGACATACGCCGAAGCACTTGACTGCGTCTTCTCACTCTCCAAGTTTGGCTCAAAGCTGGGCCTGGAGAGAATTCGCCGTATCATGGCAGTCCTCGGAAACCCGGAACGGCAGCTCCGATTCGTCCACGTGGCAGGTACCAAAGGCAAAGGGTCAGTCTGTGCGTTCACGGCGCGCATGCTCGAGGAAGCCGGCTACACCGTCGGCCTCTACATCAGTCCCTCTCTCGTCAATGTCGGCGAACGCATCTCGGTGGGCGGGACAATGCTCTCACCGGAAGACTTCCTTGAGGTGTTCGACGTCGTGTGGAGTGCAATTGGCAGCGTCTCGGAAGACGACCCGGTCACGGTCTTTGAGGTCTTCACCGCTATGGCGATCGTGCACTTCGCGCGGAAGAAGGTCGACGTGGTCGTGTGGGAGGTCGGTCTGGGAGGACTGTACGACGCTACAAACGTGATCCCCGTGCCCGAGGTTGCAGTTATCACGAATATCGGACTGGAACACACGGACCGCCTTGGCAACACCGCCCCCGAGATCGCAACCCAGAAGGCCGGCATCATCAAGCAGGGGGGTAACACGGTCATCGGCCATCAGGACTACCCTGCCGCCCAGGCGACCCTGCTCGCCCAGGCCGAGATCATGGAAAACCGGATCGCCCTCGCCGGACGAGACTACGCCTTCTCCTCGCAGCGGTTCACATCGGACTCCGTCACATTCGACTACGAGGGCGTTGTCCTCGGCCGACGGGTTTCGCTGCCGGGCGTGACCATCTCGCTGCGCGGAACTCATCAGGTCCAGAATGCGGCCAGCGCTATCACGGCTGTCATTGCTCTGGCCGTAGGGGACGGCTTCGACGTGCCTGAAAGCGCAATGCGGCGTGCCTTGGAGCAGACGTTCTGGCCCGGCCGCATGGAGCTCGTTCCCGGTACTCCAACGGTCCTTCTTGATGGTGCACACACGCAGACAGCGGCCAAGTACCTCGTGGAATCGCTGCATGCCCACTTTCCCGGACAGCGGTTCACGATGCTGTTCGGCGTGCTGAAGGACAAGGACATGGACAGTATCGCGCGCATCCTTGCGCCCGAAATCGATACGGTCGTCCTGACCGGTGTACCAGATAACAACCGCGCGGCCAGCCCGTGGGCGCTTGAAGAGAAGTTTCTGCACTTCCATCCACACGGATCCATTTATGTCAAGGAAGACTTCGAGCAGGCATTTCGGATGGCGCAATCTCTGACACCTGAAGGTTCCTGGCTGCTTGTGACAGGCTCCCTGTACCTTGTAGGAGCAGTTCGCAAGCTCATGGGTCTTTACACGTTCGTGCGTCCTTGATACTATTCCACGCTGGGAGGTGATTCTATCGGCACAGCACTTGTAGAATTCTGGCAGAACACGGTCATCCCGAACCTTAGTCCCATCCTGCTGGGCATGGCTGTCCTTGTCGTCGTTATCCTCATCTGGACCATCAAGGACACGTCGAGGAGAGGCGCCAATACCGTCGTCTGGTCGGTCTTCACCATAGTCGGTCTCGGGTTGCTACCACTGGTCGTGTATCTTCTCGTCCGTGACCCCCTGACTGTGGACGACCACATGACAGACAAGTTGAACAACGACGTCCTCAAGCTCGAAAGAAGTTACTACGCCTTCCTCCTGGACGAACAGGACAGGAAGTGCCCAGTCTGCGGACACGAAGTGAAGTCAAGGTATCGGTTCTGTCCCGCATGTGGCGATGAACTCCGCACCGTATGTGCCGCCTGCGGTGAACTCATGGAAACAAACTGGAAATCGTGCCCACATTGTGGGCACAAGACCCGACAGCCTGAAGCGAAAGGAGAGTTGGTCTAGATGAGTCTGAAAACATTCAGAGGCGGCGTTCACCCTCCTGAGCACAAGGAACCAACCAGAGATCTGCCTATCGAACACGTACCGGCGCCAACATCTGTCGTCATTCACCTGACACAGGCCATCGGCGCGCAGAACCAGCCACTCGTCAAGGTCGGAGACCGCGTCCTGAAGGGTCAGAAGATCGGCGACGTCGAGGCCTGTCCTGCAGCGGCAGTCCACGCTTCCATCACCGGTATCGTCAAGAAGATCGAACCTGCCCCCCAGAGTAATCTGAAGGATGGCATGGCCGTCTTCATCGAGGCTGACGGCACCGATGAGACAGCATACATGGCACCACTCGACGCTTTTGCCTGTTCACGCGAGGAAGCGATCAAGCGCTTGCGCGACGCCGGTATCGTCGGCATGGGAGGCGCGTCCTTCCCGACCGATGTCAAGCTGGCCCCACCGGCAGACAAACCCGTGGACACATTGATTGCCAATGGTGCAGAATGCGAACCCTACCTAACGATCGACTACCGGACGATGATCGAGTCGCCGGCGGACGTCGTCGAGGGACTTGCAATCGCCGCCCACATCGTGGGCGCCAAGAGGGCCGTAGTCGCCATCGAATCCAACAAGGCCGAGGCTCTGCCCGCCATTGAACGAGAGTTTGCCGGACACAGCCACGGCATCCCAATGGCAATCATCATCGCTGCGACCAAGTACCCCGAAGGCGGGGAGAAGATGCTGATCAAGGCGGTCACTGGACGTGAGGTCCCTTCTCATGGGCTGCCGGCTGACATCGGCGTCGTCGTCCAGAATGTCGGGACGCTTATAGCTGTCAAAGAGGCGTTCGCCGACGGCAAACCCCTTATTGAACGTGGGTTCACCGTCGCAGGCGGAGCCTGCATAACACCCAAGAACCTGTATGCCCCTATCGGGACAATGATCGCTGATCTCATTCCCGGTGTGATACAGATCAGCGACGACCTCCGTAAAGTCATTTTCGGCGGCCCCATGATGGGCGTCGCTGTGCCGACACTGCAGGTACCGGTCGCCAAAGGCACCAGCGGCGTCCTGTTCTTCACTGCCGCCGAATCGACGCAGTACGAGGAGCGCCTGTGCATCCGCTGCGGCCGCTGCGCCGACGCCTGCCCTGCCCTTCTCATGCCCATGCTGATGAATGCTGCACTGGATGCGAACGACCTGAATCGTGCCGATGCCATCGGCCTGGTCGACTGCTTCGAGTGCGGTGCTTGCAGTTATGTCTGCCCCGCACGTATTCAGCTAACCCAGCGGTTCAAGCTCGGCAAGGATCTTCTCCGCAACCAGCGTGCCAAGGAGGCCCGCCATGGAAAATAAGACGATGAAGCTCGTGTTGTCCGGTGCACCGCACTTCGTGACGGGCAACGATATCCAGAAAACGATGGGCATGGTCATTATCGCCCTACTCCCCGCGCTGGCCGGCGGCGTTTACTTCTTTGGACCCCGGGCACTGCTCGTCACTGCGGCATCGGTCGTCAGCGCCGCCCTCGCCGAGTTCCTGTTCCGCAAAGCGCTTCGCCGTGAGACACACGTCACTGACCTATCTGCGGTCGTCACCGGGATGCTGCTCGCGCTCATTCTGCCGGTGTCCTCCCCGCTGTGGATGGCAGCGGTCGGCTCCGCGTTCGCCATCATTGTGGCCAAGGAGCTGTTCGGAGGTCTCGGCGGCAACTTCGCCAATCCTGCCTTGGTGGGACGCGCCGTTCTGCTGATGAGCTGGCCGGCATTCATGACCCGCTGGTCCCCCTCTCTGCGTGCGACTGCTGTCGATGCGACAACGACTGCAACGCCTCTTGGCATCCTGAAGCTGGGTGGCAGCCTCACCGACGTGATGAAGAATGTCGGAGTCAGCGGAAAGTCCGCGCTGTATCTTCAGATGTTCCTCGGCAACCACGCAGGCTGCATCGGTGAGACGTCCGCGCTGTTGCTCCTGCTGGGAGCCGCGTTCCTGGTGGTGACACGAGTTATTGACCTGCGCACACCAGTTGCCATGGTTGCCGCAACATTCGCCGCATCGTGGCTGTTTGGACGCGACCCGGTCTTCTCAGTGCTGGCCGGCGGCATCCTGCTGGGAGCTTTTTTCATGGCAACAGACTATGTCACGACCCCTGTGACACCTGTCGGCAAGTGGGCTTTTGGTATCGGTGCAGGACTCATGACGGTTCTGATTCGTCAGCTCGGCAACTTCCCTGAGGGCGTCACTTACGGCATCCTGCTCATGAATGTCGTCGCGCCCTATCTGGACAAAATCATCCCCCGCAAGTTCGGATTCGTGAAGCCCAGGAAGGTGAACGCATGAAACGCTGGCAGATGATCAAGCTGGGACTCATCCTGGCAATATATTGCATTGTCGGCTGTGTCGGGCTTGCCTTCGTCTACAACAGCACGAGCAAGACCATTGCACAGCGCCAGGAGGCCGACCTTCAGGCTGGTCTTCGCGAAGTGTTCCCCAAGGCCACTGGATTCACTCCAACAGACAAGGTAAAGTCCACAAACCCAAAAGTCATCTTCAATGCTGCATATACAGCGGACGGCCCTTCAGGACCGCTCGGCATAGCCGTCAAGGTCCAGGGCCCCAGCTACGGTGGTGACACGACGCTGCTCGTCGGCGTTTCGAGCGATGGGACCATCACGGGCGTCAAGGTCCTCGAGAACAAGGACACCCCCGGTCTCGGTGCGAATGCTGCGAATGCGACGTATTACGTCGACAAGGCGACCAAGACGACATTCGCGGGACAGTTCGCAGGCAAAAAACTGACCGACGCCTTTGAAGTCAAGAAAGATGTCATCGCCATCACCAGTGCGACGATTACCAGCCGTTCCATTACTAATCTGGTTCAGATCGTCGGCAAGGCTGTCTCTGACGCTCTTGGCATCGGAGGCTCTTCACAGGGCACTCCCCCCGTCGTTCCACCGACAGATATCGTCCGGCCTTCGTCCAGACCCGTAACGTCCAGCGTATCTGGTGTTTCCATCCTGGAAACATTGGTGACAACAAGAGATGGGGTTATCGTCAGCGTATCTGCGAAAGCCACAGCAAAGAGCTACGACGGTGACGTTACCGTTATCGTCGGCGTCTCAGTGGATGAGACGATCACCGGCGTGCAAATAGTCAGCTGCACAGACGGCCTCGGAAACTTGATCATGACACCCGCTTTTGCACAGCAATTCGCGGGCAAGAAAGCAGGCACCCCTCTTGAGGTCGGCACGAATGTCGATGCAGTCTCAGGAGCTACGTTCAGTAGCAAGGGAGCTACAGCGCTCGTAGAAGCGACTGCCGACGCTCTCGTCAAGGCTCTTGCAGGAGGTGGCTTGTGAAACGTTTGTTTGGTGTCTTCGTCAACGGCCTGATCGTCGAAAACCCGCTGTTTATCATCATGATCGGTCTCTGCTCCTCGATGGCCGTAACGACCACGGTCGCCAACGGCATCGGCATGGGCGTCGCGCTGACCTTCGTCCTGGTCATGTCCGAGCTCATTATTTCACTGTTCCGGAATCTGATTCCGGACAGCATCCGCATGCCCATCTTCCTGATTGTCATTGCAGCATTCACGACCATCATGGATCTCGAGATGAAAGCGTACTTCCCCGTCCTCTCCAAGTCCATGGGCGTTTTCATCCCGCTCGTCGTGGTGAACTGCATCGTCATGGGGCGCGTGGAAGCATTCTCATCCAAGCAGCCCGTTCTCGACTCCGTATTCGATGGCTTTGGCATGGGACTCGGGTATACGTGGGTCCTCATCGCCTTGGCGGTTGTCCGGGAGCTGCTGGGCAACGGTACCCTTCTGGGATTCCAGATCATGCCGTTATCCTTTTCACCCATGATCTTCTTCATCTTGCCACCCGGTGGCTTTCTCGTATTCGCCCTCTGGATGGCGGTCAGCAACAATGTCCGCAAGAAACTGCTGGCCGGCAGAAAGCCGGAACCGACCGAGGATAGCTGCTGCACGCTGCCCGAAAACGGCTCGACCGAAAAGGCATAGGAGGACACATGTCTGACTTGATCAAGATCTTCGTCGCAGCGTTCCTCATCAACAACATCATCCTCATGCGCTTCATCGCGCTTTGCTCCTACATCGGCATGACGTCCGACGTAGGACAGTCGGTAGGCATGGGGTTGGCCGTGACCTTTGTCACGGTGATGGCTTCAGCCGTTACCTGGCCCATCTACTACTGGATCCTCAAACCGAACGGTCTCGAATTCCTCGAGATTCTGGTCTTCATCGTCGTCATCGCCGCGCTGGTTCAATTGGTCGAGTTCTACCTCAAGAAAAGCGTGCCGGCGCTCTACCACGCCATGGGCATCTATCTCCCTCTGATCACGACCAACTGCGCCATCTTGGCCGTCACGTTCGACCAGATCACGTACAACTACAACTTCGTACAATCTATTGTCTTCGCGGTCGCCGTGTCCCTGGGGTACCTGCTTGCGATGCTCCTTCTGGCAGGCGTACGTCAGCGGATGAAGAACTCCCCGATCCCATCGTTCATGATGGACACGCCTATCCTGTTCCTCACGACAAGCGTAATAGCCGTGGCGTTCATGGGTTTTGCCGGGCTCATCAAGTGAGGCTGCGATGAAAATCATCATCGAAACAGGGATTATCTCTGCCATCCTCGGCCTGCTCATCGGCGTTGCCCTTGGTTTCTTCCGCCAGAAGTTCTCAGTCCCCAGTGATCCACTCGTCGAGAAGGTCCGTGCCATCCTCCCCGGAGCCAACTGCGGCGCCTGCGGTTTTGCTGGCTGTGATGCGTACGCGATTGCGGCCGCACATCAGACGGCCGCTCCCGACCGCTGCACGACAGGCGGCAAGAAAGCGGGTGACCAGATCGCTGCCCTACTCGGCCTCACGTCCAGCGCAGTCGATCGGATCGCCGTTCTCGTGTGTCAAGGATCTAAGGACAAGGCTCCTCTCAAGGCCGACTATGAGGGCATCCAGTCCTGCCGCGCCGCCAAAATAACGACGGGGGGCACGAAGCTGTGTCAGTGGTCCTGCATCGGCCTGGGTGACTGCACCAGAGTCTGTCTTTTCGACGCACTCCATATAGGAGACGACGGTCTTCCCCATGTGGACACGGCCAAGTGTACGGGGTGCGGGAAGTGCGTGGACGCCTGTCCTCAAAACGTTCTCACCAGGATCTCACGCACCAAGAAGGGTGCCATGCCCCTCTGTTCCAATCGGAATCCCGTGAAATCCAAGGTCATTGCGACCTGCAAGACCGGCTGCATCAAGTGTGAGATATGCGTCAAATCCTGCCCCGAAGGGGCCATCCGCATGGAACACGGGCTCCCCGTGGTGGACGAACATCTGTGCACCTCATGTGGCATATGCGTCGCCAAGTGTCCCACAAAGGTCTTCAAGCTCATCGAGAAGGACATCGTCAGGGCCTGATTGTCCGAGGCAGCTCAGTCGTCATGCAGCAAACCCCCGATCATACGGTCGGAGGTTTGCTTTTCCAGACCTTGGCACAACCTCTCACGGCGCAGGGGTAACGTCGACCTCCTGTGTGTCGCGCACGCCGCACAACCGAAGGGCTGGTACAGACATCACAATGCTCTTGCCCAGTCCCTCTTTCGCCAATGCAGTGAAGACATGCCCTCCGATGAGCACTCGCCCCGCGAAGATGCCCGACTCACGCCATCCTGCAACGATCTCCTGGTCGAGTTCAACGGCTTCCTCCTCGCGCGTGTACCCCTTAATTACCGTCAGGCGGATTGCTGCGGTACCCACCGGCATGATCTGTCCAGTCCGCTGCACGAATCCGCTGACCAGCAGAGGAGCCAGAGCCTTCTTGACCGTGAACGAATCCCGACCCGCACACAGGTGTCGCAACGTGCAGAGTTGAGGGATCTGGGCCAGAAGCAGCCACTGCAATGGTGTCAGCGAAGGAGGGTTTGTGAATGACAGCATCAATGTCAGCTTCTCGTCGATATCAGGAAGGACAGGCGCCATCGTGTCCGTCTCGATGTGCGCCTGCCGCGCGACACTTGATAGCTGGGACTCGCCCACGTGCATCGAGGGCACCGGTATCTGTTCGCCCTCGTGAAACGTGAACTGTCCAGCAGAAAATGCGGCCAGTGTACTGGCGAGGGCCCCCAGGCCATGAATATGACCGTGGATCACCTCGACAATCGTGCCCGCGTCAAAAAACAACGAGCTCTCGTCAGCATCGTTTTTCAAAACGAGACGTCCCGATTTTCCGCCCCTCATGACGAAAGAAATAACCTCATCGACGCCGAATCCCGATAGATCACCAGCCAATGGCATACATGCCTCCGCAGTGTCCTCCGAATGTGAATCACGCTTTCGACATTGGCATTATACTTGCTGTACCAGTCTGCACAAGCTGACCGAGTGGCAGCATACGAACAGGTCCTGCAGTGTTGCAAAACAGCGAATGACCTGTAACATTCTTGATACAAGGATGGTGCGTATGGCATGAGAAAACGGGCGAGAAGCGTACTCACAGGACTTTTGGTACTCTGCTGCACCTGTACGGGCCTTATGCCCAAGGTGCATGTTCGAGCGGCTTCGTCCGACTCGGTGACACGCAATATCATTGTCACAGAGAATGCCGGTCTCACACGTACAGCCTACCCGGTCGCCGTTGCTCTTGCCGTAGAATCGACCACAGCTGCCGATTGGCTCCTGGCAGATCCTTCTGGTGCTCCGATTGCATGTTCTATCCAGCAGACGGGCACAAGTGCACTGGTTCTCCACTTCCTGGCCGACGTACCTGCCAATTCTGCCCAGACCTTCAAGCTCGTGAACGGCACGGGTTCTGTGGTGACAGGTGTGACCCAGTTGCCGCTGTTTATGGGGACGTCCTATCTGGTCTACGTAGAGAAGGTACTCGAAGTGGCTTCGTTCGAGGCCGATAACGTGGTCAAGCTCGTGCAGGCCGATGGAACATTGCTTCTGTCGCGCACACTTGGCCCTGATGAATCGATGTCTTACATCGCCAAGTCCCCGCAGGTCGTGCGCATCGATGCAGCAAAGCCCGTCAGCGCCTGGCTTGTCACAATGGCTCCCGATTCGGAGCAGCAAGCCCTCAGGCAGTCCAACGATGACGTCTATGGCGCAGTGGGTACTGACCTGCTGGTGCGGACCTTTGGTGAGCTCTGGCTTGCGGCGCCTTCGTCCGCCTCGGTTTCGCTCACAGGTAAGGGAAGCACTCGGGCCATCGCGCTTTCTCCTGCATCTGTCAGGTTTGTTGATGGGTTGGAACCCGGCATATATCGCCTCAGGAGCTCATCTCCCATTTGTATCACCTCGGGCGTCGAGGAAGACAACATATCATGCGTGCAGTATCCTGTCGGGACATGGTTTGCGGGACCATCGTTTGGGCAGACGACCATAACGTCCTGGCGTCCCGCCACCACGGTCACAACATCGTTCGCGGGAACCACGCAGACGTCTTTGCTTCCAGAGCTCGGTTCCTCTATAACGGAGACCACGATTGCCCAAGATGTGTTTGCTGCGGGCAAGACCGAGTGGAAGCCGATCGTGGTCGAGAGTAATGGACCGTACACGCTGACCACCGACGGAAACTCGGGCAACTTCGGCCTTGAACAATATCCATCGACGGCTCTCACCGGCTCTGGGTCGAACTTCGTCGTCACCAGTGGCAAGCTCTTCAGCGGTTTCTCCCAGGGTCACTTTCGCCGCCTTGCTGTTGTTGGCGTTCAGGATGGGGCGGATGTCACGCTATCCATGGGAGCTTCGTCTCAGCGCTTCACCCTGAATACAGCTCAAGCGAAAATTCTGCGCATCGACGCTGGCGGGGTTTCCATTCGGCTCACCTCGACGAAACCGGTTCAGCTCTTCGATCTTGGAGAAGAGGCTCGCGAGGGGATCGCTGTGGCGCTCCCGCTGGCCGACTCCTCGGTCAGTGTAAATATTACAGAGGTCTCGTCTTCCAGCCCCGTAGCCTCAACCGGTACAGGCGAAACACCGCAAACGCCCACTCCAGTGACATCGCCGCCGGGACCCTGGCAGGCTGTATCGGCTTGGATTCAGAAGACGACTCGTGCGACGGGTAACTTCATTGCTTCTCGGTGGCAGACGGCATGGGCATGGATTCAGAAGACGACTCGTGCGACGGGTAACTTCATTGCTTCTCGGTGGCAGACGGCATGGGCATGGATTCAGAAGACGACTCGTGCGACGGGGGCATTTGTCGCTTCTCTCACTGTTGGCATCCGTGATTTCTTCGTTTCGGGTAAGGCATTGAAGGTGCTCCAGACCGCGACACAGGCGATCAATGATCTCGCTGTCCGGTTGTTTTTGCCCCTGGCTGCGTTGGTCGTACCAGTTCTGAAACGCATGGTGTCCGGCCTCTCGGTGACGCCCGAGCTTGTGGCTGTATGGATGTTTTGGGTTGTTGTCGTTCTTGCCCTCATCATCCTCCTACTCGCTCTGCGTCCCCGCCGCAACGTGAACAAGCGCCTGCCTAAGGTGACACCCAGGACGGCAGGACAGAAAGAGAACACCATAGAGTTCGGTCTTGTGGAACAAGGCCCAATACCATCGCCCACGATGACACTGGATCGACTGGCACAAACCCACGAGAAGCAGGAAGCACAGCGTGTGCAGGAACCCGCTGCTCAACCAGCGATCGCCGAAGAATCATCTCATGCCCGGCTCGAGTCACTGCAGGTCCCGGAGATTTCCCTGGAGCCACTTGGCTTTTTCGCCGGTACAGAGACGGCGCCCGCTACAGTGCCTCATGGAGCTGCGGACGCTGCCGGTATGATTGCGCCGGCCGTGCCGGCTGAGGTTCCTTCGGAAGCTCTCCTCATGCCTCCACAGGAAAGTCCTCCTGCCCAGGAACTTCTCTCGGAAATGCTCCTCAAACCTTTCCCCGAACCGGAACTGAGACCTATCGGGCAGGAGGCTCCAGCCTCCCAGCCCATTAAACCAGAAAGCAGTGGTGCTGAAACTGCCTTGCCGCCTCTCGAGCGCCCCATGCCTGCCGAGGAATTCCTGGGAACCCAGGAGGCACTTCAGGCCGAAGAAATCTCTGTTCCAGAGGTACCTGTTGCACCACAGGCAGCTTCCATGGAAGAACCGGTTTCGACTCAGGAGACGGGTGCTCCAGCACATGAGGAAGTTCCACTTGCCAAAGAGATGGCGCCGGCTACTCAGGAAACCTCAGAACTCGTAACAACACCCGAGGTGGCCCCTGTCGAAGTCGAACCTCTCGCATCAGACCGCGAACGCCCAGCGGCAAAACCACCAGAAAGCAATCCGGAGGCAGCGCCCAGCGCGGACCTTCTGTCGCGACTGTTGGCCGATGAGGAGTCGTTCCAGCAAACAGTTGCTGCAGCCAGCGCACCAGCAGGTGTCACTGCCTCTGTACCACCGGTCGTACCGGTTCCAGCGAGCAGACCGGCTCTACAGCCCTCTATCTTCTCGGGCGCTATCGAACTTGACACGCTGCTGCGTGACGGCGTCGTCACCGATGCCGGCGCTCTGGCGCAGCTCTTCCGCGGTGGGTACCGCAACCGTATCTCCAAACTGGCTGTCTCGGCCAAGGACCTGCAGAATGTGCCAGAGGAGATACGGCATGTGATCAAGCTCACTGTCGTTGCTCTGTCTCCTATCGAGCTGTCAATTGCCCGAGACCTGGCGATGCGCCTCGAGGCGCCGGGATTTGTCGGCGAAGCCCTGCTGGTAGCCAAGAAGATGGGGTATGAGAACTATCTCACGACGTACAAGAACATCTCGAAGAATTACAAGGACGTCAGTATCGTCGAGACAGCAAGCCTCAAGACTCCAGAGATATCGGCCGAATCCGGGAACGACCTCGTTTCCTTCAGCTAGGTCAGAGCCAACAGACACAGAGAATGAAGAAGGGGCGTACGAGTACGCCCCTTCATTGCGCTGAGCTCGCCCAAAACCTATCTCCTATGTGGGGATATCTCGGCATACTCCTTGAGACACCACCCACATGCGACGCATGCAGCACGTCTGACGATCGGTATGCCGTTCTGTCCTTCCTCGATCGCGCCCATCGGGCAGACAAGCGTGTCGAAGTTGTCTGGACGCCTCGAGAACCGGAAGACACGTGGAGTGCCAAATGCGCCGTGCATCGCGGGTTTCTGCAAGAACCCGGGAGGCATTTGCGCCCGAAGTTCATGCAGCGAGATATTGGACGTAACATCCGCCCCCCTGCCGCGACCTCCTCTACCGATGCGTGCCGACGCTGAAGAGCTGAACGGTGACCAGGAGACTCTTCCGCCACTCGCGATGAGCGCGTAGCCGTCCAACTCATCGGGATCGATACCAGCCAGGATCACACCGGTCTCGGCGATTCTCCCGTACGTTTCTTCGCGGGCACGTTCGCCATCGACGACGCCAAACAGAAAAGCTCCTCTGATCGCCGACCAGACATCCAGAAGAGCCTCTCCCATCAGTCGATAGGCAGCATAGCTCAGGATCTCCGTTCGCGTCTTTGTGGGGACGCAGTCGAGGACTGTGGCAAACATACCGTGGACGCCGGAGAACCTGTTGAGCTCGAGGCCGCGTATGACGACGAACAGGTCGGCCTCGGCGAGGCACCGTGCCACGAAGGCTTGCTTGATGTACCGACGCTCTGGGGTCTCCATCTTGTGCAGCTGACGTGCATAGGACCTCTTGGGCACCGTCAGAGATTCGTACTCCCCGGAGACGATCTCGATCAGGTCACCACGTCCCCCCAGCAGGCTTGTCAGGGCGCTCCGATATGCCTCGTCGTAGCCCGCCAGAGACCGTGCTGCAAGGTCCACCCGGGCAGCCTCGGACAGCGCCTGAACCGTCCGCTCCACCAGGTCTGACTGCACGGGGATGTCGCCCAGTAACACGAGAACCCGCCTGCCGTCAAGCCCCCGGGGCTCCACCCAGTCAAACACATTGTCGAGCGCCTGAGTTCGGGCAAGGGGTCCCCCTCCCAATGCTTCTATCATGACTGTTTGACTCATCGTACCTCCTCGTCCACAACAGTATACATGGTTTCGCAACCGCCATGAGGTCAACTCATAATTGTGGCCGGAAGCAGTAAGGACTGGATTCCAGCATTCGCGGGAATGACGGAGGGAGAGACCGCGTGTAACACTCTCGGGACAGAAGCACCTCTCAGTACGCCCCTCGCATTGAGAAAACATGTTCGGGGGTATTGAACTAACATACTCGGGGGGGGTTCCAATTCTGTTGCATCTTCGCCAAGCGGATTAGATCTCCACATATGCGGAGAAGCACCCCCTCGCCTTGAAGAACACCCCGCATCTTGGACAAAAGGATGCGAGGGACAAAAGGGCTCGGGGGGATGACAGATCAGCAGGCGTGCACGTCGTCGCGCCAGTGGGGATCCAGACTTCCAGGGGTGTTGTGCTGCGGCTTTGACAAGGAGTTGCACGCGGGGTACAATGAGCAGCACAACGATTATGAACAAGCTGCTCATAAAGAACGGAACGTTGCTGACCATGGAAGGCGATCGTCAGCCTCGCAAGGCTGACCTGCTCGTCGCCGATGGACGTATCAAGCGCATCGACACTGCCATCGATCGCGGCGAACGCCCTGACATTACCATCGACGCCTCGGGCATGATTGTTTTGCCTGGCCTGATTTTTGGCCATGCTCGCCTCGGTTTCAGCCTTCTCCGTGGTCAAACCGACCAGATCCTGGACGACGCCGAGCGAGAGAGGATGGCTCTCAGGCTCGTTGGAGGCCTTTCTCCCAAACAGGTCCGTTGCTCGGCTGAACTTGGAATCTGCCAGTCAATTCGCAGCGGCGTCACGACACTCTTCGAAGGCGGCTCGATGCGACACACAGACCAGATCCTCCAGGCAGCGCGCACGCTGGGATTCAGGCTCATCGGCGGACGGATGCTGGCTGACCGCACGCCGGATTGGCCTGACACTTTGCGCATATCGCTCCGCGAGCAGATGTCTGACGTGCAGGCACTTGCCCGTGACATTGCATCGAACAACCCGGATGGTCTGCTCCGATATGCCGTGAGTGCCACAAACCCTCTGTTCTGTACCGACGAGTGTCTGACACAGGCCAAGGCATTCGCTGATGCAGGCGACTACTCCCTCAAGATCGTCCTGACGACGGATAAGAGTCAGGTCGAGCGCATGCGCCGCGAAAGCGGTCCTCAGGAGCTGGCTTCTCTCGAGACGCTGGGAGTTCTGGGAGAGCATACGTTTCTGGTCAACCCGTCGTTTGTCTCCGAACCGGAACAGAACACCATCCGCAAGACCGGCACGCGCGTTGTCGCCAACGTGACGGCCGACTTGAAACTCGGCCGCCCGCTGTCCCGTCTCCCAGAGTTTGTCCGCAAGGGAACGCCGGTCCTGCCCGGGTTCGACAGTCCCCTGTATGGCGGGAGGATGGACGCCCTACGCGAGCTTGCTGTCCTGGCAACGGCTTTTCGACCGCAATATGGTCCACAGACGATGACACCTGAACAGGTCCTCTCGATGGTGACCGTCGATGCCGCAAAGGCACTCGGTATGGACGACGAACTGGGAACGCTGGAACCGGGCAAGCAAGCCGATATTGTGCTCGTGAACCTTGGGCGGGACATTTTCGCTCAGCCGGGAGCTCACACAAACGCATGCTGTCGGCTGGTCTATGAGGCATCCACATGCGACATAGCATGTACGATCATAGGTGGGAGAATCGTCTACCAAGGTGACCATGTCACCGGCTGCGACGAAGAAGCGCTTGTCGAACAAGCAAACGCCGAGCTTGTCCGCATCCTGGAAAAGACGTGAGGAACGACTCATGGCCAGCAGAACTCAAACAGCTCAGGAACGCATCGCACGGCTGATCGACGTCGCAGCCGGCCGCATACCGGCGGACGTGGTCGTCAGGAATATTCACTTGGTAAACGTCTTCGACGGACACATCGAGGACGATGTCGACATTGCATTGTCGGGCAGCCAGATCGCAGGGATCGGGCAATATGATGGTGTGACAGTCGTCGATGGGGGTGGCGCCTATGCCGCGCCCAGTTTCATCGACAGCCACATGCATATCGAGAGCACTATGGTTATCCCGGGCGAATTCGCCAAGGTAGCTCTTGCATGTGGTACCGGGGCAGTGGTCGCAGACCCGCATGAGATCGCCAACGTCGCTGGAGCGCGCGGTATCCGGTTTATGCTCGAGGCCACGCGCAACTCTCCGCTGGATTTCTACTTCATGCTTCCCTCCTGTGTCCCCGCGACGCACCTCGAGACAAATGGTGAGACACTGGACGCCGACCGGCTGTCGGAGCTGCGCCACAACCCGCGAGTCCTGGGTCTTGCGGAGTTCATGAACTATCCGGGCATCCTGTTTAGGGATCCGGCCGTCCTCGCCAAGCTGGCCGCCTTCGACGGACAGTTGATCGACGGGCACGCGCCATTCATCACTGGACACGACCTGGAGGTATATATTGGCGCGGGGATCTCTACAGACCACGAATGCACGACAGTAGATGAAGCCCGCGAGAAATTGGCCCGCGGTATGTGGATCATGATGCGCGAGGGATCCGTGACGCGAGATGTGAAAACCCTGATTCCACTGCTGACCAGAGAGAACATGCACCGCATCATGCTGGCGACAGACGACCGACACCCATCCGACCTACTTTCAGAAGGGCATATCAACTACGCGGTCAACCTGCTGCTTGAAGCAGGCATCGACCTCCCGACCGCCATACGCCTCGGTTCACTCAACCCAGCCACCCACTACAACCTTCTCCGCAAGGGTGCCATTGCTCCCGGCTATTGGGCCGACTTCATCATCTTCCCGGACCCGCAGCACGTCCAGCCTTCATCCACATATGCAAAGGGAAAACTTGTGGCGAAGGACGGTGTCTACCTTGGCCCTGACGACGGGCATCCCTCGAGGAGCTATGGCATCAAGAACAGTATCAACATCGCTACTCCCACCTACCAGAGCCTGCGTGTCAAGGACGAGCCAGGCAAGCAGCTGCGAGTCCTGCAGTTGATACCTCATCAGGTCGTAACCGGCGAGCGCCGCGTAAACGCAAGAGTCGACACACACGGCTTTGTCGTGTCGGACACCGACCAGGACGTCCTGAAGGTGGCAGTCTTCGAACGCCATCACGCCACCGGGCGCGTAGGCGTGGCGTTCATCAGCGGGTTCCGAATGAAGCAAGGGGCGGTGGCCTCATCGATTGGTCACGATTCCCACAACATCATCGTGTGCGGCGTTGCCGACCGCGACATGTTGCTGGCCGTACAACAGGTCGCTTTCATCGGCGGCGGCCTCGCAGTGACGAACAACGGGCAGGTCGTCGGTTCTCTCTCGCTTCCATATGGTGGTCTTATGTCCGACCTGTCCATACCTGAAGTCGCGGCCCGCCTGGATGATCTGGGAAAGGTCATGCGCGACGCAACAGGTTGTCCACTGGATGATCCGTTCATGACACTGGCATTCATGGCTCTTCCGGTTATCCCCAGGCTCAAGATCACGGATTTCGGCCTGATCGACGTCGAGAAGTTCAAAGTTGTCAGCCTGTTCATCTAAGGGAGGTCTGCCATGCAGCATCTCTTCCAGAACGCTCAGATAGCACAACCTGACGGTACGCTCGCGGCAGTCGACATGATGGTTACCGAAGGCATCATCAAGACGCTCACTCCTGCACTCGGCGAGCCTGCTCCAGCTGGAGCCGTCGCCACGGACCTGCATGGATTCTTCGTCATGCCGGGTGGGGTCGACGGACACGTCCATTTCGACGATCCCGGCTTCACGGAACGTGAGGACTTTGGTACCGGCACGATGGGAGCTGCCGCCGGCGGTGTCACCACCATCGTCGATATGCCGTGCACGTCGGTTCCACCAGTCACCACACCTGAGAACTTCAAGATGAAGATGAAGGCTGTCGAGTCCAAGGCTTACGTCGATTACGCATTCTGGGGCGGAACGACCCCGACCTTCATCGACAGCGGCGCCTTCCGCAGGCTGCTGCCGGAACTCAGGGAGCTGGGCGTCGTCGGCATCAAGGCGTATACGATCTCGGGCATGCAGACGTATCCGCGTCTCGACCCACGCCAGATGCTGATGCTCTTTGAGGCTGCACGCGAATTCAACATGCTGGTGGCGGTGCACGCTGAAGACTACTTCCTCGCCACGCACTACACCGACAAAATCATGAGGGAAGGCCGTTCGGACCCTCTGGCATACAAGGACGGCCGTACCTACGATGCAGAACCCCTTGCCATCACCATAGTTCTTGCTCTCGCCCGGCGCGAACAGACGCGCGTCCATATCGTCCATCTGTCGACATCAGCCGGAGTCGACCTTGTCCGGCAAGCCAAGGGCCAGGGCATCGACGCCACGGCCGAAACCTGCCCGCACTACCTGTTGCTCAACCGAGAGGACTTCGTGCGCTTAGGTAGTCTGGCCAAGTGCACACCGCCCTTACGCGACCGCTACGACAACGAAGTGCTCTGGGCAGGTCTACTCGACGGGACCATTGATTATGTGACGACCGACCATGCAGCCGGTGTCTACCCACGGGAGAAAGTCACTGACAACATCTGGAACGCTTATGCAGGTATGCCCGGCGTTCAGCTCCGCGTCCCTCTGATGCTCCACGAAGCCTGGTCGGTCCGGGGCATGAACCTGTACCGTCTTGGCGAAATCTTGAGTACCAACCCGGCCAAGCGTCTTGGCTTGTTCCCGCGGAAGGGGGTACTTGCAGTTGGTTCCGATGCCGATTTCGCCTGCATCGACCTGAATGCGCCGGTGACTGTGCATGCCCGAGACCTTTACGCCAAGAACAAATACACGCCCTTTGAGGGGCGCGAGCTGCGAGGCGCGGTCCGACGGACGTTTGTACGTGGCACTGAGGTCTTCGACGGTTCAGCATGGTTTCCCGCAGGGGCCGGCTACGGCAAATTCATCAAGGCTGTTTAATCACTGGAGGTGGCACAATGCTGGTAACATTGAAAGAAGTCACACAGGATGCACTCAAGAACCACTACGCGGTCGGCGCGTACAACATCCACAACCTGGAATACGCCAAGGCCGTTGTCGAAACCTCGTATGAGATGAAGGCACCTGTCATTCTCCAGATCTCACAGGGTAGTTCTGATTTTGCGGGGCTCGAAGAACTGAGCATGATCGCTCGTCACTACGCTGCCAAGTATGCCATTCCCATCGTCGTGCACCTCGATCATGGTAAGAGCTTCCTGCGTTGTGTCGAAGGATTGCGTGCCGGATTCAGCTCCGTCATGTTCGACGGGTCCTCACTGCCCTACGCCGAAAACGTCGCCATCACGCGCCAGGTCGTCGAAGCTGCCCATCAGGTAAACGTGGCCGTTGAAGCGGAAATCGGCAAGGTTGGCAAGTCCGAGGACGGCGCAACCACCGAGGCCGAGGACATGCACTACACCGCGGTCGACGAGGCGGTTCGCTTTTTCGGCGATACGCACGTCGACGCTCTGGCCGTTTCTATTGGAACGGTCCACGCCATGGCCGTCCAGGCAGCTCATCTCGACATCGATCTTTGCCGCAAGCTGCACGAAGCCATGCCGACCGTCCCGCTCGTCATGCACGGTGCCTCCGGCGCGGTGGATGAAGATGTCAGGCAGGTCATCCAGCTGGGCATCAGCAAGATCAATATTGCAACCTTCCTGCAGAAGAAGGCCGCCCTCGCCGTCAAAGCGATGTTTGAGCAGACCCCGGACGCCATCGGGTTCCGGGACCTTGCAAGGCCACAGGTGCAGGCCATCAGGGACGGCGTACGCAGCAAGATCGCATTGTTCGGCACTGCCAACCGCGCCTGAGAGAACCACGAGTTTCAGGGTACTCAAGGGCCCCAGCCATCAGGCTGGGGCCCTTCCTTGACATTGCTATGTCTGGACTATGAAGCGGGCTGCGTGCTCAGCGGTGAACCAGACTGCGCAGCAGGCGCCTGAATCTCCACTGTGCTTGCCGTCAGGTCGATGACGCCCTTGAGAGCTTCTATGAGTTCCGGCCCCTGCAACGTCTCCTTGTCCAACAGGACAGCCACCAGATTCTCCAGCACGGCACGGTTCATCTCCAGAATTTCGGTTGCACGCCGGTACTGTTCTTCGACTAGGCGCCTCGCCTCGGCGTCGATGGTCTGAGCAGTCTCTTCACTATAGTTGCGCTCCTCACTCAGTTCCTTTCCGAGGAACACCAAGTCGCTGCTCTTGCCATACGTGAGGGGCCCGAGTTTGTCACTCATGCCATACGCACGGATCATGCGGTGGACGACGTCCGTGGCACGTTCGAGATCGTTCGAAGGCCCGGTCGAGATGCTGCCCAAGAAAAGTTTCTCGGAAGCACTACCGCCGAGCAGGCCGGCAACTTCCTTGAGGAGCTCCTCACTCGTGCGCATGTACCGGTCTTCTGTGGGCAGTTGCAGCGTGAACCCGAGGGCCATGCCGCGTGATACGATGCTGATGCGGTGGACCTCTTCACGTGCGGCCAGAGCCTTTCCGACGACGGCATGTCCAGATTCATGATAAGCAATGCGGCGGCGCTCGTCGTCGCTGATGACTCTGGACTTCTTCTGTGGTCCGGCAATGACCTTGTCGATAGCCTCCTCGACCTCTTCCATCGTGATATCCGTCTTGCCTCTGCGGACGGCAAGGAGTGCGCTCTCGTTCAGCAGGTTCTCCAGGTCGGCTCCCGTGAAGCCAGCAGTCTCCTTTGCAATCGTGCTGAACATGACACTGACCGCAAATGGCTTGTCCGAGGCGTGAACCTTGAGGATCTCCTCCCGCCCCTTGGCATCCGGCAGGTCGACGACGATGCGCCGGTCAAAACGGCCCGGACGCAGCAGGGCCGGGTCCAGAACGTCAGGTCGGTTTGTAGCCGCAAGGATAATAATGCCCTTGTTCGCGTCAAAGCCGTCCATCTCGACAAGCAGCTGGTTCAGCGTCTGCTCGCGTTCGTCGTTGCCGCCACCAATGCCAGCGCCACGATGGCGTCCCACGGCATCGATTTCGTCGATGAACACAATGCATGGGGCATATTGCTTCGCCTGTGCAAACAAGTCTCTGACGCGACTTGCTCCCACACCAACGAACATCTCGACAAACTCCGAACCCGACACGTTGAAGAACGGCACCTTGGCCTCGCCGGAAATTGCACGTGCGAGCAGCGTCTTTCCACAGCCGGGAGGCCCGACCAGCAACGCTCCCTTGGGTATCTTGGCACCCATCGTCGAAAACTTCTTCGGACTCTTGAGGTAATCGATCAGCTCGCCCGTCTCTTCCTTGGCCTCATCCAGACCCGCAACATCCTTGAACGTCACGCGCGGCCGGTTGTCCATGAACAACCTGGCTTTGCTCTTGCCAAACCCGAACACCTGGTTGTTCTGGCCACCCTGCATGCGCTGCATCATGAAGAACCAGATCCCGATCAGCAGCACGTACGGCAGGATATTCATCAGCAACGTCAGCCAGATGCTCGTCTGCACCTTGTTGAAGTTGCCCTCCACGCCCTTCTCAACCAAGAGCGAGTACAGGCTGGCATCGTACAGAGGTGCGATGGTCGTGAACTTCGTACCGTCCTTCAGCGTTCCTGTCCCGGTCTGGATGACGTCCGCAATCTCGAACGTGACGTCCTTGACCTCTCCGGCCTGAACCTTGGCCACAAAATCGGTATACGTGAGTTGCACCGGCTGGGTTACAGGAGGCTTAAACAGCGACCAAGCGCCCCACAGTATGGCAAAGAGAAGGGCCCATCCGATGAGCTCTTTCAGCAGGTTCGGGTTCGAGCCTCCGTTCTTCTTCTGGTTGGCCACTTATCCTTTCTCCTCTTTTCTCTTCTCATAGACCTCGGGTTTCAGGACCCCGACGAATGGCAGGTTCCGGTAGTTCTCGTCGTAATCCAACCCGTAACCGATGACAAACTTGTTGGGAATCTCAAACCCACAGTACTTGATGTCCACGTCCACCTTGCGACGCTGTGGCTTGGAGAGGAACGTGCAGATCTCGATACTGTTGGGACCCCTCGTTTTCATCAGGTCGACTAGCGCCCTCATCGTGAGACCTGTGTCGACGATATCCTCAACGATGATGATGTCACGGTGCGCCACGTTGGCGTCGACGTCACGCGTGATCTTGATGATGCCTGTGCTATCCATGTTGGTTCCGCCATAGCTGCCCACGCCCATAAAGTCTACCATGACGTGAACCGGCACCGAGCGAATGAGGTCCGAAAGGAACACGATGGCACCCCGCAGAATGCAGATCATCAGCGGGTTCCTGCTCTCGTAGTCATGCCCTATCTGCTGGCCCAGTTCGCTGACACGTTTCTGGATTTCCTCGGTTGAAATCAGAATCTCAAGTACATCATCTCTCATGTCCATGTATTCTACCCCACTCCCATGATGAGACAACTTAGCACTGTGAACTATAGTATACAATACGCAGGAGACGATGCGACACCGATGTCACCGCTCCTGCGGCGCTGCGAGCAAGGGTGGGTACCCAGATGATGTTATCTGCATCGCACACCACGGGTCGTCGCGCTCGGAGCACCCGGTCTACCTTTGCGTCGACATACAGGTCCTGTAGCTTACGTTTATGTCCTCCAAACGTCATCATGCGGTCGCCAGGCCGTGCATGGCGTACCAAGAGCGGCAACCGCAATGCGTCGAAGTCGAACCATACTTCCTTCGGATCGAGGCCGCACAGATCCGACGGAACGTCCGCAGGCGTCTTCTCCTCAAAGGTCAGACGTTTCCGGAACCAGTCGACTGTTGCAGGAAACCTCCCTATCTCCACTGGCCCCTGGACGCGGACGGTAAATGCCGCTCCATAGACATAGACATGCTGGTAACCCACCTCGAGCATCACACGGTCATCCAGCGTTACGCGGATGCCCGTCCTTCCGTTCCGTATAGCCTGGGTACTGCGTGTCAGCCGCTCGAAGCTGGGGCCGACGCCCGCCGTGGCGAAAATCTCCTCCAGCGCATATTGCAGCAAGGGGTCAGGAAGACCCACAAGGGCTGCCCTTGCAAGGCGCAATGCTCCCGGATGTTTCCCGTCGCCCGCTTCCAGGATCTCGATGTTGTCCGTCACCTGATCGGTCTGCTGCTCGAACAGCTCACAGGCGGCACGTGCCATGTTTGCCGTTCGCGCAATGGCCGTCTTGGCAGCAGGAAACCGAGTCTCAATCAGCGGGATCACGCTCGTGCGAACGAAGTTCCTCTCATACCGTACATCCGCATTGGAAGAATCGTCCCGCCAGGCGAAACCCTGTGCTCTCAGCCAGTCCTGGAGCTCTTCTTTTGACACTGCGAGCAGAGGATGAATGAACATCCCCGTCCGTGGCGCGATGCCTGATATCCCCCGCAAGCCCGTCCCTTTGAGAAGTCGAAACAGGACTGTCTCCACCTGGTCGTCCCAGGTGTGAGCCGTAGCAATACACGCAGCTCCCGTCTTGAGCGCGGTTATCCGAAGAAAGCGAAGCCGCAACTCCCGGGCCGCTTCTTCGCTGCTGAGATGGTGTTCGGAGGCATGTACGCCCACATCTTCGGATCCTGTTTCACACGGAACGTCCAGCGAACGTGCCAATTCCCGCACAAACGCCTCGTCCGCGTCACTCTCAGCGCCGCGGAGCTGATGGTTGAAATGGGCGCAGACCACGTCGAGATGACGGCTTTCCCGCAGCGAGCAAAGGAGGCGCAGCAGCGCGACCGAGTCCGAACCGCCCGAAACGGCGACAACCACCCGGGTACCAGGGGTCAGCAGGTTAAGGGAGCTGCAGTATGACCAGACGTCGTCCTGGAGCATGGGTCCAATCAGCCGGCAGCAAGCAGTTCGCTGAGCAGGAGCTCGACGTCGTTACTGCGCCCGCCTGAACGGGCAAACGCCTGCAAGCATTCGATGGCCATGGCACGTCTCCCCCAACCGTTCATGATTCTCGCCGAACGTACCAGAAGTTTGGGGTTATCCGGTTGCAGCGCAATCGCCTTCTGCAGGAACATCGTGGCACGTTCCGTCTCGCCCGCCGCACGCAGAGCCATTGCCAAATTGTAGTAGCAGACAGGGACGGCACCCGGGAGAGCGATGGCGCGGGCCAGCGCTGCTATCGCACTGGATGTCCTGTTTTGGGCAAGAGCGTTCGCCCCCTTATGATGCCAGTAGATGTACTCGGTTGGAGCAAGCTCAGTTGCTCGAGCGAACTCGATCCCGGCCTGCTCAAGGTGTCCGGCATTGTGCAACACCAGGCCATAGCTGTTGTGGAGAGATGCATCGCCTGGGAACCTAGCAGTCAGATCAGCGAAGATCCGGGCAGCTTCGTCGTTCAAGCCACATGCACTCGAGGCCACCGCAAGGTTCTTGCGCGTCAGATCATCGTCGGGCAGGAACTCCGAGGCTTTGACGAAGACAGCACGCGCCTCTTCCCATCTACCCTGACCATACAGGTAGCTGCCGTACGCATTTAATGAAGCACAGTGACGGGTGTCCTCGTTCTCCCTGGACTCCTCGATCATTGCTGGTTCAGCAGCCCGTGATCTTTGCGACATCTCAACCTCTCTCCCTGTCCGGCGTGCCACTGACGAAAGCGCATTGGTTGTTGAGCCGTGCGCAGAGCCAGATTGTGGCAGCCGACCGCTTCGCTCTTACCTAGTAGTGTAGCGAAAACCATGTGACTCACAAAGGCCACCAGAGTACTGATCAATGCGCCGACGCGCAGTTATCCCGACAGCCACACAACCACTCGTGTGTCTGCTCCGGCGGCGGACGCACGCGCCTCGGTGCTCACGACACGCGCATCAGCTCTTTCTGGAAACGTGTGTCAGGAGTCTGCATCCAATCCTTACGTAGCCCATTGCCTCGTCTTCCCGCAGGAGCGCCGTAGCGATCATGTACGAGACGAAACCAACGACGATGAGTGGTAGGATATGGACCCGGCCCTGTATGCCGACAATGACGGCAGCCATGATCAGTGTGCCTCCACCAATCTTCAGAACATCCCGGAGAATCAGAACATAGTCGACTGCCCCGTACATGTGCCGGTACACAAGATACATGAGCGCCATGCTCACGAAGGCGGCGATAGACGAGGCGACGGCAAGTCCATAAGCGCCGAGATGAAACATGAAGCCAAGCAGGTAGTTGAGGCCGACGTTCATCCCTAGACTGGCGACGCTGATGAACATGGGGGTCATGGTATTGCGCCTGGCGTAGAAGAGCCTGGTCTCGATGTATTGGACCGAGCTGAACAGCAGCACCCCCATGTACCCCTGCAGAACGCGCGCCACCAGAGCCGTATTGGCTTCGCTGAAAGCTCCCCGCTGATAGATGATGCGGACAATGGATGGGGCAAGCAGCAGGAGGCCGGCCATCGCTGGCGCGATGAAGAACAGGATACGCTGGATGGCGCCACGAGCTAGTCGATAGCCTTTCCCAACGTCGCTGACGGCAAATGCGGAGACGATATAGGGATACGACGACTCCGCGATCTGAACCGCCCAGACGCCGAGTGGCAGCAGAAAGATCTTCTGAGCGTACCCCAGAGAAGCAATCGACCCTTCAGGGAGGAAGGAAGCCATGGTTCGGTCGATCAGCGTCAGCAGCATATCCGTCGCCGAACCGATAAAAAGGGGAGCAGCCTGCTTGAGCAGCGACTTCACCCTGGGGTCCCAGTGACCATATCGCGGCAAGATGAACCACTTCTCACGAATCGCGAAGTATACCCACAGCGCAAGCGCTGATACGAGCTGCGCTCCAGTCTTGAGGATGGGCAGTTCCATCTGGCGCGCCCCGAACAGCAGCCCGCTGATGACGACCATGTTCATGAGAACATCGCCGAATGACAGGAGGATGAAGTCCTTTTTGACAGCCAGTGCGGTCTTCATAGTCGCCGAGATGACGATAATCACTGACAGGGCGGCCATCCACCGGTAGGTGTACTCGGCGTATGCAAGGACGACACCCTTGAACCCGCCGCTGAACAGCATCACGAACGCGCGCGGGAAGACGGCGACTGCCGTGAAGAGGACCAGGCCGACAATCGAGAACAAGCCGAACACGGAACTCAGGAGGCCGCGGTAGTCGCGTTCACTCTCCAATCGGGCGTGCGTCAGCTCGGGAACGAGTGGAATCGAGATGGGAGACGTGACGAAGCTGACGATGTTCAAGAGCACATTCTCAACCAGCTGGGCAACGTCCACGATGTAGGTGGCACCAAAGATCTTGGCCACAAGAACGTCCCGCAGAAACCCCAGCAGCTTTGAGAGAAATGAGCCCGAGACCTTCCAGAATGCTGCTTGACGCGGGGTATTCTCGAGTCGTTTCACTGCAACCCTTGAGGTTGCTTCGGCATTATTTTCCACAGTCAGTACTCCCTTCGATTCGGCTCTGCGTCCAGTCTGCGCGCGTTGCATCAGTATAGCCGCGTTGTGCCCTATCGCCACCTCACACCTGTAACATGCTTGGGATGGTTCCAAGATTGTTACACCTTCGCTGCGCCCATCAACAAGAGGACTGGATTCCCGCATGCGCGGGAATGACGAAGAGGCAGGCGGGAATGACTGAGCAGAAGGTTCGTACGTCGTCCCCGCGAAGGCGGGGACCCATGCGGTGATGCTAGGTTGGTTGGATTCCGGCATACGCCGAGAGCGCCCCTCGTATTGGACTAACATGCTCGGGGACATGGGAAGAAAGTGCTCGCGGGGAAGCGACGGACCCAAGCAGTTGAGACCACGGTGTTGTGTGGTATCATTTGGTGTCCGAACAACCATGCCCTCAAGGAGGAATTGATGAAAGCAGAAAAACTTGGGTCGGAGAACATCATCTGGGACCTGAGTGCCCTGTATGCAAGCCTTGACGATCCACGCATCGCACGCGACATGAAAGCGGTACGAAAGGATGCCACCGCCCTCGCAGCAGAGTACCGTGGCAGAATTGCAGCCGGCAAGGTTACCCCGGCTGAGCTCAGGAAGTTCATGGTCGAGGAAGAACGCATCAGTTCCGCAACCGGCCGACTTGGTGAGTATGCAGAACTCATGCTCACAACCGACAACCTGGACGAGGGCGCCAAGAGCCTCGTCATGAAGACCCAGGAACTGGGCAGCGACATCTCCAACGCACTCGTCTTCTTCGCCATCGAACTGGGCCAGATGGACGAGGCTGTTTTTGCGCACCTTGTCGCCAACAAGGCACTGGACAACTACCGCCACTACCTGCTGTTCCTGCGCAAGCGCAGAGAGCATCTCCTCAGCGAGAAAGAAGAGATGTTGCTCAGCAAGCGTGATCTGACGGGCAAGCTGGCAATACAGCGCATCTACCAGGAGCTTACGAGCTCGTTCAAGTTCACGGTCACCATGAATGGCGAGCGCAAAGTCATGAATGGCGAACAGATCCGCTCACTGCGGGAAAACACCGATTCGCGTCTGCGCGCACGTGCCATGAAGCAGTACTTCGGCAAATACACCGAGAACAGCCTCGTCATTACCAACGCCTTCGACACCCTGCTCAAGGACCACCAAATCGAGTGCGAGCTGCGCCATGTCGACGAACCGATGGGCTTGCGCAATCTGGAGAACGAGCTGGACGCGGAGGTCGTCAACACATTGTCCGACGTCACCAGAGACAACGTCGACATCGTTCAGCGCTACTACACCCTCAAGGCGCGTCTTCTGAACAGCAAAAAGCTCACACTTGCAGACATCTATGCGCCCATCAGCGCCAAGCCCCACCGATATACGTGGAACGACTCCAGGACCATCGTCCTGGACGCGTATGCCAAGTTCGACCAGCGGGCACACGACATCATCCAGCAGTTCTTCGACAAAAACTGGATCGACGGTCGCACCCTACCCAACAAAACGGGTGGAGCCTTCTGCACCTTCAATATCCCCGGCGCACATCCGTGGGTCATGCTCAACTTCACCGGGACCAGCCGCGACGTGGAGACGATGGCACACGAACTGGGGCACGGTATGCACGGTATGCTATCTGCCAAGCAGACTGCAGTCAACCGCGACCCTATCCTGCCCCTCGCCGAGGTGGCCTCAGTCTTTGGCGAAATGCTTGTCACCGACTACCTGCTGGGTCGCATGAAAGATCCTGAGGAGAAGATCGCGCTCTACTGCTCCAAGCTGGAGTCGGCCTTCGCCACGACATTCCGTCAGAACATGTTCCACCGGTTTGAGACACGTACACACGGTCTCATCGCTGACCATCAGCTGTCCACCAATGAGCTCAGCTCCATCTATCACGAGGAACTGATCAATATGTTTGGTGATTCCGTCGTCATCCCGCCACACTACGACACGGAATGGGCTATCGTTCAACACATGTTCCTATGGCCCTTCTACGTCTACGCCTACAACTTCGCACAGCTCGTCGTGCTGTCACTGTACCAGAAATACCTGGAGGAAGGCGAGAAGTTCAAGCCCGTCTACTACCGTATCCTCGAGACAGGCAGTGCCATGACTCCCGCCGAGATCCTTGGTCTTGCAGGCATCGACCCGCGCGACAAGGCCTTCTGGCAAAAGGGTTTTGACTTCATGCGCACCCGCTGGGTCGAACCCCTCGAGAAGCTTGTCTCCGAGCGCAAGTAGCACGACCAACACCCCGGTGTCGATGACACCGGGGTGTTCCACTTTGGAACCCCCCGAGTATGTTAGTTCAATACAAGGGGTGCTTCTGTCCCGAGAATGTTACAAGGGTAGTGGGGGATTCGAGCCCTCGACACTCCTACACTTCGGGACGGTTCCGTTGGTGTAACACTCTCTAGTATTGGCTGGACCTCCCCCTACTCCTGGTGTCCGGCCAAAAATCGGTCAATGAGTGCTGCGGCCTCGGCTCGGGTGATCGCATCGTCCGGCCGCAATTTTCTGATACCCAACTCCAATGTCCCCACCGCGATACCGCGAGCATATGCTGTCGACGCCTCACGCCAACCGAACGCACCTTCGACTACGTCTGCAAACGGCAGCTGAAGCGACCCCACATCCTCTGTGGGTGCCATCAGACACACAATTAGTTGTATGCGCGTCATCGGCTTCGACGGGTCGAAGCGCGGACCTGTCCATGCCAGCGAGGCCTTGTCCAGCGTCTCAGCAAGCGCCATGATGGACGCGTACGCCCAATGGTGCGGGGTCACGTCTGGCCACTCTACCGTCGTTCCACCAGCAGGCGTGAGGTTGCGGGCACGAGCAGCGAGGACAGCGCCTTCGGCGCGGGTGACGAAACCGCCTGGCCTGAACAGCCCGTCTGCATAGCCAGTGACAATCCCCAAGGAAGACAAGCGTTCAATAGACGTGCGGGCGAAGCTCTCAGCGATATCCCGAAAAGCAGGAGACACGTTGGTGGACCTGCTGACAGTGAAAGATGCTGAAGCAGAATACGATAGTGCAGTATGACTAGCGAGGGAAAACGTTACGGTGTATACTCCTTCGTGAGCATCGGTCGGTATCTTCCAGCTCGACTCCTGTACAAAGCTCCCCCCTGCTGACACTGAGAGGGTGCCCATCACATCGGCAAACGACCGACCCTTCGACCAGCGGAAGAACATGCCACCACCGGAAATAGTGAAGTCGAAGCGCTGCCCCGACGTGAATTCCAGCGTAAGCGCCTCAGACAAGCTGTTCGTCAGCCGGTACGTCAGATGGACCGTTTCACCGAGGGCATAGATGGTTTTGTCCGTCGACACCGTTGAAGTCACGCCGCCAGCGCAGAGGGCCTTCCCAGGAATAGCCAGGCAGAACGCCAGAAGTCCCGTCAGGCCAAAGGCAACCCATCGTCGCATGTCTCCACCTCCTATGTATATTTTAGCATATTTCGCGGATTAGTAGAGCGACGTCTGGTCGTATGCTGCGACACAACGGCCACGAAGGTGCACGCCACGACTCGGGGAAGGCTGGCCACAGCTACTGAGTGAAGACAGATGACGCAGGGATTGGTGGCGGCGGGGGGATTCGAACCCTCGACACTCCGGGTATGAGCCGAATGCTCTAACCAACTGAGCTACGCCGCCACAGGGGGTTGGAAAACTGGAACATAGTAGCAGAGGCGACAGCCTCTGTCAAGCCAGGAAAAGCGAGACGCTATCCGCGCTTGCGCTCTGTCCGTTTCTTCTTGTCGACCTGCCACTCTTGTGAATCCTGCAGATACCGCTTCATCATCATATCGAAGGGGCTCAGCACGGGCTTTTCACGGAAGGGGCGCGAGCCGTAGGAAGGGCGGGCGGGCGGTGTGCTTGACGCAGAAGCTCGCGTGGGGGAGCTTCCTTCTGGGGCGGGAGCCACAGGTGTTCCTTCGGTACCGCCGGCAATCTTGGCAGCCTTGATTGAGAGATTGAGCTTGCCATCCTTGTTGCGACCAATAACACGAACGGTGACCTTGTCCCCTTCCTTGAGGAACTGGTTGACGTCTTTGACATAGGTGTCGCTGATTTCCGAAATGTGGACTAGTCCTACCTCATTAGTGTCTGTCTTGACGAACGCTCCGAATGGAACAATCTTGACGACGATGCCTTCAGTTAGCTTGATGCGGTGCTCTTCAGCCATTAAAGTAGTCACTCACCTCTGTGGGGGATAGCTCTGCCGACGTGGCAGGCTCCAATAGAACAGCATACAGGACCCAGGCCAAAATACAACCCTAGAACCATCCCTTGACCCATGTGATGAGCTGACTCAGCAAGTGAGGGAGAGTCGTCGATTCAGGAGGGGCGGGCTCTTGAACCGCGTGGTCTATGGGGAAAAGAATAATGGTGTCACCCTTCTTGCTCATAAGCAGGTCCTCACGCGCAATCTTCTCGACATAGGCTTTGGTCGCATGATATTCCATGGCTTTCTGCTGTTCCAGCGTCTGCGCGCTGGCCCGTTGCAGCTCTGCAAACGTTTGTGTGGCCAAGCGGTCTGCTTTGCCCAGATAGGCGAGCGCTGCAACCGTGCTCCAGATAAGATAACCAATGACAAAACACGCCACGAGCGCCAGCACCTTGTGCATGTTTGATGTATGTCCATGCTGCTGTCGTCTTACCACAAATCTCACCCCTCAGACACTGGACCCAACAATGCTCGACTGGTCGATTCTCGGTCGTCTCACCGTTTCAGCCGACGGGGAATGCCCAGATGGTCCAACCCCTAGGGTCATAGTATTCATTCAACACGGCCACGTCAAGCCCCGTGTTGTTTCGCCTCTGGTTTATGGTCTCTGTGCACGCGAAAACCCGACTCTGCGTAAAGTGATATATTCCCGCCTTCGCGGAGAAGCACCCCTCGCCTTGAACAAAAGGGCTCGGGGGAACGACAACAATGGAGAGGTGTCTCCGGATTCGTCTTGCCCGCGCAGGCGGGCATCCAGCTTTGCGCAACATAATGGATTCCCGCTTTTGCCGAAAACACCCCTCACATTAGACTAACATGCTCGGGGGAAATGACTAAAAGGGCACTGCGCGCCGGCTACGGCAAACCGGCGCCCTGAACGAAGCGCCGGTGTGATCACGCTATCGCAGTGTACAGTTTATCCTTTAGGCAGTCTCTTCTCACCTGCAGGTGCGACCTCTCGGGGGGTCGTGTCAAACTTCCCGGAAACTGATGCACCCTCCTCGACGGAGATGCGCGCACTCGTGACGTCGCCCTTGACGGTCGCCTTCTCCAGGACTTCGACCTTCTCCGCGCCCGTGACGTTCCCTTCGACGCGTCCCATCACAATAACCTGACGCCCTTCGATGTTACCATGCACCTCACCCTGCTCAGCGACCGTGATCGTCCCATGGCCGCTCACGCTGCCATGCAACTGACCCTCGATGCGCAGGTCTCCCTGATTCTCGACGTCACCCTTTACTGCGAGGTCATGGGCAAAGACGGACGCCGTCTTGCTCTCTGTAGAAGTCTTGGATGGTCCAAATGCCATGGCTGTCTCCTCCGCCTAGTCAAGATACGTCATCGGGTTAACTGAACTGCCATGAATCATGACCTCATAGTGGACGTGAGGTCCAGTCGCGCGGCCGGTCGATCCCTCATAGCCGATGACCTGGCCCTTCTTGACAGTCTGACCCGCGGACACGGCCGTCCGGCACATGTGACCGTACAGGGTCTCGATGCCGTCACGGTGGTACAGCGTCACGGAAATACCGTAACTACCGTTCCACCCAGACTGCTCCACCTTGCCTTCAGCCGTTGCCCTGATTGCCGTTCCATACGGAGCCGCAATATCGACACCGTCGTGGAACTCGCTGCCGCTGCCGCCAAACGGGTCGGAGCGCCAGCCATAGTCAGAGGTGATGAGTCCGTACAAGGGCCAGAGCGAAGGAGTTTCCGCGAGCATTGTGTTATATTTGGAAGCCGCGTCCTGCAAGATAATAAGGTTCTTCTCACGAGCTTGAGCTTCTTGCTGCACGACAGCCGTTGACGTCGACAGCTGTGTCGCACCCGCGGCCAAACCACGGCTGACAGAAAGGGTCGGCGTAGCCGACGATTTGAGGATGGACGCCAAGGAGACGCTACTCCCGCCGACGCCGAGCGTTTTGCGGACTGTAGCATCAAGGGTTCCCAGATAAGCAACGTATTTTCTGAGTGCAGCTAGTTCCGTGTTATTGTTGCTGATGGTCTCGTTAGCAGCATCAAGTTGTGCAGACTGAAGGCGCACGACCTGATCGAGACCCATCCCGGTGTACTGGGCGACCGTGTTCCTGAGGCGAACGTTCTGCGTCAGGACGACGGCGAAGCTCGAGACAAAGAGGACGAATGCGGTGATGACACTGTAGATGACGAAACGGGAGACCTTGAACTGATGCGCGCGACCTTCATACTGTGGAACGATAACGACCGAGTAACACGTGCGCTTGCTCTTCTTCTCGACTGACGTTTTCGTCGCCATCATCGCCTCGCTTCCCCAGGATTGCGTCCCAGCGGGTAACTCCTACCCACCAATGACACACATGTACACAGTATAAGAGCGTAGTGCAAAATGCAACCCCACGTCAAGACCGTGTGTGTCTGCTCAGCAAGTCCTGCTCCTCGCGGCCAAGAGGAATGTCGCTGCGCCCGTTCTGAAGAATCTTGGCAAACACCTTGCTGCCCTGGGCACTGGTAAGCGACGTCAGGATGATCCCTGATCCATTGCGATTGAGCATAAGCAGCGAGAAACTGAACTTGCCGGCCTGGCCGGGAAAGGCGTCGTAGTGCTCGATGTCCACGGTGTCGAAGAAGCCATGGCTCGTCTTCTCGAGGCCAGCCAGGGAGTCTCGCACCTTGCGCTCCATCGCCGCATGATCCTCGAAGGTCCGCAGAATTGCAGCGAGGTGCACCTGGAACTGCTGCCCCTGCGCCTCGCCAAAGATGCGCTTCAGCAGACGACGGTTGCCGGCAGCAGTAACCAGACCTGCCAAACCGAACCCAAACGCAATGAGGACGACGGCGGCGATGCCGATACGGCCGCCGTCCGTCGTATAGAGCTGTTGCAAGAAAGCCATCAATGCACTCAACTAGGACACGCTGAAGTGCAGGACGACCGACTTCGTCGCCGCGTTCCACTCCACGGTACCACCCAGCTGCTCGGCGATGAAGCGAAACGGAAGCATGGTGCGGCCATTGATGATGACCGGCGTGACCTTGGGGTCCGTATCGATGGGTACAGCCTTGCCGTTCACGTATGCGGTCGGTCCACCAATGGCGAGGACGAGCTCGGTGTTGCCCAGCGTGATGGTTACGGTCCGCGCGGAGGTTGCCCAGACCACCTTGCCACCCAACGCCTCGATGATAGCAGCGATCGGGACCAGCGTGCGGCCGTTCTGAATGACCGGCGTCGTGCCGCGTCCTGCGTCGATCTCCCTCTTCGTGCCATTGACGGTCATATATTTGTTGCCGATGGTCAGGACGATCGTCGTCGCATTGGCAGGGACACGGGTCACGAGAACAGCCACACGGCGTGTGTTACCGGCAGCATCCTGTGCGGTCACAGTGATGGTGTTGGCTCCTATGGCGAGTGCCACCTCATGGGCAAACGATCCATCCGGCATGAGGTTGGAAATCGATGTCCCATTGACTGTCAGCACGGCGCCTGCCTCGACCGTCCCCCGTACCATGACCTTTTCGGCATGGATTTCCTGCCAGTTGACCGGCGCAGATACGGTCAGCTTCGGTGGTACGGTGTCGACGGTGACGTTCACCACTCCAGAGGTCGTGCGGCCGCTCTCATCCGTGGCAGTAACGCGGAGTTCATTGGCCCCTTCAAAGAGAGTCAACAGCTCAGAAAAAGTCCCTCCCGCGATGATATGTGTCTCCTTGCCCAGCACGTCGACGCTCACGACTGGAGCCGACGTAGCCGTGACCGACCCCGCCAGCGTGAACGAGGAAGAAGTCACGAGACGCCGTTCAGCACCGTCGATAGCAAGGACTGGGCCCGTTGTGGCAACGCGGAACTCGGCGGTCTTGACCGATTCCTCGTCGATCCCCGCGTCCACATTGCGGGCGCGATACTTCAGCGTGTGCACGCCCGATGGAATCTGAAAGGGCACAGCATACAAAATGGTCGGGTCGGCGTCGATACCATAGTGCAGCTCGAGGCGCCCGTCGACGTTCGAGGCAGCAGCAAGCGTCACCATGGGCTCGCTGACATACCATCCGTTCTGTCCGTCCGGTGTGCCTGGACCCACATAGATGGTTGTGGAAACCATGGGCAGGTCCTTGATCTGAAACGGCTCGGACGCAACGTCCCCGGGTTCGGATGACGTATGAACATACAGCACATAGTTACCCGCCTTGACAGGGTTCGTCAAACCATAGCCTGCACCAATAGCAATCGTCACGGCAGACCGCGTATCTACCGTAACCGGTGACAGGATCTCGATCGTGTGTTTGACCGGGTTGGTCAGGATGCGCTCCGGGACCAAATCATTCACTGTGACCGCACTGTTGACAGGCGCCACGGGGAACCCACCGGCCGCATAGGTGATCGTGATGGTGCTGCTGCCTTGGACAAGCTGTCCAGTCACCCCGGTGACAAATACAACTATATACCCCGACCCTACATTCGCAATGGTGGATTCCAGATGGACGCTGGGCGCCATGATCTGGCTCGTCCCAATGGTATATGGTGCCGAGTCCACCGCCGGTTCGTGATCAGTGGACACACGAACATGATATGTACCGGTGCCGGGGTTGCCCACGCGCGGCACCAGTGCGCTAATGATGATCTGTACGGTGCCTCCAGCAGGGATCGCTTCGGGAACAAACACCTTCAGCGTACAAGCGCTCGGATTGCCGAAAGCCGGCTGTGTCGGGTGGAGGTCGTTGACGGTCACTTCGTCGGCATAGACCAGCGGGTTGCAGGGGGAGCACGGCAGGGTCGTCCCCTGCGGGAACTCCAGCAGGACTGCATCACCTGCTGCGAGCCCCACACCAGTGACGAACGACACCGTGTACCGCGCGTTTGTCTTGGCCACGTTGGGCACGACCTGCACTTCGACAGCGCTGACGACAGCACGCGCCTGCGGAGCACCATATCCAGCCAGCAACACACACACAACCACAACCCCGATGAGCCGCTTGAACCATGAACAATCGATTGTCCGCATCATCATTCCCGTCCTTTCTACGTTGCGTCCGCAAGGGACACGGTGACTGCCTGCGTCGCCTGATCCCAGGTGACGTCGGCTCCAAATGCTTCGCTGATAAACCGCAAGGGCACCATCGTGCGCCCGTTCTGGATGAACGGCGCCTCCGCCAGCTGAGTGATCTTCCCGTCGATGATGGCAAGCTTGGATCCTACCGTCAGCTGGACCTGAGAACTGCCCCTGACAAGGAAGACGACCTGGAGAGCGGGACTCCACATCACCTGTGCTCCCAGGGCCTCACCGATGAACCGGAGGGGCACGAATGTCACGCCGTTCACGATAATCGGTGGCGCATCCAGCAAGCGCTGTTCATCGCCTACCATAGCCGTCGTCTGTCCCACTACGAGCCGTATGGTGAGGACGTCATTGCGGGTGACCGTCCAAGCCAGCCGACCCTCATTCCCCGCTCTGTCAATTGCTGTGACCGTGATGGCATTTTCGCCTTTGAAGAGTGGCACCATCGCCTCCCAGACTGAACCTGTCTGGGTCATGGGAATACCGTTGACATTCACCGAAGCAGGCTCGCTGACCGTCACTCGGATAGAGATGCTGTCGGCATGCACCGTGCCCTCGGCAGGGAACGGTCCCTGTCGCGTGATGGCGGGTGCAGTCGTGTCGACCCACACCGTCCGTACAAACGTCACCGTGTTGCCTGCCAAGTCGCGTGCAAAGCAAGCGAGCGCTTGGCCGTCCGAGACGTTAAGCGCAACCGAGAAGGTAAGATCCGCCGCAACAACGGCCGCGATACCATTGAATTGCAGCACGTCCACCAGTTCCGAAACAGTGCCGGTGATGGTCAGCGACGTCGAGCGGACAAACAAATCCCCCGTGGCTCCTGTAAGGGTGACGACTGGCTTGGTCAAGTCGACCACAAAGGATCGGCTACTCGGTTCACCCTGCGTACCATCGCGCGCTACGGCATAGGCGGTAAGTGTGTGGGATCCCTCGTCGATGGCTATCGATGTTCCCGGTGAATATAGTTGGTAAGCTCCCTCATCAATCCGGTAGTACAGCGAGGAATCTTCATTCACGAGCCGCACCATGGGTTTGGTCGCGACATAGCGTCCGCCGACACCGTTGGGCGCGTCAGGCGTTACCAGTATCATGGCGACAGGCAGTGACCTGAACTCAACAGCGGAGCTAGCGATGGGGTTGCTGTCCCGGGTCGTCGCGATGTGTATCCCTGCAGATCCAGGCACAGCCGGCGTGCGGATACCCGCCTGCTCGTTCAGCACAAGCGTGATGATCCCCGACAGGACAACGCCGGTCGGCACAGTCACGACAACGACCGTCCCTTGAGCTGCAGCAGCTGCCGGCACACCGTTAACTGTCACGCTGCCGCTGCCCAGTTGCGCCGGCACGAGGATCCCTTCGTCAAAGGTGATCGTGATGGATTCTCCGGCTGCTGGGAATGTGGCCGCGGAACTTGGAGTGAAGGTCACCGTCCACGAAGCAGTACGCCCAATGGAGACAGTTGATGTCAGAAGAGTCGCTCCCAATGCCGACGGCGCTTGCACCACGGCTATGGCAACCACTGGCGAGGCATCACTGTCAGTCCAAACAGTCCACCCATACCCGCTCGACGCCACGGGGTTGACGATACCGAATTTGACTGGCAATACGAGGTCTACGGAGGATCCATCCAGCAGATAGGCAGGAACAGCGACATCTATGCCCCCAGCCGCGATGGTTGCCGCTGCCGTAGTGCCATTGACAGTGACCTGCGCAGTGGTCGTCGGGGCCGGCACCGCATAACCAACCGGAAGGCGGACATGGACAAGCTGACCCTGCGTCAGGCGACCAACGGCCGACAGTCCGAAGTGCAGCTGCAGTCCCGTCGGCGACCCGGCGACTGGCGTCGTGAGCTGAACTGTCAGCCCGGTCACCTCCCGACCACGTATCTCGACGGCCGGCGTGTCGATAGGGGTCACTTCGGCAGTTGTGTAGACGCTGAGAACGACAGAACCAGCGACAGCCGGGTTCTTGATGCCTGCCTTGGCAGGGATGCGAACGATAACGAGTGAGCGGGCCGGAATGTCGACCGGGACGTACACAAGGACGGTGTTTGGACTGGCGTTGTCGCGAAAGAACCTGCCGTCGCAGGAGACACCGTTGAGCGTTACGTCGGCTAGACCAAACGACTGTGGGACATTGAAGCCAAGCGGGAAAGAGATGTTGACGCTATCCTGGCCTGCCATCAGCCGCCCATTGGACCCAGTTTGAAAGCTGACGACGACGTCGGCAGCGGCGCCCGCCACGACGGGATCGATAGCGGCAGTGACATACCCGATTGCCGATGGCGTAATCGCATAGAGGTCCGACTCAACTCCGTCGAGTTCTCTGCCGTCGCAGAAAAAGCTGACCATCAGCCGATAACACGAGCGCGGCGACAGCGGGTTCTTGATGCCCGCGTCACGAGCGATGACGATGATCAGTGGAGTACCCGCAGACAGCCGTTCCGACAGCAGGATGTCCATCTGGATCTGGTTCGTTGTCGCCAGTTCCTGAATCTGACCGCCACGGCTCTGGACGCCGTTGACGACAACCATCGATGGGGCAAAAGACCCCATCGTAAACCCGGTGTCAAACGGGAACGTGATGCGCAGCTGGTCAACGCGGTCATACGGGTTGGTCGAGATGCGTATGGTATATGCAGCCGGGGTACTGGCAGTCGCGGGCGCAGGTGTCACCGAGCACAGTACTTGTTCTGCCCTGGCAGGCACTGCACCGGCACATACAAACGCGGTGACCAGCACTGCACATGAGAGATGGCGCAACCAAAGATGTCGGTTCACGCGGACTCCTTGCAGGAGCATCTCATGTCACGATGCCCTGGGGTAGACAATGATGATGGTGCGCGTGGCGGCCTCCCACTGCGTATCGGCTCCCAGCATATCGGTGACGAACCGCAGCGGGACCATGGTGACACCGCCCAGGATGACAGGGGCAGCATCCAGACTCACCCGTTTGCCGTCGACTGCAGCGAACCGCTGACCCACTTGCAGGCGAACTGTGCGCGTGCCAAGGGGCAGGTCGATGATCTGGAAGACACCATCCCACACAGGGCTGATGCCAAACGTCTCGGCGACGAAGCGCAGGGGCACCAGCGTCGTCCCGTTGCGGATGAGCGGCGCAGTCTGCAGGTTGACCGATTGACCATTGACCAGTGCGGCTTTGGCGCCCACTTGCATCTGGATCAGCTTGGTGCTCAGGACGCTGACGACGATCGTGCGCGTCGTTGCGTTGCCCGCAGCATCGCGCGCAACGACCGCGATGGTCAGCGGACCATCCGCGGCACTGGCAATGGAATACTCGAACGAACCATCCGCCAGCACTGTCCCGGCAGCGCCCTGGACGGTCACAGCCGCGCCGGCCTCCGTCTTGCCCGTAACAACGATGGGCAGGCGCTGGATCTTCTGGAAGTTGACGGGCTGGGACACGGTCAGGGTCGGCGGCGTCTTGTCGACGCTGACTGACACCGTCTTGTGTGTCGTATTGCCGGCGACGTCGGTCGCATCCACGACCACGGTCGCCGATGTCCCCTGGATCGTCATGGGTGCCGCGAACGCGCCTGTCCCGTCGATCGTGACGTTCTGGCCGTTGACCTGGAGCGTGCTGCCAACGTCCACGGTCCCCTGCACGACAAAGGAGGTGCTGTTGAGCACCTCTCCGTCCTTTGGCGAGGTCAGGGCAATGACCGGGGCAATGGAATCGACAGCGATGGTCAGCGCGCCGATCTCGGATCGGCTGCCCAGGCGGTCAGTCGCATACCAGGTCAGCGTATGCGTCCCCTCTAATGCCGTGAGCGCCTGCCCGCCGTAGACACTGTCAGGGTTGGTGTCAAAGTGGTACGAGATGACTGGTTGTGCATCCACTGCACTCTGTGCCGTCAGCGTGATGGTCGGTTTGCTACGGTAATAGCTATGCTGGCCGTCCGGCGCCCCGGGTGTCACAGTCGCCCGCACGACGGGCAGAGATGAGACCGCATAACCAGTGCTGGTCACGGCAATCGTCTCGCTGCTGGTGCTGACTCGCAGGGTATAGGTGCCGCCCGTGACTGGGTTCATGATACCTGCCGTTTGCGTGACAACCAGCAAAACCGAGGTGTTTGCTCCGATCGAAGCCGGAACTGTCACGCTGGCGATCATGCCGGCCGTCGTGACCAGCGTCGACGGCGCTCCGTTCACAGTGACAGATGAAGCCAAAAGTGAGGTCGGGATCGTCGTGCCCGCAGGAAATTCGACGTTGATGCGGTCGATGCCGGCAGCCAGAGCGCCGCCCGGGCCCGTTGTGAACGATATGGTGTACCCGGTCACCTGTCCCGCTGCGCCGTTGCTGACCTGCGCGGTCACGGCGCCTATCTGGGACGAGCTGACGCTGTACGAGACGGGGACGGGCGTTGCGTCGCCGGATGTGTTGATGCCCAGCTGATACGTCCCGACGACCGAGGGGTTGCGAATACCCAGGTCAATGCGAAAGACAACACGTATGGTCGAACCACCTGCTATGGCGGTAGGAACGGTGACGACGAGCTTGTTTGCGGCGACAGCCAGCACACTCAGGGCAGGTACGTCATTGACAAGAATGCCACTGGTGGGCAGCGAGGCAGGAATGGTCGTGCCGGCGGGGAACTCAACAGTAATGTGCCCGGTACCCGCTGCGATGGCCCCTGACAGAGATGAGGTGAAGGTCAGCTGGTATTGTGCCGCCATGCCTTGACGGGCGGGATCCACCACGATCGACGGACTGAGAATGGCCGTGCCGACGACAAGGTAGCCGTTGGAAGAAGAGTAGTTGGGCTGCTTGCTGGTCGCCACCTGAAGAACATACGTTCCCGGAATCTCCGGATGCAGGATGCCTGCAGACTGCTGGATAATGACGGTGCACTGGGCACCACCGGCAATGAACCGCGACTCGGGGACGCTCAGCCGGAGGCGTGTTCCGGACACCTGTATACTCGTGACCGAGGCCAGGTTCAGCAGGATGGAACCCACGGGGATCGTCGCAGGGACCGTCGTTCCGGCAGGAAATTGGACATCGACATAGTCAACCGGCCCAACGAGTGCGCCATCCGTGCTGACCTGGAAACTCACGGTGCAGCCCGCGGCTTTGCCGGCATTCGCCGAATCGACAATGGCCGACACGCCGGTGACGCCACCCGTACCTGTCTGCCCACCTGAGCCACTGCCCGTGCCGATCGTGATCGACGCAGAACCGGTGTCGCGAGGACTCGACACCGACAAAGAGTAGACGCTGGCAATCGATGGATTGGCAATCTGGCCGGCGGCCAGCAAGGTAATCGTAATCGGTTCGTAGTTGGCGAATCCAGACGATGCACTGACGATGACGTTCTGTCCGGAGACATTAACACTGTCCACACTGCCGCTCCAGTATTGGCCGCCATAGCAGGTAACGGTGCTCTGTGTCACGTGGCTGACATCAAATCCAGCAGGGAAGGTGATAGTGACAGCCTCGTTGGCCGCAAGTCCGCCGGGCAGCGAGAATGCAAACGTATATGAAACGTTGGTCGCCCCAGCGGCAGTCGAAGACGAAGTGATGGTGATGCTCGGAATGGTCTGGGCGCGTACAGGAACGACAACACTGCTAAGGCAACATGCAACGGCCACGAGAAGGCCGACGAATTTACGTGAGGTGCGGTGGTTCACTTCTGTACCTCCTGAACGTTCGATTCGAACGGAGACGACTTGGTTCGTCAGGAGTAAGTATATGGGCAGGAATGTGATTTTCAACCATTGCGACGACCTCGACCAACGGGAAATGCGAAAGGCCCCTGCTTGCGCAGGGGCCTCGTCGTACGGATGTTGCTCAGCTACCGGTCAGTTATGGCTGGTAGGTGATGGTGATGGTGCGAGCAGATGGATCCCACACAACGTTGCCACCAAAGGCCTCGGAGATGACTCTCAGAGGAACCATGGTGCGGCCATTCTTGATGTACGGGGCAGCAGGCAGGGAGTCGATGGTGCCATCGATGACTGCCGTCTCGTTGCCGATCTGGAGACCGATCGTGTGGTCGCCCAGCGTGATGGTGATGCCCTGGGTCTCCGCCAGCCACTCGACAGTGGCGCCGAAGGCCTCAGCGATGAAGCGCATAGGAACGAAGGTGCGGCTGGCAACGATTTCGGGGGCAGCATCGATAGAGGTAGCCTTACCATTGACGGAGACAATGTCAGCGCCGATGGTCAGGACTATGACTATCGAGGTGTCCACGGGGGCAGTGTAGGTGACCTTTGCGGTCGCCGTGCCCTTGTTGCCGGCTGCGTCATAAGCGACGACGGTGATCGTGTTCGCGCCCTCGACGAGCTTGAGAGCAACCATGAAGGAACCGTCGGGAAGAACGTCAACCTTGTTGAAACCGACAAAGAGCTGGGTCACGCCGACGTTGTCGGTGACCTTGCCGGTGAGGTTGAACGTGCTGGAGGTAACCTTGGATCCGTCAAGACCGGCAGTGATGGTCACCACAGGTGCAGTGGTGTCCACGACAGGAGCCATGTACTTGGCAACGATCTCGGCATCAGGGAGCGAGAACGACCAGCCGCAAGGAACAAGATCAGTCAGACAGCTGGTGGTGTGATCGGTAATGCTTACATAGTACTTGCCACTGTACGGAGGAACAAATGCCCAGTCAGCTTCGCCGTTGTTGTCGGTGATTGCTTCGCCGGCGACGAAGTTGTAGCCGGAAGCACCGGCACCGCCAACATACGTGCCTTCGATGTCAACGGTGACATCCGGGGCGCCATGTCCATGGGCATCCTTGACTGAGAAGACAATATGCGTAGCAGAAGCAGGAATCGTGAACGGAACCTCGGTAGGGCTGATCTTGACCGAGCCGCTTACAAGCGTGAAGGTGTCGATCAGGACCTGAGTCCCGCAAGTCTCCTCGAGGTAGAGCTCGAACTGAGGCGCATCTTCGAGGTTGGGGTTGTCCAGACCATAGACCTTGATAGGAGAAGGTGTCGTGCAACCGGCAGCCGGCGGAGCGCCACAAACGGCCGAGGTCACGAGGCCACAGTCGTTCACGACTGCTGCAACGGACAACTTCCAGGTCGTGTCGGTCGTGAAGTCGTGATGGCCATCAGCACGTGGGTCGGTCGGGACAACGTAGATGTTCTCGGCCATGCCCTCGGTGATGATGTGGTCGTTGGGGATCTTGGAGAGGTCCTTCAGCCCAATCTGCACAGCAAACGCGGGCAGGACGACCTTCAGCGTGAAGGACATAGTCTCCTTCGCGTTGCAGTACTTGGTCAACCACGAGGTAAGCGTGATAACCAGACTACCAGCCTGCGGGAATCCGCAGCTGAAGCTGAACTTGTACCCAGTGGCAGTTGTCGACATCGTCATCGTCGGGAAGCCAGACAGAAGATAGTCGGGCGTGCCGTTGAAGGAGTAGCTCGCAGCGACAGCTGACCACAGGCCGGTAGTGGTGGTGGCCGAGAACATGGGGTTGGTGATCTCGATGGTAGCAGGAACACCCGCAAGCAGGTCCGTCGGGTCAGTACCCATCTCATAGACCGTAGGTGTCGTAGTCAGAGTCGTGATCACTGGTGTGATGGCTATGTCGTTCAGCGTCTCGCTGATGAACGGGTAGCTGACATACATGTTGCCGCAGGAGTCAAACGACCGGTTGAGGCCGAAGACTTCGACAACAAGCTTATACGAGCATGGAGAACTCGCATCGGCCCTGTTGAAGGTGATGTTCTTGAACGTCAGCTTCTCGCAGTTGTCGACGACAACGGCGCCAGTAGTCGTGTCCTGGAGCGTCACCGTACCGTCGTCAGGAAGCATGACGTTGACACCGTTCAAGTAGGTGTCAGGGCTGAATGGATGGTCAGGGGTCCGCTTCAGGGACGAACCGGTGATGCCATTGTACCACAGTTCAGACACAGTCTGACTGTTGCCCGACCAGTCGTCATACGTGAAGGCATTGGTGACAGGAGCTGAGACACCTGAAACGCATGACTGCATGTAGACGTGGATGATCTTGGTATTGCAACCGCAGGACAGGCCCGCGGGGGCATTGGCGCCGCTGACGTTGACGACGAGGTCGGCCTTCTTGCCGACAACGATGGACGTAGCGCTGGTAACATTTGCGCCCTCGACCGTCACGCCGACCAGCGAGCAAGACTTGACTTCGCAGATGTCGAACGTCTTCGCATAGGTACGGCAGCAAGCATTCGCAGGATCAGGATTCCACGACTTGGCGTTGCCGTCGAATGTCCCGTGATAGTATGTTGTGTCAATGGTTCCCAAAGTCCAGCCACCGCCGGAGAACCAGTCATGACAAGGACCCGTGGTACTCTTGTTGATGCGTTCCCACATCGTCATGGAAATGGAAACCGCGATCTTGCCGGCTTTCTGGACAATGAAGTCGCCGGATCCGGTCGTGCTAAAGCTCGACGTCAGCTCACGGACGGGGCCGCTGATGGTTGGTGTGAAGTCATAAACATACCAGTTCTCAGGATCGAGAGGCTGCCAGTAGTTGACCGTGATGTCCAGCGCGTTGCCGATGGTGCAGGGCAGCTTGTCATAGACATACCGGCCAGTCTTGCAGTCCAGCGTCGGAGTAGCCGCGTACCCGTTGGGGCCGCCGTAGCTATTCTCATCCGCGTTGACGTCGACGTAGGGGTTGAAGGACCCGAGGTCACGCAGGTTGATGATGACGGTGGAGGTAACGGTTACACCGTAGATCGTCCTGCTCGCGGTCAGACGAACGTCGCCGGTCGAAGGGCTCGCGATGTTCAGGATGAAATGATACATGCCCGGCGAAACCTCGACGGGAGCGCTAGCAAACAAGGCACCTGCGCTGATCGTCCATGCGGCATCCAAGACATAGGCGCCGTTCTGGTCGACCACCTGCAACAGGAGCGGCTGGTTCGCAACGCCCTTGTACAGCAGCACAGGGCTGTAGTACGTGGATGCGGTGATGGCCAGATTCGTGGGCGTGTTCGACAGCCACGTGTAGATCATGGCGTCGTTGTCCATACCATCGGCCTTGTCAGCAGTAACGTTGGGGACGACAGGTGGCGTTGGATAGACTGCATCATCAGCATATCCATCGCGAACGAAAACACCGAAATTGCCGATCTGCGTTGTCGCGTCAACCGGGAAGGTCAGCGAGAACTGTCCCGAGGAGTTTGCGGCGACCGTGTAGTAGGCGGCAATCGTGTAGGTAGCAGTCACTACTGGGTAGGTGATCCCGACGATGACAGGGGTCAGAACGGTCTGGCCATTGCCACGAGTGATCCAGCCCTCGATGGTGTTGAAGGCCGAGCAGCTCTTGATGACGCTGGTCTTGAAGGTGATGTTGTACTGAATGTAGAGCGTAGGAGTTGACATCAGCTCAGTATCACCAGCATCATAGATGCCGTTGCCATTGACATCCTCATAGACACGGACCTGGTAGGGGCCATCGAACGTGACGTTACCGGTGCCAATCTGCACAGGATACGTCTTGTACGCTTCATTGGCCGCACCTGTTGCCTGGACCGAGTTCTGGAACGCGGTCACTGAATCAACGACCTTGTTGAAACCAGTTCCATCCCAGGCGACCAGTTCGGTAATGTACTTACCACCGGCGGTCGTCGTATCGAAGATGGCCGTCGCATGGATGGAGTCGCCCATGTTGTACACATAGGTGTGCGTCGCGTCAGTGGTGAAGTCATTCTTGGTCAAAGGCTGAGCACCAAATCCTGTGAACCACGACTTCACGTTCGTCGTCGACGTCTTCTTGGCGTAGTCTGTGACTCCGTTAATGGTCAAGCCGACGGCAGCCGCAGCACGCGGCGCAAAGGTCCCCGCGAAGAGCGAGAACACCATGGCTACTGCTACGAAAATAGACAGAAACTTCTTCATTGTCTCTCCTTTAGAGTGTGAGATAGTGGTGAAGTAAGTTGTTGGTTGTGTACGACCGTTTGGCGCGCGTGCGCACCGCGGGAATCCCGCCATCGTGCGACCGGTGTGAGTGAAATCGTGGACGAGCATATCCCTTCCCTGACTGGGTTGCCCTGGAACCCCTCACGACCGGAACGCCGGGACACACCACATCCTGTGGCTGTCACTCGCAGACAGACTGCTCAGGAGCCCACGTTGTGCGGCTGAACCTGCTGCCGCATCCTTTGGTGCCTCATCCTTCGGTTCATCCACGAGTCCCGTGGTCCAGCTGACGAATCCCAGAGCGCCCTCCTGGAAGGAAACAGCGCACTCCAGCTTGGTGGCGTCCCTGTGGATGCTTCATGAACCATCCGATTTCGGGGGCGACGCCTGGTACAAGTGACACAGCACCTACAAACCCAACACAGGGCAGCAGGTCATGTTGAACGACGATATTTAATCTTGCGTGCGATTCAGTTTTCAAGGCGCTGGTGGTGCCACTTCTGGCTCACCGTCGGCTGCCCTTGCGAGCTGCCGGAAGAAGAGAGGGCACAACAAAGACAGACTTCTCCCGCTGTTATGGATGCACAATACGTGCCAACCTGTTCATGGACGCCTCGCATTCCTTTTCGTGACTGGCTGGTAGAGGAATGGATTCCCGCTTTCGCGGGAATGACGGAGGGCAAGCAGAAAGGTCGGACCCCCCAACCGGGCGGTCCGACCTCACATTGGTGTGCCCTGCGTACACACAGGTGTAACCGGATGGCACACCGACCAGCTACGGCATGTACTCGATGCTCACTGCACGCGTGTCCGCATGCCACGTGACAGTCGCACCCAATGTCTCGGAGATGACACGCAGAGGCACGAAAGTACGGCCCGCAACAATGGCAGGCGCGACGTCCAAGGTCGTTGCCTGGCCGTTTGCCGTTGCTTTCTTCGAGCCGATGGTCATGACCATGAGCAGTGGCTTGTGGTTTGCGGTACCCTTGGTCTCCACAAACACGCGCCGCGTCGGTGCATCCCATGTGACCGTGGCGCCGAACGCCTCACCGATAAACCGCATCGGAACCATGGTACGGCCGCTGGTCTTGTCGATGAAGGGCGCAGCATCCAGCGTGACCGCCCCACCACCCACCGTGGCCGCCGTCTTCCCGACCGTCAATCCGATGAGTACCGACGCGGCATCGGCGATACTGAAGTGCAGCGCCAACACCTGATCTCCACCGCTCGTCACGACCTTGAGCAGGCTCTGGTACGGTCCCTTGCCCAGGCTGTCGCCTTCGACGCGAACGGTCACGGCCGCATTGCCCGTGCCGGTCTGCGGGGTCACCTCGACGTAGCCGGGGACGTTCTCGATGCGCCAGTCAAGGGTGCCCGTACCCAGGTTGGTGATGGTGAACGTGGTTGAGCGCACCTGGTTGACTGGGATGCTGCCGAGGTCCAGGGCTGATGGCGCAACTGCCGCAACGGGCGCATTGAGGTCGGCCCACACAAGCGCCCCGTTGGCGCCACCAACCAGCAGGGTTGTTCCAGAACAAGTCATGATGGATGCCGACGTGACACCTGCACCCTGGGCAACGTCGCGCCATGCCTTGGCCGCGGCGTCCCAGCGAAGCACACCGCGCTGGGCAGTACCAGCGAGAACGGCGCCCAACGGCAGAGCCGTCAGCGACGTCACCGCGCCGGGACTGGGCAGGCTGGTCCAGTGAGCTCCTGCGTCCGTTGTCGTTGCGACTGTGCTGCCACCAGCGGCGAACAGTGTCCCGATAGCGGCATCCCATGTAAGCGAAGACACGTTCTTGATGGGACAGGGTGTCTTGACGTACGAGGTTCCATTGCTGGTGGAAACAAACACGCCCGCGTCCTGCGTTGCGACTGCAATAAGGTCACCGTCCATGCGTGTGATGTCGGTCACAAGAAACGAGGTAATACCCTTGCCTACCGTTCTCCATGTCACGCCACGGTCGGTCGAGTAATGCAGGCCCGTGCAGAGCGACGGAATGAACAGTGCATTGGGATCCCGGGGGTCCGGGACGATACGCGCAACGCGCGTGCAGTCCAGCGTGGTGACTCGGTCAAAGGACGTCCCTTCGCCTTTCACCAGCCACAAGCCGTCGCCGTCGGTGCCGACAAGCCACTGGTCAGGATCGAGGACAGCGATGCTGGTCACCCTCATCAGGTCCAGCTGGGCAGGGAGCTTGCGGAAGATCGTCGACGTGCCCGACATGCTGTAGATGCCGGCGTTCTGCGTCGCCACCACGACCACTGGCGTCGCCCCGTCCAGCATGCCAATGGCGGTCACAGCAGCAGGGAAGGTCTTGAGCGTGACGAATCCGGCGCCGGACTGAGCGCTCGCCACAGGCACAGCAACGCCGGCCGCAATCACCGCACAGACAGTCAGGAAGGCAACGAGGCGCAGGATACCACTGTAGCAACTTGTTCTCATCGTATCACCCCAAACAGTGTCAGTGCCCGCAGGATGAGAAACGCCGCGAGGGCAACAAAGAGGACAGCCGTGGCCACCTTGACCGGCGCAGCATTCCTCTTGAGCCACGTGACCAGATGGTCGCTGGTGACACCAAGGAATGCAATGACGGTAATGAGGACGAGCGGCAGAATGAACAGCAGGTTGTAGAGGATCAGGAACAGTACGGCTCTCTGCTTGAGGACGTTCTGGCTGAAGATGAGCACGATGGTCGGCAGGTACGTCTGCCCGGTGCACATGAACTCGAACAAGGACACGGGGAATGCGACGAGGAAGGCGCTGGTGGCAACAAAGCCGGTGCGTGCCTGACCTCGGATCAGCTTGTGGATCATCCCTTTGTTCCGTTCCGGCAACTGCAGCGTCATGTCGCCCAGGTCGCCATGCCGTGCGCGCCATGCGTCGCGGACCGACAGCACAGCGATCACGGCGGCAAAGATGCCGATTGCGAGGTAGAACCACTTGCTGAGGGCGAAGAACCACGGCACACGCGAGACGACCTGGTACAGCCCCATCCCCGCGGCGAGATATGCCAAGAAGACGCCCACCGCAAATGCCAGCCCGACGAACAGGATGTCGCGCCTGGATTTGGATCGCATGATGAGGTAGCTGATGAAGAAGATAAGGGTTGCAAATGCACAGGGGTTGATGCCGTCGAGCAGTCCCGCTCCAATGACCGTCAAGACGCTGAACGTCTTGAACAGGTCGGTGGGTTCGCTTCCGCCGCCCTTCTCGGCTGTCGCTTCGGCGTCCAGCAGGTGCCCGCGCAGTGCAGGAGTGGAGGATGTCAGCGCCTGCTCCAGTCCAGCCTTGATGGCAGGCTCCCTGATGAACACCCTGTCGCCGATGAAGATGGTCGGTGCGACCCCACGCTGCGCGTCGGGCACGCCGTACGCTGTATCCAGAGCAGACCGTACCTTGGCGCCTGCGGCATCGAGTGAGTCCACCTTCTTATAGAGATAGAAGTCATATTGCGTCGAGAGCGCATCCAGATACTGCTCCACGGCTTGGCACTCGCTGCACCCCTCGGTGTAGTAGTAGATGATCGGGGTGCTGTCAGCGTGCGCCGGCGCAGTGGGCGCGACAGCACGTGCGAAGGGTACTGCCCAGGCGCCGCATACCAGCACCGCAAGCATCGCAACAACTAGACCCTTCAGGAAGCGGAACCGGTTCACTGGGCACCTGCCAGCTGTTCCAGGTACTGGTACACAGGGCTCCCCTGGTCGGAACTGCCGCTGTAGCGTATGATGTGCTGGTCGTCCATGATGACCGCGTACGGCGCAAGCGTCTGATGGACCGATCGCGCCAAATCCAAATTGGGGTCGGAAATGAGAATGGTCCCGGCCGGAGCATCCTTTGCGAACCTCTGAACAGGCTCCAGCTGCGGGTCGCCAAAGATGAACACGACCGGTGTGATGTCGAACTTGCGCACTATTATCGTGTTCAACAGGGTCATGGTCGCTTCGAAGCACGAGCCGCACGTCGGTTGGGTGAAGGCCACCAGTACCTTCTTGCCTGTCAGCTGTCCCAAGTTGAACGCATTGCCCTGCCACGTCTTCGCAGCGAAGTATGGGAATGGGAAATCGAGGTGCAGCCCCGGTGAGGTGACCTGGGCCATGAAGCGGTCGAAGCCCTCTTTACCCATATCGCGCAGGTACGCGGACGTCGCAAGGTCCTTGACCAGTGCCGACACCGGCGTCGTGAGTGCCCCTCCGCCCGCCGGCGCAAACCCATCGGCCGCGGTCAGGACCTGGAAGAAGGACATGCCCTTGAACCCGTCGAGAAAGGAAGTCAGGGTATCGGGGGCACCAACCAGGGTCCGAGGCTCCAGGACGCGTACCTGCTGGATGGTCGTGCTTGCATCGACTGCGATCCCGACGGACACCGAGGGCGGCGCAAGCAGGATGCGGCCCAGGCCGGATGACCGAAACGGATTGGGGATGCGTGCAGTGTACAGAGTGGACACAGACCCTTGCTCCTGTGTCGACGCGCTCCACACGACGTACGATTCCTGTCCCGCGGTGGCGCTGGGCAGGCTGTCGGCTTGTGACACGCTGCTGCCGGGGTTCAGCGAAGTCAAGCATGACGTCGAGCTGACCTTTCCACGCGTGACCAGTACCGATCCTCCCCACACCAGAGCTACTGCTAGAAAAGCACCCAGCACCCATACCAGGGGTGAGCGCCGCTTCGACCCACGCTGTTTCTTCGGCATATCTTCCATATGGACTCCTTGCACGAATGGTTTTCGAACACCACGACAGTGTACTTGTCATGGACAGAGCGTCAAACTACCCAAGCGGCACCGACTACATTGTTCTGGCGCGCGCATGCAGCTGCCATGCGAGCACCCGGTGTTCACGCCGCGTTCATCATTAGACGTGTCCAGGCTCACATCTCTTTCCTGGAGGAACCACAGAAGGCGGGCGCCGGTATACCGGCACCCGCCCCACATCGTGGATGATTTGTAAAATGTGCAGGCCTGGCCCCGCTACTCCGTTACTCGGATCATCTTTTCTTGCCGCCCCGCGAAGGTGGGAAGGACGGAGAAAAGAGATAGGTTCCCGCCTACGCGGGAACGACAGAGGCAGTCTTCCGCTTCAGCACGCGGCGCGCTGCGGCTTCGATGTCGGTGTGGCGGCAGCCGAAAGCAGTCAGAAGCTCGTTGGGTGTGCCAGATTCACCGAAGCGGTCCTTGATGCCCACGAACTCCATGGGTACCGGGCATTCCTGGACGAGCACCTCGGCCACGGCGGAGCCGAACCCACCCATGACCTGGTGCTCCTCTGCAGTGACCACGGCGCCCGTCTCCCGGGCAGCCTTCAACAGGAGCTCGCGGTCGATGGGCTTGATGGTATGGATATTCAGGACACGGGCATGGATCCCCTGCTTCTTCAGCTCCTCGTGCGCGAGCAGCGCCTCGTACACCATGTAGCCGGTCGCCGCGATCGTAACGTCGTCACCGTCTTCGAAGGTGATGCCCTCGCCGATTGTAAACGGCGTGGCATCGTCGGTGAGGATCGGCACCGATTCACGGCCAAGCCGGATGAATGCGGGGCCTTGCATGGCGGCGATCGCCAGCGTAGCTTTGCGGGCTTCGTTCACGTCACACGGGTTGATGACAGTCATGTGCGGCAGCATCCTCATCGTACCCAGGTCTTCCAGGGCCTGATGGGTCGCCCCGTCAGGGCCAACACTGATGCCGCCGTGTGCGCCGATGATCTTCACGTTCAGCTCGGCGTAGGCCACGGTGACCCGGATCTGGTCGAGCGCCCGGTCGACCATGAACGTGCCGTAGGTCGACGTGAACGGGACCTTGCCCATCAGCGACAGCCCCGCGGCGATGCCGACCATGTCCTGCTCGGCGATGCCGCAGTCGATGAACCGATCAGGAAATTCCTTCTTGAAGCGTTCGGTCGTCGTGGACTTGGCAAGGTCGGCGTCGAGGACGAACACGCGCGGGTCATCCTTGCCCAGCATCAGAAGGGCATCCGAGTAGCCGAAGCGCGTCGCCTTCCCTTCGAGGGTGCCGCAAACGTCCTTGTGTGCAGTTGCCATGTTACTCACCCCCCCTGTGCGTCCAGCTCGCGGATCGCCTGAGCAAGCTCGTCCTGCGATGGCGCCTTGCCATGCCAGCCGGCGACGTCTTCCATATAGGAAACGCCCTTGCCCTTGATGGTATGCGCAACGATGGCGGTGGGCTGTCCCTTGACTGTCTTCGCCTCGTCCAGCGCCTTCACGCACTGCTCCATGTCGTGGCCGTCGATGCTGATGACGTGCCAGTTGAACGCGCGCAGCTTGGCAGCGATGTCGTCCAGGCACATGACCTCGGAACACTTGCCGTCGATCTGCAGGCCGTTGTTGTCGATGATGACACACAGGTTGTCCAGCTTGAAGTGCGCACCTGCCATCAGTGCCTCCCAGATCTGGCCCTCCTGCAGCTCGCCGTCGCCGGTGAGGCAGTAGGAACGAACCGGCAACTTGTCGTACCGGGCGGCATACGCCGCTCCTACAGCGACCGACAGCCCCTGGCCAAGCGAGCCTGTCGACGTCTCAATGCCAGGGAGGCTCCCCTTCTTGGGGTGTCCCTGCAGACGTGAGCCGAACTTGCGCAGCGTCATGAGCTCTTCCTTGGGGAAGAAGCCCTTGTACGCAAGTAGGGTGTACAGCAGCGGTGCGATGTGCCCCTTGGACCAGAAGATGCGGTCACGGTCGGGGTCGGTGGGCGTCGCCAGGTTGGCTGCCCGGAAGTAGAGGGCCGTCATGATGTCGGCAGAGGACAGCGACCCGCCCGGATGACCTGAACCAGCGGCCGTGATGGAGCGCAGCGTGTCCTTGCGGATCTCGGTCGCAAGGTGCTTCAGCTCCTGGATCGTCAGCATTGTTTCCATGATTGGCTGCTCGCTCCTACTTCAGTTCGGCCAGGGCTGTGCGGATACGACCCAGCGCGATCGCGATATTCTCGCGCGACGTGGCATATGAGAAGCGAAGGTAGCCCTCACCAAACGAGCCGAAGCCCGTCCCGGCCAAGCAGGCGACACCGGCGTTGTAGAGCAGATAGTCGGCGATCTCCTGGGACGAGCGGCCAAAGCTCTTGACGTTGGGGAAGACATAGAAGGCGCCGTGCGGCTTGCGGCACGTGACGCCGGGGATGTCATTGAACCCCTTGACGATGATCTCGCGGCGGGCCATGAACTCCTGCCGCATCTTCTCCTCGTCATCCTGTGGCCCGGTCAGCGCTTCGATGCCGGCCATCTGGGTGAATGTGGCCGTGCAGGACGCCGTATTGGCGATGATCTTGGACATCCAGTCGATGAGGTCGCGCGGTCCGGCTGCGTAGCCGAGGCGCCAGCCGGTCATGGCGTAGGTCTTGGACATGCCGTCCATGATGATCGTGCGTTCCTTCATGCCGGGGAGCGACGCGATGGAGAAATGCTCACCCTCGAAGACCAGACGCGAGTAGATCTCGTCCGATAGGACATAGAAGTCATACTTCTTCGCCATCTCGGCAACCAGCTCCAGGTCCTCACGCGCGATGATACCGCCGGTCGGGTTTGCGGGCGAGTTGATGACGACAAGCTTGGTGCGCGGTGAGACCAGCTTGACGAAGGTGTCGCGGTCGAAACCAAAGTCCTTCTCTTCGAGAATGGGAAGGGGCATGGCTTTCGCGCCGGAGATGTTGATGCACGACTCGTAGATGGGATACGACGGGTTGGGGTAGATCGCCTCGTCGCCGTCTTCGAGCAGGGTCATGCACGACGAGTAGATGACGTCCTTGGCGCCGGGCGTGACCAGCACCTCTTCAGCCGTGACTGGGATGCCACGGGTCTTGCTGACATAGTCTGCAATGGTCTTCCGGAAATCCATCCGACCCATGGTGGGCGAGTAGTGCGTGTAGTTCTGCTCGATCGCCCGCATGCCGGCTTGCTTGATGTTCTCGGGTGTGTTGAAGTCAGGTTCACCGATCTGCATATAGACCATGCTCTTGCCTTGGCGTTCCAGTTCCTGTGCCTTGGCCATGACGACAAATGCTCCCTCGCCGCCAGCCCTCTGTACGCGTTTCGTTACTTTCAGCATGTCTTCTACCTCCCTGGTGATGATTCAGCGCTCACGCGCGATCGTACGCCTCGTTACCTGTCATGTTTGTGGCCGGCATTGGGTTGCATGAACGGCCGTTTGACCACGATACCTGCCTCGGCCTTTCCATGAATGGGGATATACACGGTGTCGCCAACCTTCACCGCATCCTTCTCGACCATACACAGGGCATAGGAGCCGCCCAGGGTCGGGCAGTAATTGCCGCTGGTCACGTATCCGATCTTGATAGGCATCTCAGGGGTGCCTGACAGGCAGTCAAACCCATTGCGGGGGATGGCCCGGCTGTTCATCTTAACGCCGATCCACTTGCGGGGGACTCCCTGCTCTTTCATGGCGAGCAGTGCGGGCTTGCCCACGAAATCATGGTCCCAGCTGATGAGGAAGTTCTGCCCGGATTCGAGCGGGGTGATTGTGTTATCGAGATCATGGCCGTACAACCAGTAACACACCTCGAAGCGCAGCGTATCACGTGCACCCAGTCCATTGGGAACGAGACCGAACGGTCTGCCTGCGTCCAGGATGGCATTCCATAGGAACGATGCATCGGAAGGAGCGAAATACAGTTCGTACCCGTCCTCGCCCGTGTAGCCCGTGCGCGACACGATACACGTGCGTCCGAGGACGGTGGTCTCCAGGAAGCGGAAGTACTCCAGGTCCACGACGTCCGCGGGGGTCATGCCTCTCAGGATATCCTCGGCCTTCGGCCCCTGCAGGGCCACTTCGGCATACTTGGCTGTCGCTCCGGTGATCGTAACGTCGCCCTGCTCGTGGCCCGTGACCCATGCGAGGTCCTTATCATAGTTCGCAGCATTGACGACCAGCAGAAACTTCGTCGGGCTGTATTCATAGATAAAGAAGTCGTCGACGACCGTCCCCTCCGGATACAGGAATTCAGCATACTTGACCTCGTACGGCTCAAGCAAGGCTGCGTTCCAGGTGGCAATGGTGCTCACGAACTTCTCGGCATCCGGTCCCTCAACCTCGATCTCGCCCATGTGTGAGACGTCGAACAACCCGGCGGCCGTGCGGCAGGCCTTGTGCTCTTCGATAATACTTGTGTACTGAATCGGCATCTCGTAGCCCGCAAACTCGACCATCGTCGCCCCGAGCTTTACGTGCTCGTCGTACAGCGGCGTGCGCAATACCTGTGCCATCTTCATCTCCTCTGTTTCTGTTCACCGGGAAGCCGGCGTCTGCCGGCGCTCATGCTCCGGATTGTGCGCTAGCTCTCCTGGAAGTACTTCTTCTTGAAGACCTTGGGAGCCTTGATGACTCCTCCTCCCGCTACGACGTATCGGGCGAAGTTTTCCCCAAAACGATAAGGGAGTTCCTTGTAGGTATCGATGTCGAGAACGAGCAGGTCCGCATCCTTGCCTTCACGCAGTGAGCCGGTCTGCATGCCCCGACCAACGGCTGCGGCGCCGTTGATGGTCGCTGCGATCATGACTTCCTCGGCGGTCATCTTCATGTGCAGGCAACCCAGCGCCATGATGAGCATCATGTTGGGGCACATGCAGGTCCCCGGATTGTAGTCTGTTGCTAAGGCGACCGGAACGCCATGCGCGATAAACGCACGCGCATCCGCAAACCTCGTCCGTCCCAGCGAAAGGACGGTGCCCGGCATGAGTGTCGCGACGACACCCTCTCTCGCCATAGCCTTCATGCCCTTCTCGCTGGTCCAGATGAGGTGATCGGCGCTGACACACCCCATCTCGGCTGCCAGCTCGGCGCCGTGACCATCCGCCATCTCGTCGGCATGGAGTTTGCGCGGCATGTCATGCTCACGAGCAGCCGTCAGGATGTCGCGAGCCTCTTCGACCGAGAATGCTCCTTCATCCACATATACGTCGACGAAGGTCGCCAGATGGTTCTCGCGCACCATGGGGACCATGTCCTTCGCGACGAGTTCCACATACTTGTGGCGCCTGGTGACGTATTCGGGGGGGATGGCATGCGCTCCCAGCAGCGTCGGGATGATGAGGATGTCGGTCTCGAGCGCGACTTCCTTGATGACGCGCAGGAGTTTGATCTCCTCCTCGGTATTCAGGCCGTAACCGCTCTTGATCTCCGCGGTAGTCGACCCGTAGCGTGACAGCTTGAAGATGTTGCGCTTGACCGATTCCCGCAGCTTCTCTTCACTGGCCATGCGCGTTGCCCGGACGGTTTTCACGATACCTCCGCCCGCAGCCTGAATCTCGGCGTAGGACTTGCCCTGCAGGCGCATGAGGAACTCATCCTCGCGTGTTCCGGCAAAGATCGCATGCGTATGCGAATCCACGAGCCCTGGGCACACGACCTTGCCCTCGGCATCGATCATCATTGTCTGTGGACCCACGATATAGGAGCCACCATCCTTGGGCCCCACGTAGAGGATCTTCCTGTCCTTGACGGCCACCTCGCCGTGCTTGATAATACCAAGATCCGCAGCGGCAGGCGCAACAACCGGATTATCCACCCCCTTCATCGTAAGCAACTCACCGATATTCCGGATGACAAGGTCTGCAATGACCGGATGTGCCATGACGTTCTCCTCCCGTTGGTTCGACACTACTCCTCGATGCGTGTTTCGACCAGGGCATCCCTGCTCAGCCCTGGCAACTGAAGATAGTAAGATGCCACGTCCATGAACGCCTGTGCCGGAGCCAGGCCGATGAGTTCGCTCTCGACAATGCCGACGCCGTAGCGCGCCGCCTCCATCCTGACCAGCTCGAACACGCGGTGCAGAGGGGTTGTCTGGAAGTTGAGGATGTTCATCGACACCTGTGCCCTCTGCTTGTCTTCGAGGAAGATGCCCTTCGCCTGCACGTTCATGAGACCGCCCGACGACTCGCGAATGCTCTTGGCTATGCGGCTGGCGATCTTGACGTCGCTGGTGTTCAAGTTGATGTTGTACGCAATCAGGAAGTTGCGCGCGCCTACAGCGACACATCCTGCAGTCGGATGCCGTTCCGCGGGACCGAAGTCTGGCTTCCATGCCGGGTCCTTGATCTTTTCAGCAAAGCCCTCGAACTCCCCTTCGCGGATATTGGGCAGCTTGCGGCGTTGCGGTACCCTGGCGGACTCCGCATACAGGTACACGGGCACGTTCAGCTCCTGACCGATACGCCGCCCGACCTGCTCTGCAATCTCGCAGCATTCCGCCATCGTTACACCGCCGACAGGAATGAATGGGATGACATCCACGGCGCCCATACGCGGATGTTCGCCTTGGTGGTGTGTCAGATCGATGCTTACGACGGCCGCTTTGGCTACGTCGAATGCCGCCTCGGCGACAGCATGGGGTTCCCCTGCATACGTGATGACGGTTCGGTTGTGGTTGGGGTCGGATGTCAGGTCCAGCAGCCGTGCTCCCGGTCGTTCGACGACGCCGGCAATGTTCTTGATCTTGTCTGCGTCCCTGCCTTCACTAATATTGGGAACACACTCTATGACTTTTTTCACGCCGCCTCCTGAAGTACAGGCTACCAATATTTGATAGTATAGTCCCACCTGCGCCCGTGCGCAAGCGAACACGTCCGACAGTGGACAGACAGCGGTCCACACGCACCATGCCGCCTGGTTGCACGACGCGCTGTCTCGCAGTACAATGTCTGCAGTAAATCTCACAAACCGGTATGGGGGTAGCCAATGAATAGAAGCATCCGCGTTCTGCTGGCAGTTATCATGACGCTCGGTCTGGCCCTTGGCCCCGCAGGCAGCATACGACCGGCGGCTGCCGAGACGACGGTCATTACGCTGACCATCGGCAATCCCAACATCACGGTGAACGGCACGCCGCGCGCTATTGATGCGAGCGGATCGACGCCCGTCATCATCGCCGGCCGCACACTCCTGCCGATACGAGCGGTCGTCGAGGCAATTGGCGGCACTATCGAGTGGAACGCGGCGACGCGGACGGTCACCATCACAGCAGGCGCGGTGACCATGAGCCTGACAATCGGCAACCGTATGGCGACGGTTAATGGCACAACGCTTGCCATCGATCCCCAGAACGCTACTGTCGTGCCGCTGATCGTGGGCGGACGCACCATGCTGCCAGTTAGATTCGTGGGCGAGCAGCTTGGGGGAACCGTTGGTTGGGATGCGGCGACCAAAACTGCAACGCTCATGTTCGTCGCCCCGTCCGCACTGACGGCACCGACATTACTTGAACCGGTCGACGGGGCCCTCTTCACGTCCACCACGATTTCGTTCCGCTGGACGCCGGTCGAAGGCGCGGCGTCATACAATGTTTCCGTCAGCAGCGCAGGCAAGGAGATCTACCGGGGGACCAGTACGACCAGCTCGCTCATCCCCTCCGGCACTGCTCTTACCGCCGGACAGTACACATGGACCGTGTCGGCGGTGCGCGGCTCTACGGTCGGCCCCATCTCCTTGCCTGGCCGATTCACGGTGCGGCTGCCGATGTCGGCGGCGGACATCGCAAAAAAGGTGACGCCGTCAGTGGCTGAGGTCATGGTCGAATATGTGGACGGTGAGCATAGTGTCTCCGGAGCGTTTGCTATTGATGCGGCCGGCGTCTTCGTCACGACCTATGAGATCATCAAGGGCGCTGTCACCGCCTCGGTCATCCTGGGCGACGGAAGTGTGCGGACAGGGGTTCAGGTTCTCGGGTACGACACGTCTGCCAACGTGGCTATCTTACGAGCCACAGGCTCGACGGCCCTGCAGGCACTCGTCCTTGCGACCGGGCAAAGCGCGCAGGTGAACCAGGAAGTGGTCATGGTCGGGCCAGTCGTCGCTGGAACCCCCCAGTCTGTCGTATCAGGGGTCGTCAATGCCGTCGGGACAGGCACGTTCACTGTCCGAGGCGCAGCAGAGAACGCGGTGGGGGGCTGCCCTGTGCTCGACAGCTTCGGCGATGTCCTCGGCATGGTCAGCACAGACATCAAGCCTGCGGAAGGCAGCTTCCCAGCGACATTTGCTGCAGCCATTCATGCAGTCCCTCAGGCGGCTTCGTGGACGGTCCGCGAGGTCACGGAGCGTGAAGGCACGGGCCTGCAGGCGCTCGACCAGCCGACTCTTGCTGAACCGGCCGGCGAGGCAGTTGTTGGGACACTCACTCCGCAGTTCCGCTGGAATACGGTGGCGGGCGCTACACGCTATCACTTCTGGGTCGGCGAGGGACGTAACGCATCCGGCAAAGGCATCGTGAGCGAGCCCATCACGTACACGAACCCCCAGATCCGCCCTGGCGTGCTCAAACCCGGGACGACGTATACGTGGGCGGTCCGGGCGGGCAATGAGCATGGCTGGGGTCCATGGACACCGGACCGCATGTTCACAACCAGTAGTTCCATCGTTCAGCCTGCAACACCCACTATCCTCGAGCCCCTTGACGGCTCTATCGTCAAGTCGACCGAACCGGTTCTCTTCTGGAGTCCCGTCGCCAACGCTGGCCAATACTACATCTGGATTGGCCTGTCTACCGAAGACACTGTCTACGAGACATCCACAACAAACACCTCGGTCACGATCCCTGCGGGGACGCTTACCTCCGGGAAAACCTATCTGTGGACCGTTCGCGTTGAGAACAGTTCGGAAGTGAGCAGTCTGTGGGCAACGCCGTTCCCAGCATTCACATTCGCTCTCCCCTCGGGTATCGGCGTGCCCGCCTTGCTGAGCCCGGCACCCAAGGCCCTCCTGCCATTCCTGAACCCGACGCTCACATGGCAGCCGGTCCCAGGCGCTACGCGCTACGACGTTTGGATCGACAAGGGCACCAGCAACTCCAAGGTCTATGAGATTGTTACCGCGGGTACCTCGTTTACAGTCCCCGCCGGTACCCTCGAACCCGGTATCGCCTACTGGTGGGGCATCATTGCCGGAACCCCCGATGCCTGGAGCAAGACCGGCGACATCTGGAACTGGTCCATCTATCGGCAGTTCACCATCAACCTGTCTGCGGTCATCGACATCCTTCCACCCACCCTCATTGTCCCCGCGGATGGCACCACCCTTACGACTCTCACCCCGACACTGCAATGGAGCTCCGTGCAGGGAGCCACATGGTACCGCGTCTATATCGGCAAGGGAACCAGTGAGTCTAGCTTGGTACAGATCGTCAACCGTGTCGTCGACCCCCAGACAGGAGACACACAACAGTTCACACTCACTGCCGGTACTCTCGATGCAGGCGCCACCTACTTTTGGCGGGTTCTCGCCGGCGCAGGGGAGGACATTGAAAGTTCCCCCTTCAATCGCTTCACGACGCCGTAGCGGATTCTCCGACAACAACGCAACAACCAAGCGCCCCTCGCCACACTAGGCGAGGGGCTTCTTCATACAAAGCAAAACTGCCCCCGGTTTACCCCGGGGGCAGAAGTGGAACTATGAGCAGGAGCAGTTACGGCCAGTAGGTGAAGGAGATAGTCTGGGAGACCGGCTCCCACGTCAGGTCAAGGCCAAGGCTCTCGGCGATGAAGCGCAACGGCAGGAACGTGCGGCTGCCGATGATCTCGGGTACTACCTTAGCATTTGATGCGTCAATGGGAACATACTTGCCATTCACGAGAACCGTGCTCTTGCCGACTTCAAGAACCACGGAGCGCGCTCCGAGCACTACAGTCGCGGTGCGGGTCTTCGCGTCCCAGGTAACCCTGCCGCCCAGCATCTCGATGAGAGCCCTGATGGGAAGAAGTGTGCGGCCGTTCTTGATCACAGGAGCGGCATCCATGGCAACAGGCATGCCGTTCACGTCCATCTCCGGTTTGCCGATGGTGAGAGTGACCGTCTTGTAGGAAGGCGGGGTCGCACCTGACGCAAGCTCAACTGTCGCCTCACGGACGGTCTTGTTGCCCATGTTGTCGATGGCCACGACGGTAAATGTGTTTAGACCCTTCTTCAGTGTGACGGGGAATGTGAAGGTCCCATCGAGATAGGTGGCATTGTCTACGTCATTCACAGTCAGCGAGCGAAGACCGCTGATGAGATCGACCACTGAGCCCGTCAGAACATATGCCGGCACGCTGACCGGCGTCGCAGGGGTTGTCACGTCCACAAGCGGACCATGAGTGTCGACCAGCAACAGGAACGACTTGACCGTGGCATTGCCTGCGGTGTCTTCGGCGATGACCTGGATACTGTGCATCCCGTCCGCCAGATTGAGACTGAGCGGGCTGACGGCGGGAACGCGATTCAGAATGACCGCGCCATTGTCCTTGACCGTCATAAGGGCTATAGAACCCGACGAGTCCATCGCTTCGAACGGTAGAAGCCAAGGATTCGAAGACGTGTTCACCAGTCCACCCATAACTGTAGGAAGGTTCAGAGAAGGCGGCGTAACATCCGCGAAGGCCACATCGAGTGTGTGGTCCGCCACAACATGATGGAACGTTATTCCGAACCATGCGTTAACATTGACTCCATCGACGGCGACGCTTACGACATTCATTCCAGCCGCCGGCACGAACGCAAACGACTGGTCCGAACCAAAGGGAATACTGATCGCGCCAGACGGGGTCACTATGCCGGAACCACGGGCGGTCGCCAGAATAGTATGAACTGTGGCAGCTTCGAATGAGCTGACGTTGTTCGCGTTGTCCCACGCATACACATTGGTATCAGTAGCGTCGCCAGGGATGACGTACGATGCCGTCGTCGGGGGGACCATCACGTGATGAGAACCTGTGCCGTTGGTGTACCAGACGTCGAAACCCCAGATACCGCTGCTGGGAGCAGCATCCGAGACGGTCCAGTTGACCTGGCGTCCCGATGGGATCGGGTCGATCGTCGTTATGGTCACGACCGGCGAGACAGAATCCAGTTTCACAGGGAAGGACATGACCTGGGGAGCGTCGGGAACAGCCTGCCCCACGATGGCCGCGGGCTGCGCCACGTACTTCAGGTAGTATTGGCCGTCCGAGACAAAACCGGTACCGGCCGAATTTTCGCCGCGCCATTCCCAAGGAACTTCATTGCCGACATAGTATCCGGCGGACTTGGGAAGCCCGGTGACGGTCTCGATGGGCTTGACAACATTTGTCCCATCGGTGATGGAGATATCGAGTGATTGAGACGTCCTGAGAGGAACGACGCGTGCCTGCAGGTGATACGAGGTTGCCTGCGTGCTGATGGCGATATCGTCGCGCACAAGATGGCCCAGGAAATCCTTTCCAAGTTCGACTACGTAGTCATCCGGCTTGACGCCGGCAGGGGGAATGTCATACACCCAGTTGCCGAAGAAGCAGTAAGGATCGTCCGAAGGCATGTCCAGGATGGGATTGTAGCCAGAGCTCCGGTACCACTTAGGCATGTGGGAACGGTTGAAATCATTCCAAGCTCCCAGATATCCCATGTATGGAATGTGCAGGGAGGGCAATCCGGCACTGGCAAACGTAAGGAATCCCTCGACGAACGGCGTGTAAAACACGGAGAGGTCCGTACTCGTGAGATCGAGCGTGACCGGGACATCGGTGCTGCCACCAGCGGGTACCGTAACAGTTGCGGACTCTGAGATGCTGGCCATGCTCGAGATGTCCGCCACAGCTGTCGGTCCCTGTCCGTAGGCCTGCCAGACGTACCAGTTATATGTGCTCTGGATGGTGTGGCTTGTGGAGTACGTGACGGGACTGCCAGTCGTATTCGTAAGATGCAGCGTGAATGTGACCGGGGACGCCGCAAGCTGCCCAAGGACAACGTTGGGCTGACCCGATGTCAAATCGGTAACAAAGACAGGTGTCGAGAGAGCATTCTGCACGTTGATCCGACCAGCTCCCTGGGCTCGGGGCGAGGCATACGTCCCTGCGTCTCCCTGTGGGTCGACCAGCAGGATTCCCGTGTTGCTCAACGCCGTCTTTATCTGTAGTGGAGTCCAGTTTTTGTAGCCCTTCAGCAGAGCGGCGGCAGCGGCGACATGCGGAGACGCCATGGAGGTTCCGGAGTAGTTGGCGTAACTGCCTTGTGCCACTGGGACAGTCGACCAGATGTTCCCACCGGGAGCCGTCAGTTCAGGTTTGAACGACAGGCTCGGCGTGGGGCCCCAGGAAGAAAACGTCGAAATCGTGTCGGCATCAGGGTTAACTCCGCTCGAGAAGTGGCCCAAAAACTTGAGCCTGCCGGACTCGTCGCCCGCAGAGTATCCTGACCAATCCGTCGACTTGGCTAGCAGCGCAAGTCCCGCCGAGTGCTGGACGAACATCGCGGGAATCGTCGTCTGACCGTCCGGATACGCCATGTTAATCATGCCCTCGCCGCCCGAGGCATGATTGTACACAATGACGCCAATTGCCCCGGCATTTGCCGCATTCAGGATTTTCACCGTGAAGTTGGCATTTGGATCATTATCGGGATCTAATGCTCCACGAGAGACAAGAGCTATCGTATTCGCAGGGAATGGCGATGGAAAATCTGACGGTGCCCCGTATCCGCAGGCCACATACGTGTACCCTGTACCAGCGTTATCGCCCAGCGTCGTTGGATCAGTCGGGCCGGCCGGCAAGTAGATGTAGTCGGCAGCGGCACTCGTCTCCGTGACTGCGATCCCAGGTATCCAAGTGTTCTCGCTCGAAGCAACAGACATTGCTCCTGGTGTGATTGACGGGGAGCCAACCATTGCAGTGTCCGGGAAGATGCCCTGCGCGCCATAATCGCTCAGGAATGTCCCCGCATTGCCGGCGGCCAGTGCTACCGGGATCCCTGCGGTGACACAGTTCTCGATGGCCTGCTGCTCGGGGTCTGTCGGGTCGGCAAGACCGGCATCCGAGCCGAAGCTCATATTGATAGCCGAGACAACATGCCCTCCGTGCTGGGCGGCATCCGCCATGTACTCGAAGGCGGCTATGATAGCATCGGACCAGGCACTGCCCGTTCCGCCCTCGACAATCTTCGCAATCACGATCTTGGCCTTGGGCGCCACGCCTTTGACTGTACCGTCTGCGGCGACGATGCCCGACACGTGCGTGCCGTGGCCGTTGGTATCCATTGGATTGGTGTCATTGTCTCCAAAGTCGTAGCCATAGGGCACTTTGACAGTGGGGAACGTCGACGATGGTGTCCCTCCGAAGTCCGGGTGGGTGTAGTCGATACCCGTATCAACGACACCAATGTAGAGACCCGTCCCATCAAGGTTGAGTGGTGCTCCGCCGACGCCCGTTGGACCGGCACCAATGAGCGGGACACTATGGGCCAGATCAAAAGTAAAGGATTTGGCGATGTGCACATTGCTTCGACCGACGACATCGGCCAGGTGCCCCAGGTCGGCTAGGCGCGTGGTAATGCTGAAACCGTTATAGGCCACGAAGTACTGCCGTGGGTTGCTGACTGCGATACCTGCCTTTGCAAGCTGGTCCAGCTGAACCTGTTGTGCTTGCCTCGATGGCGCAGTGGCCGCAAGGACGCCCGTCTCCGTGACCGGCAGCGGTCCCTGGGTGACCAGCGCAGGGAGTGACGAGTCCACAAACACGCGGACATTTCCAGCTTTGTATTCGGCAGTCTTTTCGACGTCCGGTGGAATTACGAAGCCGTCAACCATGGTGTAGGCTGTCACTCCGTCCGGTCCTGTTCGTACTTCCTGCGCCGCAGGGAGGTTCTTGATGTAGTCCTCTTTGGCATTGATGAGGTCGGACAACGTCGGGCGCCCGGTGGCGGCCGCCCGTCCATTCCCCTGCACGCTGCCCAGACAAAGCGACACGACAAGCAACACCACTAGGATTCGCTGTACCAGTTTCATCTATCCTCCTCAGAATAGGTTGCACTGCATCGCCACGAAGAGACTGCGCTCTCACAGTGAAGCGTTGTGCGATTCCTCCTGTTTCAGCGACTCAGCTAGCGTCCTCGCTCAAGTCGCATCCCCAAAGGCTCACACCACCTGTTGCCATTTCCCCGGTGACAATACAGTCAGCAGTTGTAAAAACTCTAGCAAACACGCTGGAATAGTCAAGTTCTGAGAGCATGTCTCATGTAGCGAACGGACAGGAACGGAAACACCGGCTTCCCCAGGGAAAGTCCTTTCGCCTGCACTCGTGCTGCATCAGGCGTTGGCCGACTTCCCTGTCCGTTTGTGGAAATCCCCTGGTGGCGATGCCACCGGGGGACAGAGATACGATTACCAGGTAGCTTTTACGGCCAGTAGGTCAGGGAGATGGTCTGGGAGACTGGTTCCCAGGCGAGGTCGAGGCCAAGGCTCTCGGCGACTGCGCGCAGTGGAAGGAAGGTACGGCCCTTGATGATCATGGGTGCGACGTCCAAAGTGATGGGTTTGCCATTTACGAGAGCAGTTGTGCTGCCGATCGTCAGGGCGACGGTCCTACTGCCCAGCATGACTGTGGCGGTCTTAGAAATCGTATTCCACTCCACGGAGCCACCGAGCGCCTCGATGAGGGCACGAATGGGAAGCAGGGTGCGGCCGTCTTTGATGAACGGGGCAGCGTCCAGCTTCTGGGTCAGCCCGTTCACCTCCATGTCTGTGCTGCCGATGGTGAGGACAACATAGATAGAGGAGGAGAAGGTGGGGGTACCACCATACATCACCGTGAACGTCTGGGAAGCTGTGTTGCCAGCCTTGTCCGTCACTTCGATGAGGATCGTGTTGATACCATTGACCAGCGTCAGCTTCTCGCTGAAGGAACCGTCCAGGAAGGGGATAGCGGGCTTGCCATTGATGCTAAGAGATGCAAGGCCGGATACCGCGTCGGTGGCAGAACCAGTGATAGAAAGGGTGGGTGCGGAGACAGAGGGAGGAAGAGTATTGATCGAGAGAGCGGGAGCCATGCTGTCAAGATAGATGACCAGCTTCTGGCTGGTGTAGTTGCCTGCTGTATCGGTTGCACTGATCTCGACATCATTGCGACCCTCGGTCAGTGGAAGGGCATATGTGATAAGACCCATGCCCATAGGGTCGACGATCACGACGCCGTTGTCCTTGATAGTCCACTTCGCAAATCCGTTATTGTCCTCAAGTGTGAACTGCAGCTGGAATGGAGACGTGCGCACGTAGAAGGACTGAACGGCTCCGTCCGACCAGCCGCTCACACCTGCGAATGAATCAAACTTGGGCAGAGTGATGGTGGGGGGCAACACGTCGTTGGACACGATGGGCATGTCGGGATTGACATCGAAGTACGCCCAGTTGTGAAAGTGGGTGAAAACGAGAGTGCCCTTCTCAGGGCCGCCGAGTTCTGTGGTGTCCCCCACAGATACCTCGATCACAAGCTGTCGACCAAGGTATTGGGACAGGTCGACATCCACGATCTGCCAGCCGGTACTCTCAAGGACGGGCGGGGGGTCAAACATGGTTCTGTTGCCCGTCCCGACGTTCCGTGCCGTCGTCGGCGATGAAGCGATGACGCCCGAACCATCGGCTAGGGAGACGCTGTAGGAGAAGCTACCAAAATATTCCTCATGATACGAGAAGACGTTGTAGGCAAACACGAGGTGCGTCATATTGGCCGTGAATGTGCGGCGAATCGTGTCGTAACCGATCAGCGTGTGGCCCAGCGGTTGCAGTTCCTGCGACCTCCTCGGTGTTGGCACTGGTAAGCTCGAAAAAGGCATCGCCAGCTTCTTAGCCCCTACGTCGTCGAAAGGAAGCCCTGGCGTCCCCAGGACTGCCATGTAGGAGCCCCAGTACGGCGTCGCGAATGCGTCGGCCCCCGTGACGCCGACGTGGGTCGCGGCTGACACGATGGACCATCCGGCCAGCGTTCCGCTCTCGAATCCCCAGTTGTCAGCCATTTGCGCTCGGACGTTCAGTGGAATCCCCATGAATATCATCACGCACACTACCACAATGACGGCGAATCTGCTCCATCGCATCATAATGACAACCTCCTTGTCGTTTACGCCTCAACAGCATTGCTGTGTCAAGTTGATTGTACAACACGCCGCATTTCCTTCAACTCATCCGTACAGAAAACGTCCACCCCCCCAGTACTCTGGGGGTGGAGTCATGCACTATGTCAACAGGAAGAAGCTATGGCCAGTAAGTCAGGGAGACAGTCCTGGAGACTGATTCCTCGGCAAGGTCAAGGCTCGCGTTCTCGGTGATAGCCCACAAGGGGAGGGAGGGTCGATCGTCTTCGCGAAGGCTGGGACCCATATACCATGGCAAGACTGGACTCCCGCCCGCGCGGGAGTGACGGAACAGTAGCTATCGGTCAGCTCGCAGTACCTTGTCTTTGAGGAACTGCCCCGTCAGCGAATCGGGGTTGCGGGCAATTTGCTCGGGTGTGCCGGTCGCGATGATGCGCCCGCCCCTGTCCCCGCCTTCGGGGCCCAGGTCGATGACCCAGTCGGCGTTTTTGATGACCTCCAGGTTATGCTCGATGACGATGACCGTGTTGCCTTTGTCGGTCAGCTCCTGGAGGACGCCTACGAGCTTCTCCACGTCGGCGAAGTGCAGGCCGGTCGTCGGTTCGTCGAGAATATACAGGGTCCTTCCTGCCGTCCGCTTGCCAAGTTCCGCCGCCAGCTTGATGCGCTGAGCCTCGCCGCCCGACAGGGTCACGGCACTCTGCCCCAGGCGGATATAGCCGAGCCCGACGGCGTCCAGCAGCTTGAGCATGTGCTTGAGGCGTGCATGCGCGTCGAAGAAACGCAGGGCCTCCTCGACCGACATGTCCAGCACGTCGGCGATGGACTTGCCCTTGTACTTGACCTCGAGTGTCTCGGAGTTGAAGCGCGCTCCGTGGCATACTTCGCAGGGCACATAGACGTCCGGCAGAAACTGCATCTCAACCTTGGTGAACCCGTTGCCTTCGCAGGCCTCGCAGCGGCCGCCCTGCACGTTGAAGCTGAATCGGCCGGGCTGGTACCCGCGCACCTTCGCCTCAGGCATGCGCGAGTAGACCTCGCGAATGGGCGTAAACAACCCCGTATAGGTAGCCGGGTTGCTGCGTGGCGAGCGCCCGATGGGTGACTGGTCGACGACGATGACGCGGTCAATGTGTTCGACACCCGTGAGTTTCTCGTAACGGCCAGGAGGGTCCTTGGCGCGGTAGAGCTCGCGTGCCAACCCCCTATACAGGCAGTCGTTGATGAGCGTCGACTTGCCCGAGCCGGAGACGCCTGTGATGCAGGTAAACATGTGCAGGGGAATGTCAGCATTAATGTTCTTGAGGTTGTGCTCCGTCGCGCCCGTGATGATCAGGTGCTCGCCATTGGGGGTGCGCCTGATCTTCGGCAAGGGGACGGACAGCTTGCCCGTCAGGTACTGCCCCGTCAGTGACGTCGGCTCGGCGATGATGTCTGCCAGGCTGCCGGCGGCCACAATGGAGCCGCCGTGTTCGCCGGCGCCCGGGCCCACGTCGACAAGATAGTCCGCGGTGCGGATGGTCTCCTCGTCGTGTTCCACGATAACCAGCGTGTTCCCCAGGTCGCGCAGTTCGCGCAGGGTGCTCAGGAGGCGCTCGTTGTCACGCGGATGCAGGCCGATGGACGGCTCGTCCAGCACGTAGAGAACGCCCACCAGCTTACTGCCCACCTGCGTCGCCAGGCGCAGCCGCTGTGCTTCGCCGCCTGCGAGTGTTGCCGATGCACGCGACAGAGTCAGGTATCCCAGGCCGACATCCAGGATGAACTTCAGACGCTCGCTGATCTCGCGCAGGACCTGCTTGGCAATGGTGCGCTGGGTTTCCGTCATCGCCTCCGGCAACCGGGCAACAAACTGTGACGCCTGATCGACCGACATGTCGGTGACCTGGCTGATGTTGAGGCCGGCCAGCTTGACGGACAGCGCCTCGAGCTTCAGGCGCCTGCCGTGGCAGGTCGGGCACTCCCGCTGCATCATGAAGCGCTCATAGATGTCTTTCATGGCGTCCGAGTTTGTCTCTTGATACCTGCGCGCCAGGAGGTTGATGAGCCCTTCCCAGTGGAACCTGTAGACGTGGTCGACGCCCTCCCCGTCCTCCCAGTGTACCGGGATGCGTTCCTTCTCGCCGTGCAGGACGATGTCCATGGCTCCCGCCGGCAAGTCGCGCACCTTCTGGTCCGGGTCGTATCCGCGGAAACGGAGCGCTTGCACGACGAAGTCCTTGCTGAACGTCGACGCGGCGAGGAAGCCGGGGATCTGGATGGCCCCTTCGGCCAGCGATCTGTCGTGGTCGATGATCATGTCGATGTCCGGCTCCAGCTGAAAGCCCAGTCCGGTGCACGTTGGGCACGCGCCATAGGGGGAATTGAACGAGAAGAGGCGCGGCTCGACCTCCTGAATGCTGTAGCCACAGATGGGGCAGGCGAAAGCACTCGAGAAGAAGTCGAGCTTGCCCGTCGCCAGGTCCAGAACCTTGAGGACGCTGCTGCCTTCTTTCAGCGCCAGTTCTACCGAGTCGAACAGGCGTGTACGTTCGTCCACGGTGACCATGAGCTTGTCGACGATGAGCTCGATCGTGTGCTTGCGCTTCTTGTCGATGCTCGGGACCGGGTCGTCGACGCTGTACTCCGTGCCGTCCACGCGGTAGCTCTCGAATCCCTTCCGCTGGACGTCCTCTATGAGTTTGCGGTACTCGCCCTTGCGCCCCTCGATTGCAGGCGCCAGCAGGGCAATGGTGTGCCCTGTGTACTCCGCCAACACGTGTTCAACGATCTCTTGGGGCGACTGCTTCGTAATGGGGATATCGTGGTTGGGACAATGTGGAACGCCGGCGCGGGCAAACAGCAGGCGCAGGTAATCATAGATCTCGGTCAACGTGCCAACCGTGGACCGGGGATTCTTGCTGGCTGACTTCTGGTCGATGGCGATGGCAGGAGATAACCCCTCGATGAGGTCGACATCCGGTTTCTGCATCAGGCCGATGAACTGCCGGGCATAGGCGGAGAGTGATTCGACATACCGGCGCTGTCCCTCCGCGTACAGAGTGTCGAACGCCAGCGAGGACTTGCCTGAGCCGGAGACGCCGGTGATGACGATGATCTTATTGCGCGGGAGACGCACGCTCACGTCTTTCAGGTTGTGGACGCGCGCACCCTTGATGAAAATGCTCTCTTCAGCCATTCATCGACCTCTCATTTCGAATTGTGAACCCTTTGGGGTCAGGCACTATCAATATTCACATTTGTGGCATTCCTGCGCTTGATAGTATAGCAGTGCGCCGTCGATGCAATACGCCGCCACGTGAATGACCTTATCCTGTCGTTCCCCCGAGCACTTTTTTCCCATGCGAGGGGCGCTTCTCCGCGAAAGCGGGAACCCATGTTCCCTCGAAGCAGTGGATACCCGCTTGCGCGGGTATAGCGAGACGTGTGGAGCACCGAGTGAGCGTATTGTATTGCCCCAGCTGACTTCCTATACTTCCCTCGTGGGGAGGTGAACTATGGAAGTGTTAACTGCGAAGTCGACATATGTCCAGGTGTACGCGACTCTCGCCTGCGTTGTGCTGATCATCCTCATTCGAATGCTGCGTGACGGCGAGGCAACGAGTGTTTTGCACGGCATCTTTGTCGCGATGGTGTCCTGCGTCATTGTCAGCATCGGCATGGAGGCAGCAACGTGGCTCCTGAACGGAGTGCCGGGCACAGGCGTTCACCGCCTCCTGTTCGTAGTCAACGCCGCGTACATCATCCTTGAAGTCGTCCCCTCGCTTCTATGGCTGTGTTACATCGTCTACTACATAACGCGTGACCCTCGGTTTCTTCGGCGCCTGACCCTCCCCCTAGGGATAGCACTTGGGTATGTCATCATCCTCGCGGTGAGCGCCCCGGCAAACGGACTGCTGTTTACGGTCGATACCCTCAACATCTACCATCGCGGTCCGTGGTTCCTGCATCCAATGGTCGTCGGGTTCACGGCGTTGGCATGTGCAACAGCCGTCCTGATCTTCAACGCCCGCCGCGTGCCGCGACGCGAGCTGTTTCCACTGCTCGGTTTCCTTGTGCTGCCCGTCGCGGGAGCGACCCTTCAGGCCCTCGTGTACGGCCTCTCCTCAATGCAGGAAGGCACCGTGCTGGCACTCCTCCTCGTGTATGTATACCTGCAGAGCTGGCTCAGGGGTACCGACTATCTGACCGGGCTGGCCAATCGCAGCCAGCTCGATGTCGTCGTCAAGCATGTCGTCGCAAACCCTCAACCCAGACAGCCGACCGCCTTGCTTATGATCGACGTTGACCACCTCAAGTCCATCAATGACACCTGGGGACACGACATGGGCGACAGGGCCATCCAGCAGTGCGCCGCCATCCTGCGCAAGTGTTTTCACTACGACGACACCGTCGCCCGCTATGGCGGAGACGAGTTTGTCGTCGTCCTCAAGCTGCAGCGCGAGGACGACATCACAGCGGTCATGCAACGCTTGGCCGAGACGGCGAAGCGAATGGCTACACCCGAAGGAGCGCCATTTGTACTGACCCTCAGCGTGGGTTATGCCCTCTTCCCCTCCGCAGGTATCCGGAGCGCATCTGACTTGTACAAGCTTGCTGACAGGCATATGTATGAGGCAAAGACTTCAAACCGGCTCGCAAAAGATGCGATGTCACTGAACCCTTGATGAGAATGCTCTCTTCAGCCATTCACCAATCTCTCATGTCAAATTGTGAATGCCCAATGTACCAGGTACCTGGGATATTCACAATTATGGGTTAGCGTTTGCGGAAAACGACGCGGTCCGCTTCATAGTCGGCCAGGACCTTGTCGCCAGGTTTGACCTCGCCAGACAGCAAGGCATCGGCCAAGCGGTCTTCCAGGACCTTCTGGACCGTGCGCTTGAGCGGCCTTGCGCCATAGACTGGGTCGAAGCCGATGGTCACAAGGTGCCTGCGTAGTTCGTCGGACACCGTCAGCTCGATGTCGCGCTCGCGCACCTTCGCCACCGTCTTGTCGATGACAAGCTGAAGGATGTTTGCCAGCTCTACCTGACCCAGCGGGTTGAAGACGACCACCTCGTCCACCCTGTTCAGGAACTCAGGTCGGAACACTGTCTTCATGTGCTCAAGCACCGCGGTGGTGACACGCGAGTATTCCTCTTCATACGCGACCGTTCCGGGTGTCGCCTCGATGCGGCTGATGATGTCGCTGCCGATGTTACTGGTCATGATGATGACCGTGTTGCGGAAGTTGACCGTGCGGCCCTTTCCATCCGTCAGGCGCCCGTCGTCCAGGACCTGCAGCAGGATGTCGAACACGTCGGAATTGGCTTTCTCGATCTCGTCCAGCAGGACGACCGAGTAGGGATGCCTGCGCACGGCCTCGGTCAGCTGCCCACCCTCTTCATAGCCCACATACCCGGGAGGCGCGCCGACGAGGCGACTGACACTGAATTTCTCCATGTATTCGCTCATGTCAATGCGGATCATGCGGTTCTCGTCGTCAAATAGCACCTCCGCCAGCGCCTTGGACAGTTCGGTCTTACCCACGCCGGTGGGACCCAGGAAGATGAAGCTGCCGATAGGCCGGCTGGGGTCCGACATGCCCGCCCTCGACCGCTTGATGGCCGAGGCGACGGCATGGATCGCCTGCTCCTGGCCAACGACACGCTTTGCGAGACGTTCCTCGAGGTTGACCAGCTTGGTCACCTCGGTCTCCATCATGCGGGACACTGGGATGCCGGTCCAGCGGCTGACGACCTGTGCGATCTCCTCTTCGGTCACCGACTGCTTGAGTTCGACGCCGCCCTTCTCCTGCGACTCAAGCTGGTCGCGCTGCACCTCGACCTTCTTCTCTAGTTCGGGAATCGCGCCGTACTTGAGTTGCGCCGCCTTCTCGAGATCTCCCTCGCGTGTCGCTTTGGTAAACTCGCCTTTCTTCTCCTCGAGTTCCTTGCCGAGTCGAGCAGCTTCCTCGATGACGTCCTTCTGTTTGCGCCACGACAGCTTCAGTTGGTCCGCTTTCTCCTTGAGCTGCGCGATTTCCGCCTGGACATCGGCCAAGCGCTTCCTGGACTTGTCGTCGGTCTCGGGAGCGAGCGCTTTGCGCTCCATCTCCAGGATGATCAGTCTGCGGTCCAGTTCGTCGATCTCGACCGGCATGCTCTCGAGCTGCATCTTGACCAGCGACGCCGCCTCGTCCATAAGGTCGATGGCCTTGTCGGGCAGGAAACGGTCGGTGATGTAGCGCGCCGACAGTTTGGCTGCCATGACCAGGGCCCCATCCGCGATGCGCACGCCGTGGTGCGTCTCATAACGCTCCTTGAGACCGCGCAGGATCGCGATTGTGTCCTCCACGGTTGGCTCATTGATGAGTACAGGCTGGAACCGCCGTTGGAGAGCGGCATCCTTCTCAATGATCTTACGGTATTCGTCCACGGTCGTCGCGCCGATTGTCCGCAGTTCGCCCCTCGCGAGCGCCGGCTTCAGCATGTTGGATGCGTCCATAGCTCCCTCTGCCGCGCCCGCCCCGACGACCGTGTGCAGTTCGTCGATGAACATGATGATGCGGCCGCCCCCGGCCGTGACGGCCTTGAGCACGGATTTGAGCCGGTCCTCGAACTCGCCGCGAAACTTGGCACCCGCGATCATCGCACCCAGGTCGAGGGCAAAGATGGTCTTGTCCTTGAGTTCCTCAGGAACGTCCCGCGCCACGATGCGCTGCGCAAGGCCCTCGACGACCGCCGTCTTGCCGACGCCGGCATCACCGATGAGCACTGGGTTGTTTTTGGTCCGGCGCATGAGGATCTGCATGACGCGCCGGATCTCCTCGTCACGACCGATGACTGGGTCCAGCTTGCCCTGGTGCGCCTGCTCCGTCAGGTCACGGCCGTATTTCTTGAGTGCGTCATACTTGTCTTCAGGTTCCTGGTCCGTGACGCGCTCCGTGCCGCGCACCTTCACCAGTGCACGCAGGATGGCTTGCTTCGTCACGCCGGCCTGCTTCAGCAATGGTCCACATGTACGGCTGTTTTCGACCAGCGCGATGAGAAGGTGTTCGACGCTGATATATTCGTCCTTGAGCGTCGCCATATCCTCCTCGGCCTTACGGATGACCGTGTTCAGGTCCTCCGAGATAACCAGCTGACCGACAGGGACGCTGCCCGAAACCTTGGGAAGCCGTTCGATGTCATGTTCAACGCGCGAGGACAGCGCGGGGACGGCAACGTTGAGATATGGAAAAAGGGAAGCCGCAAGCCCCTCTTTCTGATCCAGTATTGCATAGAGCAGATGCAGCGAATCGGTGGCCTGGTTGCCGTGGCTTTCGCTGACCCGCGCTGCCTGCTGCAATGCTTCGGCTGACTTCGTTGTAAACTTATCAAGTGTCATGTTGTCCGCCTCCCAGGCGTCCACCTCCCGTTGAGCGAGTCTTGGACTGCTTTCAGTATACGATGGGCTTGCAAAAAAGCCAAGCGCCCATATGATAAATGGGTATTACCGTGCTGAGAGTACGGAGTTTGTCCAGAACTGACATACGGGAGGGTCGACCTTGTTCGTTCTCCTGACGGTAGCACGGAAATGAGCCCTGAACTGCTGCTCGAACAGACAATCAGTGGGGGCATGAGAGAAGGCATTGTGGGGGCACTGCTGGGGGTGCTCGAGCGTACGGACGACTTTACGCTCAGGCATTCTTATCGTGTTGCCCAACTCGCTGTCCCCATGGGGGCCGCACTCCATCTGTCCGAGGACGATCTCGAGACCCTCCGCGTTGCGGCGTTACTGCATGATCTGGGCAAAGCCTTTATTCCTGCTCAAATTCTCCTCAAACAGGGCCTCCTCACCGAAGAGGAATTCGCAGTTATGCGCAAACACGCCGAGTACGGTTGTGCCGTCGTTGGGCGGATCCCTGGCTTTTCCGATGTCTGCGACATCGTCGTATCCCATCATGAACGATACGATGGTACAGGCTATCCCTATGGAACAGCCGGCACGGCCATCCCACTGGGTGGACGCATCTTGGCGGTTGCTGATTCGTTTGACGCCATGGTGACTCCGCGCGCGTATCGACCATACACGCAACCCGGCACGGCGGCTGCAGAAGTGGCACGGTGCGCCGGATCGCAGTTCGATCCGGTTGTCGTCGAGGCCTTTCTGGCCACAACACGCTTCTGAGGGGGCCGTCATGGTGAGAAGAGCACAGCACGGCGAGAATGACCAGCTGACCGGGCACAAGACTGCCCGCAGCGTCACCAAAGGGTTTGCCGAGGGAGCAGGGCGCGACGAGACTCATCCGGACGAATTTGTCGTCACCGAGGAAGTCCAGGAAGCTCTCCATAAGGGAACACCTGTCGTCGCGCTCGAGTCTGCCATCATCACCCATGGCATGCCGTACCCGGTCAACCTCGAACTGGCACAGGAGCTTGAGGTCATCGTCCGCAAAGGTGGAGCCGTCCCAGCCACGATTGCCCTGGTGTCGGGCAAGATCCGCGTGGGCCTCTCCAAGTCTGAACTCGAGATGCTCGCTCGGGCCAAGTGGGTCAAGAAGATCGGGCCCCGCGACATCCCCGTCGCCGTCGCTATGGGATTCAGTGGAGGAACAACCGTCGCAGCATCGTTGCAGATCGCCGACGCTGCAGGTATTCACGTCTTCGTCACCGGTGGCATCGGGGGCGTGCACCGAGGCGTGGGCGAAGTCCTTGATATTTCCCAAGACCTGCCGACTATCGGGCGAGCTCGCTGCATTACTGTATGCGCAGGAGCAAAGTCTATCCTCGACCTGAGAAATACGCTGGAGTACCTCGAAACGATGTCCGTCCTTGTTCTGGGCTACCAGACCGACACCCTGCCCGCCTTCACCGTGCGTGACTCCGGCATCTCGCTTGAGCACCGCGTCGAGAGCGCATCAGACATTGTGTCCATCGTGGAGGCGCGCGATCGATTGAAGCTCGACACCGGTATTCTAGTCACCAACCCGATCGCTGAGCATGACCAGGTCGATCCGGAGAAGCACGAAAAGGTCCTGCAGGCAGCACTCGAGAAGGCTGCAGAAGATGGTATCGAGGGCAAGGCGATGACGCCATACATCCTAGCCTACATGCAGAAGAACCTGCCCGGCGCCACCCAAGCCAACATCGCCCTCATCAAGAGCAACGTTGCGCTGGGCACGCAAATCGCCACCCTGCTGAAACACCGCTAATCGCTGGTCCCATGTTCTTCGTCACGGGCGACCTCAATATTGACGCCACGACTGTCGCTCCTGTTCTCCCGCCGGAAGGCAAGGAAGCACAGGCTCGCATCACCGTGTCATGTGGAGGGCAAGGAGGCAACGTCGCGTTCTTCCTTCACTGTCTCGGTCAGCCCGTCCGCCTGTTTGGCACGCTTGGGCGTGACATCGCAGGAGACCTGTACGTGGCGCGCTTGGCTCGCCTTGGCATCGACTACGCCGGGGACCGCGTCGACACGCCAACGGGCATGGTCAGCGTCATTCAGGAAGCTGGCTCCTATCACATGTACCGTCAGCGGGGCGCCAATGCAGCGGTGGATCCAACCGTATTCACACGCTTCGTGTGCAGTGCCTGTAAGGCCACTGGAGGTTGCCTGTTCCTATCAGGGTATAGCCTGCTTGACGACGGTTGTCGGGCGGCACTTGGGGCGGTGCTGACGAGTTCGACTGCCGCACGACCGGTGGTCGTCGCCATGGACCCCGCCAGTATCGATGCCATGAACCTGATGGGCCGGGGTGCCGTCCTTGCAGCGGCACGATTCTGCAATTACTTTCTGCCCAACGAAGAGGAAGCTTGCTGGCTCGCACAGGAGGCAGACGCAACGAAGGCGGCCAGATTCCTCCAACGATCGACCGGGGGAACCGTCGTCGTCAAGCTCGGTGCACGAGGTGCCCTTTTGTGCGGGGACGAGGGTATCATCACGACACCTGGCGTCGCCCTCACGCCCGTCGATGTGACGGGGGCTGGAGACGCCTTCGCGGCAGCATTCCTCTCAGCGGTCGTAGCCAGATCAGGTCCCCAGGATGCGCTCGCAGCCGCAGTGCTTTTCAGTGTTGCCAAGGTGCAGCTGGCCGACACACAGCCTCTGGAGCTCCTGGACTACAACGGCTAACCCAGGGCACCTGCAGGTCCTTCCGCAGCAGGGTACCGGCTAAAAGCGATCCCCGGTGCCGACCCAGCTAGCCTTTGTCTGTACTGTTTCACGACCCAGTCCTCCCTTTCGCACGTTGAAACGTCTTTCAGGCTACACAACGTACGCATGTTCTCCGGGAGCCGCCCCAGCAAGCCGAATCACACGTCCGACGCAGACTTGCTTCAGAAATGAACTTCTATCCTGAACTCTCTCCGCCCCCGACAACTTGCCGGGGGCGGAGAGAGTGCCGATGGTACTGAGCTTGGTGTTACGGCCAGTAGGTAAAGGAGATGGTCCGGGTCACGGCGTCCCAGGCAAGGTCGAGACCGAGGTTCTCGGCGATGAACCGGAGAGGAAGGAAGGTCCTGCTGTTGATGATGAGCGGCACAACCTTGGTATTGGCGGGGTCGATGGCAACCTTCTTGCCACCTACAATGCCCGTGGGGTTACCGATGGTCACTGACACGGTGCGACTCTTAAGAGTCACTGTTGCCGTTCGAGTCGTCGCATCCCAGACCACCGTGCCCCCCAGGGTCTCGATGAGAGCACGGAGAGGAAGGAGGGTACGCCCGTTCTGAATGACCGGTGCGGCGTCGAGGGCAACCGGTATGCCGTTCACGTCCATCTCAGCTTTGCCAATGGTGAGGGTAACGGTCATGGTTGGAAGGAACGTTGGCACTGCCGCTGCATACGTCACGGTGTAGGTGGCCGTGACCTGGTGACCGACTCTGTCTTCGGCTTCAAGGACGATGCTGTTGGCTCCCTTCGTGAGCAGGAGCTTCTCGCTGAAGGAACCATCCAGGAACGGTATCACTTCTGTCCCGTTGATGGTGAAGTGTTTCAGGCCCGAGCCCGTGTCCACGACACTGCCGGTGATGGTCAGGTTCGGGGAAGAGACAGAGGCGGGAAGAGCGGGATTGATGGTCAACACAGGATTCATGCTGTCCAAGAAGATGATCAGCTCCTTGGACGTGGAGTTGCCCGTAGCATCCCTTGCTGAGATCTCGACGTCATTACGACCTTCCATCAGAGGCAAGGAGTAGGTCATGAGACCGATGCCGACCGGATCGATGACCACAACGCCGTTGACCTTGATGGTCCACTTTGCAGACCCGCTGTTGTCCTCGACCGTGAACTCCAAGTTGAACGGAGAGGTACTCACGGTGAAGGTCTGAACTGATCCTCCGGAGTAGCCGCTCACACCAGTGATGGTACCGAAGTCGGGTAGAGTGATGGTAGGGGGTACCAGGTCGGGCACCTGTCTGAACGTCACGGTAATCGTGTGACTGCCCATAACATTGGTGAGGGTCACTGTCCACCCCAACTGGTTGGTCGCATTGCTGACGACGATACCATCGACGGTGAGTGTATCGATCATGTAGTTTAGGTTTGGGGCGATGGTGAAGGACTGCGAGGAACCGTAGGTCACGAGTACCGTGCCAGACGGAGTAATCGTGCCATTGACCCCGGCCAACACCGTAATGGTAAAGGTGTTAATGGTCCATTTAGCATAGAGGGTGATGTCGTGTGCTAGCATCGTGTCCGTGCCGAAGTTCCACTGGGTGACATACGTGTCTTCCGTGTACCAACCAGCAAGGGTATGGCCCGTGTACGTCGGTGTTGCCGGTGTCGAGACTAAGGCACCGTAGGCAACCGTCTGATCGGCGGGTGTTGGCGCCCCGCCCTCGGCGTTGAAGTGCGCCGTGTAGTCGGTGGCGGTCCACTTGGCATAGACGGTGATGTTGTCCGTGACGTGGGTCGTCCCGTCAAAGGGGACGAGGAAGGTTGTGTCGTCCGAGAACCAGCCTGCAAAGGCATAGTGGACCTTTGTTGGAGCTGT